>JGI24724J26744_10002505_pt1 | contig 12223 bp, 9 predicted proteins | sample Cruoilmetagenom7_FD_26744 | JGI IMG/M metagenome (IMG submission 26744)
GCGGGACATGCTGACGTTTGAAACCCTGACTTTCACGCCGATAGACCGCGCGCTCGTGGATGTCGAAATGCTGTCTGCGCAAGAACGTGACTGGCTGAACGACTACCACCGGGAGGTGGCGGAAAAAATCGGGCCACGCCTTAGCCCGAAAGCACTGGATTGGCTGACACGGGCCACGGCAGCGCTCTGACATATACGCCGGAAGGTTTTCATGTTATTCCGATTGCTCACAACCCAGGGGATAGCAATATGGCGGATCATATCAAGATAGCAGCGGCCACAGGAACATGGATCGTGCGCGCCGATGGGGCAATTCTGGGCGAGACAAAAAATGCTCTGGAAATAACCGAGGGCACCTATCCCGCCGTGATCTATTTCCCCCGCAACGACATCGCAACAGCGTTTCTGGACCCTTCCAACACCACATCCCACTGCCCTTGGAAGGGAAATGCATCCTATTATTCCATCCAGACGAATTCGGCCCTGATTACGGACGCCGCCTGGTCTTACGAGCAACCGATCACGGACATGAAGGCAATCACAGGCTATCTGGCGTTTTATTCCGACAAGGTGACGGTCCAGCAGATTTAGTCGGGGGAATTTTTGGCAAACGAAAAAAGGGCGGTATCAATACCCTAGGAATGTTCTTCCGCCGCCGTTGCCGCCAGCGCCCGGTTAAGCTCGCGCAGGGCATCCACCTCAAAAAGCGCGCCCCATAGCTCTGGCGGCTCACCCGCCGCCCCCCGCGTCACCACCGGGATGAAATTTGCATTGGTGCGCTCAAACATCGGCATCGCAGTTTCCAGTGTGGCGTTGCCGTCTATATAGACCCCCTGCTCGACCAATTCCCAGCAGGCATCCTCATTCGCGGCTGCTTTGTGGTCCTTGGCGCGCATCACTTTGGCCACCCGGAAGGTCGCCAGCAAATAGGCCTGCGGTCCGGCGGCCAGATGGATATTGCGCCGTTCCAACTGGGTCAGAAAAAACGACCGGTCCACCAGCCGGCTGGCCAAAGCAGTTGACAGCGACACCGCCACCATCACCGCCAACCCGGTTTGCCAGTCACCCGTCAACTCAAACACGATCAGCGTGGTGGAAATCGGTGCCCCCAGAACCGCCGCCGCAACAGCCCCCATTCCGGCCAGCGCATAAAGTGTTTCGGACCCGGACACATTTGGAAATACCGCCGTTGCAATCAGCCCAAAGGCCAGTCCGGTCAGCGCGCCCAACATCAACGAGGGCGAAAACACGCCCCCCCCCATGCGCCCAGCCATGGTGATTGCCACCGCAACAACCTTGAGCACGGCAAAGACGACGGCCTCCCACAACAGCAATTCGCCGGTTAGCGCAGCCGAGGTCGTCTCATATCCAACGCCAATGATGTGGGGGAAAAAAATCGCCAGACCGCCAAGAAGCAGGCCAGATATGGCCGGAAGCAAATAGCGCGGCAGCCGGGTTTTGTTAAGCACCTTTGTGCCAATGTCGTCAGACCAGAATATTGCCCGCATCAGGATAAACGCCACCAAACCGCAGACCAGACCAAGGATCAGAAAGGCCGGCAGCTCACGATAAAAATCCAGCGTATTGCCGACCGGCAGCGCGAATTCGGTCACATTGCCAAATTCCAACCGGCTGATCACCGTTCCCGCCGCCGCTGCAATCACGATCGGCGCAAAGGCATGTACGGCAAAATGGCGTAAAATAACCTCTAGCGCAAAAAGTGTTCCCGCGATNGGTGCGTTAAAACTGGCCGAGACAGCCGCCGCAACCGCACAGCCCAGCAAATCGCGCCCGGTTATGCCATTGGCGTTGATCCGGTTTGACACCCAGCTGGAAATCATCCCGGCTAAATGTACCACCGGGCCCTCGCGCCCGCTTGAACCACCCGAAGACAGGGTAATCAGCGACGCCAGCGCCGAGGCCAGACCCGCCCGTCGTTCAACCCGCCCGTCATGCAATGCGGCCCCCTCGATCACATCCGACACCGAGCGCACCCGCCCGTCATCAGTAAAGAAATGCAGGATCAGCCCAACCACCAAACCGCCCGCCACCGGCAGGCCCAAAATCCAGTACCACGGCAAGGCCTGCGCCAACGAATGCAGATGCGCCGGATCGTCGATGCCATAAAGCCAGCTTTGCAGGTTCGAAATCGCAATACGGAAAAACAGCGCCGCGAACCCCGCCGCGATCCCGATGGCCAAGGCCAAAAACCAGAACTGGATCTGGTTGGGGCCACGCGCGCGCAACACCCGCCAAGCATTCCCAAGCACCGCCCGCAGTTCACTGCCCGGCGCAGTTTTTTCCGATTTCAACGGTTCTGCCATCTGGCCCCGTTTCGCAAGCATCCCCTTTTGCTTTCCCAGACTGCCTGCATCGCCTAGGCTCGCATTCGTATCATTCCGCAGGGGGACCAATGGCCATCGATACCGCACTCGCCGAACTTAGTTCACTTTTAGGCAATCGCTTGAGCCGATCCAAGTCCGATCTTGCCGAACATGGCCGCTCGGAATCACATTTCCCGCTGACACCGCCTGACGGGGTAGCTTATCCCGAAACGACGCAGGAGGTAAAAGAGCTGGTCAAAATCTGCGCCTCGCACGATTGTCCGGTGATCGGCTGGGGGGCTGGCACCTCGCTGGAAGGGGCCGGGCTGGCGGTTCGTGGCGGGGTTGCTGTCGATTTCCGACTGATGGATCAGGTCATAAAGGTTAACCAAGAGGATCTGGACGTTGTCGTTCAACCGGGGCTGACGCGCGAAGAACTGAACCTATATTTGCGCGACACCGGGTTGTTTTTTCCGATTGATCCGGGTGCGAACGCATCGCTTGGTGGCATGGCCTCGACCTGCGCCAGCGGCACGACGGCAGTGCGGTACGGCACGATGCGCGACAATGTAATGGCCGCCCAAGTGGTGCTGGCGGACGGGCGGGTAATCCGCACCGGATCGCGGGCACGAAAATCGGCGGCTGGCTATGATCTGACCGGGTTGATGGTCGGATCGGAAGGCACGCTGGGGCTGTTTACCGAACTGACATTGAAATTGCATGGACGCCCCGCCGCCGTATCAGCCGCCGTCTGCGCATTTGAAGATATGGACAGCGCGGTAAACGCCGTGATCGCCACAATCCAAATCGGCATTCCGATGGCGCGGATCGAATTTCTGGACACGGCAACGGTCCTTGCCTGCAACGCCTATTCGGGCACTGACTTTCCCGCGCAACCGCATTTGATGGTCGAATTCCACGGCTCTGACAAAGGTGTCGCCGATGACGCCACCCGCTTTGGCGAGGTGATCGCAGATTTTGGCGGGCTGGGGTTCAAATGGTCCGCAGCCGAGGCGGATCGCAATGCCCTGTGGACCATGCGCCACAACGCCTATTACGCCTGTTTGGCGCTGCGCAAAGGGGCCCGCGCTGTCGTTACCGACATCTGTGTGCCGATCTCGCGTCTGGCCGAAGCGGTCGAGGAAACCCGCGATGATATCGCCGCTTCACCGCTGCAGGGGCCAATCCTTGGCCATGTGGGCGACGGGAATTTTCACGCAATCCTGCTGGTTGATCCGGGCGACACTGCGCAGATGAATATCGCGTTGCAACTATCTGAAAGAATGGCACATAGGGCGTTGCGCTTGGGCGGCACTATGACCGGGGAACACGGCATTGGCATGGGAAAGCTTGGCTATATGGCAGCCGAGCACGGCGATGGCTGGTCTATAATGGGTGATATCAAACGCGCGCTTGATCCGGGTAACATCATGAACCCCGGCAAGGTCGTAAAACTGAACTGACAGTATCGGATCAGCCCGCCAGCAAGGCCCGCGCCGCATCGCGCGCATGATCGGTAATCGTGTCACCTGCCAGCATTCGCGCCAGTTCATCCACCCGCTCGTGCGGGGCCAAACCGACAACCTTCGACGTGGTCATGCCGCCAACAACCGATTTGGACACCCGCCAATGATGCTGCCCGCGCGCAGCAACCTGGGGTGAATGGGTCACAACCAACACCTGCGCCCCATCGGCAATTCCCGACAACCTGCGCCCCACAGCATCCGCCGTCGCCCCGCCCACACCGCGGTCAATCTCGTCAAATATCAGCGTAAGACCGGCCGAACCGCGCGTCAGGCAAACCTTGAGCGCCAATAAGAAGCGCGACAGCTCGCCACCCGAAGCGATTTTGTTGATCGGACCTGCGGGTGCGCCCGGATTGGTCGACACAGTAAAGGACACAGCGTCGCGCCCTTCTGACCCCGGCTCACCCGCCGCAATTTCTGTCACAAAACCGGCGTTTTCCATTTTCAGCGGCGCCAATTCGCCCGCCATCGCTTTGTCCAGTTTTGTTGCCGCCTTCTGGCGCTTGCTGCTCACAGAGGTTGCGAGCTTGTCATAGGTCTGCTCGGCTGATGACAGCCGGGCTTGCAAGGCGTTCATATCTGCTTCGCCTGCATCCAACGCGTCCAGTTTGGCACGCAACGCCGCGCCAAATTCGCCCAGATCATCCGCAGCAACGTCGTGCTTTCGCGCCAATGCCCGAATAGCAAACAATCGCTCTTCGGCTTGTTCAAGATCACCGGCATCAAACGACATGGCCGCGACGGCAGACTGAACGCCCTGCTCAGCAATTGCCAGTTCATTGGCAGCGCGCGCAATGGCTGCCAGCGGTTCGTCAAGCTGCCCTTCGGCCTTGCCTGCAACATCTTCCAGCCAGCGCAATGCATCGGCAAGATTACCCTCGGCCCCGTCGCTTCCCAACGCAACCAGCGCCTTGGCAATATCATCGCCAATCCGCTCGGCCGCCTGCATCAGGCGGCGTTTTTCATCCAGTGCACCCTCTTCACCCGGTTGCGGATCAAGTGCGTCCAGTTCGGCCACAGCATGTCGCAAAAAATCTTCTTCCTGACGCACCGCATCAAGGGACGTTTGCGCGTCTTTCAGCGCCTTGCGCGCCGCGTGAACATCGCGCCACGCTTTGCGCACGGCATCAACATCCCGCCCTAAGCCACCAAAATCATCCAACAATCTACGATGAGCGCGCACATCCAGCAGGCCCCGGTCATCCTGCTGGCCGTGCAATTCAACCAACAACTCGGATAGCTGCCGCAGCACCTCGCCGCTGACACGACGATCATTGACCCAGGCTGTCTTGCGCCCGTCGCTGGCATTCACTCGGCGAAGAATCAATTCGTCACCAACCGGCAGGCCCGCTTCGGCCAGAACACTGCGCGCCGGATGATTTTCATCCAGATCAAAAACCGCCAGAACCTCGCCCTGTTTGGCCCCTTTGCGCACCAGCTCGGCCCGTCCGCGCCAACCCAGAACAAACCCAAGCGAATCCAGCAAAATTGATTTACCAGCACCGGTTTCCCCGGTCAGAACAGTCAGGCCCGGCTGAAATTCCAATTGCAAATGGTCGATAATCAGAAGGTCTCGAATGTCGAGGCTACGCAGCATCGCCCGTCTCCCCGATCAGAGCCAATCACCCCGGATCACCTGCCGGTAGACCCGTGCCAACCAGCCAGACCCTTTGGCTTCCGGCTTTAGGCCGCGCCCGGTCAGCAGCGCATAGCTGTCTTCATAATATTCAGAGGACCGGAAATTATGCCCCAGAATCGCAGCCGCGGTCTGGGCCTGTTCATCAAGACCAAGCGACAGGTAGCTTTCTACCAAACGGTGCAGCGCTTCGGGTGTTTGCGACGTTGTCTGGAAATCTTCGACCACAACGCGGAACCGGTTAATCGCCGCAGTAAAATGGCCCTTTTTCAGGTAAAACCTGCCAATTTCCATTTCCTTGGCCGCCAGATGATTGAACGCCAAATCAAACTTCAGCGTTGCAGAGCGGGCATAGTCACTGTCTGGATATTGCTCGATCACCTTGCGCAGGGCCTGCAGCGCCTGAAACGTCAGCCCCTGATCGCGGCCCACATCGTCGATCTGATCATAATAGCTAAGGGCCATCAGATACTGCGCCCAGGGCGCGTCTTCTTCAGCGGGATAAAAATCCAGATAGCGTTGCGCTGTCGCGCGGCTGTTGGGGTAATCCTTGTCGCGATGATAGGAAAACGCCTGCATTACCAAGGCCCGTTTCGCCAATTCAGAATACGGGTAAAGACGCTCGATCTCGCTGAAATACTTCACCGCATCATCGGGGCGCTTTCGTTCCAGTTCATATTCGCCGCGGGCGAATATTTCCGGTGCAGAATAGTTTTCCAGCGACAGATCACCCACGGGACCGCCATTGCGGTTACACGCAGCAACCACTGCCAGCATGCAGAACACGCCGATGAATTTATTGACAAATCTGGCATTTGCCATCGCGCCGTCACCCCATCAGATTACCAGCAGCCGTTGCGACCGCTTAGTGCTGAACTTTGTCCTAACACAGAAAAATCCTGTGCAAAACGCCTTTGGAAAGGTTTTTGGAATAGGATCAGGCGGCGACGGGAATGTCCGCCCGGCACACACCTACGCCCGGCAGGCGCAGGGCTGTATCTTCGTCGCATTGGACCATCTCGAATGCGTCCGGGTCGGCGAATAAGGCACGCACCAATTTGTTGGTCAAAGCATGCCCTGCCCGGTAGCCCGAATAGGACGCCAGCAAGGGGGCACCAGCCAGTGCAAGATCGCCAAGAGCGTCCAGCATTTTATGGCGCACTGCCTCGTCCTGATAACGCATTCCACCCGGCGTCATCACAGACGCACCATCAACCACGACCGCATTCGCAAGGGTTCCGCCAAGAGCCAAACCATTTTCGTGCATCGCATCAATATCACTTTGGCGGCAAAACGTCCGGCTATTGCAAAGTTCTTTCACAAAAGCACCATTGGCCATATTCAGGCGTTTTTCCTGCTGGCCAATGGCCGCATCTTCAAACTGGATGTGGAAACTGATTTCAAAGATATCCGATGGGGACAGGCGGGCAACAGCCTCGCCGTCGCGCACTTCGATTTCTTTTAGCACCCGGATCGCACGAACCGGCGCGCTAAGTTCCTGAACACCACGATTAAGAATACCCATGACGAATTCGGCGGCGCTGCCATCCAGTATCGGCACTTCTGGTCCGTCGATTTCAATAAGCGCGTTGTGAATGCCACAGCCCGCAAGCGCAGCAAGGATATGTTCGATAGTGGACACCTGAACACCGGCAGAATTTTCAACCATGGTGCACAGACGACCCTTTTGGACCACATCCCATCTGGCCGGGATCAGTGCATCGCGATCCTGAATATCTGTCCGGCGAAACCAAACCCCATATTCGGCCGAGGCGGGCTGAATCGTCACCGTCGCCGGAACGCCGGAATGCAACCCATTGCCGCTAAAAGTAGCCGAAGATCTGATCGTCGTTTGCAAAGTTCACCTCAAAAATAGCGCCCACGACACCAGCGCGGACAAACCCCGGATTTTGCCTAGCTTTCGGGGCAGAAATGCTCAACTCAAACTTTGTAACGGACTGAAACATCAGCGTGGGAAATACGCGGGTTCCCGCCAGTTACTGGGATGCCGGTAATAATCCATTGATAACAAACAAAAAAAGGGTCGGAAAAACCGACCCTTCTAATTTCACAATGTGACTGGAACTTAGTTGGCCTGACGACGCAGGAACGCCGGAATTTCAATTCGTTCCTGTTCCGGGTCCAGATCGGGTTCTTCATCTAGTGCCCGTACCTGCGGTTCCTGACGCACCGCAGCCGTAACCGGTTGCGCCGAATTTTCGCCCTGTTGGCCTGTCATCCGGTTGATCAAAGAGTTGATTCCAAATCGCGCCTTGTCGCTGGCTGTCTCTGGCTGTGAGGCTGGCGTGGGGCGTTCCACATTGCGATGTGGCACCTTTTGAACCGCTGCCTGCAGACGCGCCATTGCTTCGGGTGATGGCGTTCCGGCCGATGGTGATTGTGGCGCCACGAATTCTTCGGAAACCGGGGCTGCCTGTGGCTGATAGGCCGGTGGTGGCAGATCGTCTTGGATCGGCTGGATTACCGGCTCGGCAACTTCGGCCTGTGCTTCAAATTCCTGAAAAAGATTTGGTTCTTCCTGCGCGGTTGCTTCTGGTTCGCCCATGGAAAAAGTCGCCACGGACGCCTCGGCAGGCTCAGCGACAGCAGGTTGTTCAATCTCGGCAGCTGTTTCCAGTGGTGCTGCCATACGGCGGCGCGGGACAGGAGCCTCGGCCACAGATTCAGCCGCGTCGATACCAGTTGCCACAACGCTGACGCGCATAACCCCGTCCATGCCCGTATCAAGTGTCGAGCCGACGATGATGTTTGCGTCCTGATCCACTTCTTCGCGAATACGGTTTGCAGCCTCGTCCAGCTCAAACAGGGTCAGATCGGCGCTGCCGGTGATATTGATCAACACGCCTTTTGCACCGCGCAGACTAATCTCATCCAGCAGTGGGTTGGCGATGGCTTTTTCAGCGGCCTGAATGGCGCGATCTTCGCCGGTGCCTTCGCCGGTGCCCATCATTGCTTTGCCCATCTCATCCATCACCGCGCGAACGTCGGCAAAGTCGAGATTGATAAGGCCGGGACGCACCATCAGATCGGTGACCCCTTTGACACCCTGATAAAGCACGTCATCGGCCAGCGAGAATGCTTCGGTAAAGGTGGTGTTTTCATTGGCCAGACGGAACAGGTTCTGGTTGGGAATGATGATCAGCGTATCGACCATTTTCTGAAGCGTTTCAACACCGTCCTCGGCCTGCTTCATCCGCTTGCCGCCTTCAAACTGGAACGGCTTGGTGACAACACCAACGGTCAGCACCCCAAGTTCGCGTGCAGCCTGCGCAATGATCGGTGCAGCGCCGGTTCCGGTGCCCCCGCCCATGCCGGCTGTGATGAAGCACATATGCGCGCCTGCAAGCTGGTCTACGATTTCTTCGATGGTTTCTTCGGCAGCGGCGGCACCAACGGATGGATGCGCGCCTGCGCCCAAACCTTCGGTGACCTTCACGCCCATCTGGATCTTGTTCGGCGCGGTTGACTGTTGCAAAGCCTGAGCATCGGTATTGGCGACGACAAATTCGACCCCATCCAGCTGCTTTTCGATCATATTATTGACCGCATTACCACCAGCACCACCGACGCCAAAAACTGTAATACGTGGCTTTAAATCATCCTGTTGGGGCATCATCAGGTTCAATGTCATTTTGTACCGCCTGTTTCTTTCACTGGGCCCAAATATTGGCCGGAATTAGCTACTCGGGGCTATTCTTACTGAGAGTCATCCGAGTCGTCACCCCAAAATCACAAAAATGACACAAAATATGGGGTCTATTTTGCCTCATACAGCGGGATTTTGCCGATTTCCCGACATGTTGCGTTCACCAGTTATCCTTAAACCATTTCGCTGCACGTTTCAAAGATCGCGAAGAATACCTCTCTAAGGGAATCTCAAAGTCCCACCACTCATCCTGAGGGTGTGCCGCAAACAGACAAAGCCCGACCGAGGCCGCGAACGACGAACCGGTTGCCGCCTGTGGCAATCCCTGCACGCGCAAAGGCCGGCCAATCCGGATTTGCTGGCCAAGTATCTTGGGGGCAAGACTGTCCAACCCGGGTATCTGACTGGCGCCACCGGTGAACACGATCTGCTGGCTTGGCAAATGCTCAAACCCGGCTGCATCCAGACGGACCCGGACCTCTTCCAGAATTTCTTCGACGCGCGGGCGCATGATCCCGATCAACTCGGCGCGGCTTACGCTGCGCCGGTCCCGTTCCCAGTCGCCGGTATCGCCGCCGATCTCTATCATTTCGCGATCATCCATGCCGGTCGCAACAACACCGCCGTAGAATGTTTTGATCCGCTCCGCCGTTGCCAGCGGCACCTGCAAGCCTTTGGAAATATCAAGCGTGACATGATCGCCGCCCATGCGGACGCAATCGGTGAAGATCATGTGCTTTTTCATGAATATTGAAATGCCCGTGGTGCCACCACCAAGATCAATGCAGGCCGCACCCAGTTCCTGTTCATCCTCAACCAGCGATGAAATACCCGACACATAGGCCGAAGACGCCAGCCCAGCCAGTTCCAGATCACAGCGTTTGATGCAGTAAAGCAGGTTTTGCACAACCATGCTGTCAACCGTCAGCATGTGCATATCTGCGGCCAGCCGGTTGCCGATCTGTCCGCGCGGGTCCCCAAGGCCAGACCGGTGGTCCAGTGCAAAATTAATCGGATGCGCGTGCAAGACTTCGCGCCCATCACCTATATCGGGCACATCGCTTGCGGCCAGAACCCGGCTGACATCCTGCTCGCTGACAACGCTGTCCAGCAGATCCACCTCGCCGGCCAAACCGTAGGATCGCGGCCCGGCACCGGAAAAACTGGCGATCACATGATCAACCCGCACATTGGCCATTTTCTGGGCGGCCTGCACGGCTGTGCGAATGGCGCGCTCGGTTTCCTGCATCACGTCGATTTCGCCGAATTTGACGCCGCGCGAACGGGTCGTTGCCGCACCGATCACCCGAAACGACGATTGCCCGGCCATCGAACCGATACCGTCTGCCTCGCGAAAACTATCGGCCCCGTCAAAGCGCAGCACCAGACAGGCGATTTTCGAGGTTCCGATATCCAGAATAGCAATCACGCCACGCTGCATCGCAGCCTTGCGCATGTTTCGCATGCCCCGTTGTGTAGAATAGAGGTCGTTCATTCGCGGTATGCTCCAGGGTGTGCCGCCCGAATGCGGCGCATTTCTGCAATTGCGGGGCGTCCCATGCGCAGCGTAGGACGGTTCTGATTTCTCATNTCGACGACGGTAATNTCGCGCTCTAGCAGGTCGCGCGTCTGAACCAGCGCCATCACCTGTTCAAATGCCGGTATCGGATTGTGATCAGGAAGCAAAATTCGCTGTTCGCGATCCAGCACAACATCCCAGCGGCGGTTGCCAATCCGAACCAAACCGCGCACCCGGCCACGCACCGGCTCGGCTGCGGCCAGCAATGCCAGTGCTTCGGGCACATGTTTTTCAGCGCCTTCCCCGGCCAGCAAAGGCAGGTCAGCGCGCTCCAGCCGCGAGGATATCACCGCCACCCGGTGACCAACGGCATCAAGCANCTCAAGGTCCTGCCCAACGCGCCAAACTGCGGCGGGTGTGCGCTCGATTATTTCGACCTGCAAAATCCCACCGGCCCGAATGCGCACATCGACCCGCTCGACCGCATCCAGTTCGGCGATACGGTCGTGGATGCCCGGCAGGTCCAGATCAAACGAGCTGACCGGAAAATCAACCGGCACAATTTCGCGAATGTCATCGCCAATGGACGGGGTCGCCCCGTCAATTGCCATCAGTTTGACCATGAACTCTGGCCGTTCCTCGACCGAGCGGCGCAGCTCTGCGCTTTTTTCGTACAGGATTTCACGGTTTTCAGGCTGNCTGAACCAGCCACCGATCAGGCCAACAACCAAAGCAACCGGCAGCCCCAGCCGCATGAACATGCGAAATACCGGCGTCAGCCACAGGCGTTGCAAACGGTAGGCAACGCGCGACGGGGCCGGATCACGGCGTGACGGTTTCAGCGGTTGCATGACGCGTCCTCTACCATCCACTTGCAAAACTCGGGGAACGANATGCCACAATGGGCCGCCTGTTCGGGCGACAGCGATGTTGGCGTCATGCCGGGCTGTGTATTGGTTTCCAGCAAAATCAAACCGTCCAACCCGCGTGTTTCGTCCCACCTGAAATCGGTNCGGCTGACACCGCGACACCCAAGGGCGCGATGCGCACGGCACGCAAAATCCAGACAGGCCTCGGCAATCTCGTCGGGAACATCGGCCGGGATAACATGGTGCGAGCCGCCTTCTTCGTATTTGGCATGATAATCATACCAGCCGTCGGTGATGATATCCGTGACGCCAAGTGCGCGATCCCCCATCACCGTTGTCGTCAGCTCGCGCCCAGGCGCATAGGCTTCGACCATGACCTCATCGGGCATTTCACGGGCCATCCGGGGCGGCCCGTTAGCGGCTTCATGCACGATATACACACCGACCGAGGATCCCTCGTTATTGGGCTTAACCACGTAAGGCGGCGCCATCACATGCGCGGCCTCAACATCTTCACGCGGGGCAATNATGCTTTCAACANATGGCAGACCTTCGGCAGCATAGACCGCCTTGGTGCGCTGTTTATCCATAGCCAGCGCCGAGGCCAGAACCCCCGAGTGCGTATATGGAATTTGCAGCCATTCCAGCATGCCCTGAACACATCCATCTTCGCCCCACCGCC
>JGI24724J26744_10002507_pt1 | contig 12221 bp, 13 predicted proteins | sample Cruoilmetagenom7_FD_26744 | JGI IMG/M metagenome (IMG submission 26744)
TAGCCGTNGCCATTAATATCGCGCGCGACCCCGCCGACCGACGCGGCGGCGATAAGTTCCAATTCGTCTTCCATAGCCGACTTCCCTCTCCCGACCGTGCCCCCCACTTGGCCACACTTTGCCGGGATATGGCAAGATCAGTGATGGGAAATGCAGAACAAAGGTCCGCAGTACACTGGCGTGAAATCGTTTTTGGCGAGGCCGGCGGCCATTTTCAAGGCCGGGATTGAAATCCGTTGGGTGACTTAGAACGCCCCAAAACAAACATTGAAGTACACTAACTTGCGGTTTCACAAAGCCGCGATAACATAACATTATTGCAACTTCACGTGGTGCGGCTTTGTTGAAAACTTTTTCATTTCTGTCGATTTTTTTTGTCGGGGCATGTGCGATTTCCTCTATCGAGGTTGCAGATACTCAAAACGTAGAGAGCCTAATCGATCAGGCTAACAAGTTGGCTCCGCCATGCATTGTCGAGATTGACGAGCCCATCGTCTGCACGATTGCCAGTTGTCAGTGGAGAAGTAGGTATGAAAATTGTTTCGATGGCGAACGCCCGAAGCGTCGATCTCTCAGTAAAGCTGCCTGCTCTGCGTTCGATGATGCGTTGCAACCCGCTCTCGCACCGTTGAAAATATGCAGCAGCAACACGGCGCTGTCGAGTAATCCAAAATTGGAGCAATACTGNCGAGATTACATGCGATCCCTCATGTCGAGCTGCGCAGGATATACAGGGTACGTATTGGCCATTTACGACAACCGACTTTCTGCNGAATACCGAAAAGAGATGGCATCGGAAACTCCAAACCCGGATACTCTTGCACGCATAGAAAGTCGGTTGGCGCGGTATCGCCCCGAAGATTGAGCGACTTAAACTCGCCCCAACTATGCCGTTGCTGAATATCCGAACGTGGCCAGAAATTTACCCTCTCAATACTCAATGCGTTCCAAATAGAGGCCTTCGCCGGGGGCGACGGGGCCGCAGAGTTTGCGGTCGCGGCCTGCTAATATCTCGGCCATCCACTCAACCGGGCGCTGGCCGCGGGCGATCTCAACCAAGCTGCCGGTGATCGACCGCACCTGCCGGTGCAGGAAGCTGCGCGCGGTCACGGTCAGTTCGATCATGTCGCCATAACGCGCCACATCAATCGCATCGATTGAACGCACGGGGCTGGTCGCCTGACAATTCAGGTCGCGGAAGGTGCTGAAATCATGCTCGCCCATCACCGCCTGCGCCGCCTCGTGCATGATCCCCGCGTCCAGCTTCATTGGCACGCGCCAGACTAGGCCGCGTTGCAGGGCCAGATCGGCGCGGCGATTACAGATCAGATAGCGATAAGACCGGGATTTCGCATGAAACCGGGCGCTAAAATTGTCTGCCACAGCCTCGGCCTTCAAAACCGCGACCGGGTTTGGCCGCAGGTAGAAGTTCATCGCATCGGCGATCTTGCGGATCGGCCGGTCGGTCAACAGGTCCATATCGGCGACCTGCCCGGTGGCATGTACGCCCGCATCGGTACGCCCGGCCCCGCGCACCACAACCGGTTCGCCGTCAAGCTTCGACGCGGCATCCTCAAGCGCCTTTTGCACCGTCATCCGGTCGGGTTGCCGCTGCCAGCCAGAAAACGGCGCACCATTATATTCAATCGTGATTTTCACCCGCTGCATGGTCTACGCCCCAAACGCGGCGGGATAGGTCAGCGCGCCGCCTGCTGGGCCGCCTTCGCCAAATCGCAGGGCCATAAAGGCCGGGCCAGACCAGGTCGCCTCAAACGGCTTAGCGGCCTCAGCATCAAACCCAAAACGCGGGTAATAGTCCGGGTGCCCAAGCACGAAGACCATCTGGCGCCCCGCCCCCTCCATCAGGGTCAGGCCGAACCGCAACAGGCCCGCGCCAATACCCTTGCGCTGATGCTCGGGCGCGACCGACATTGGGCCAAACCCGGCGGCAATGTCAGCACCATCGATCAGGACCGGGAAGAATTGAACATGGGCGAGAATTTCGCGATCATTATGGGCAACCAGCGACAAGAGATTATCCCCATCCCGGTCGAGGCGCTGAATGATCTGCGTCTCATCCTTGCCGCCAAAGGCCGCGTCGGTCAGCGCGTAGATTTGCTCAAGGTCGTCCTCACCCGCATATCTGATCCAAATATCCTTCACGTGAACTTGCTCCCCGCCGGGATGGGCAGCCCGCGTAAAAATGTGTCCGCATCCATGACTTTCGATCCGGGCTTTTGAACCCGCAAAAGGCGGACTGTTTCTCCGTCGCCGCACATTACGGCCAATTTGTCATCCATCACCTGTCCGGGTTCGGTCTGGTTTCGGCTCGTGATTGGGGTGGTTTCGGCTTCGTTTCGGGGTCTGTTCGGGTCGGTTTCGGGTGGTGTTCGGGTGCTTATCCCCACCTTTATCCGCAAACTATCCCCGCTTTTTTCGTCGCCGAAATAGCACCAAGCGCCGGGAAAAGGCGACAGCCCCCTGATATGCGCATCGACCTCAGCGGCCGACCTGCGCCAGTCAATCCGTTGGTCCTCAGCGGTGATTTTGTGGGCATAAATCACGCCTTCTTCGGCTTGTGGCTGCGGGGTGATCGATCCATCGGCGAGGCCCGCCAATGCGCGCACGGCTAGACCGGCAGCGAGTTCGGCTAAGCGATCATGCACACTTCCGGTCGTATCCTCCGGTAATATATTGGTTTTTTCGGTCGCTAGAACCGGCCCCGTGTCGAGACCCGCCTCCATCATCATCGCCTGAACGCCGGTTTCGGGATCCCCGGCCATGACGGCCCGGTGGATCGGTGCGGCGCCGCGCCAGCGTGGCAGCAGCGACGCATGCATGTTCATGCAACCAAGGCGCGGGGCTTCAAGCACCGCTTTTGGCAGAATCAGGCCATAGGCCACAACCACAGCCGCATCGAGGTCCAGCGCCGAAAACAGCGCCTGTTCTTCAGGTGATTTCAAAGACTTAGGGGTTCGCACCTCAATCTCGTTTGCCTCTGCCCAGACGTGAACCGGGGTCGACCTGAGCTTCTTGCCTCGCCCGGATGGTCGTGGCGGCTGCGAATAGACGCAGACAATGTCATGCCCCGCATCTTTCAGTGCGGCGACCACCGGAACGGCAAAATCGGGGCTACCCATAAAGGCTATACGCAATGGCTTACTCATAGCGCGGGTCTATCGCGGCTTGGCGGAGGGATAAAGGCGTGAATGGGCCTAGACTGCGTCCAGTGCTTTTTGGCGCTTGGCTTTCTTGACCTTATCAACCGCGCGCTGACGCTTCAGACGGGACAAATAGTCAATGAAAAGAGTGCCTTCCAAATGGTCCATTTCATGTTGGATGCAGATCGCAAACATCTCTGTCGCGACTTCCTCAACCGGGTTGCCATCATAGTCGAGATATTTGATCCGGCATTCGGTCGGGCGTTCAACCTCTTCAAACACGTCAGGAACCGATAGGCAGCCTTCTTCGTAAGGCGCTTTATCCTCGGTCAAAGGCAGGATTTCCGGGTTTACGAAATAGCGCGGCTGCGGTTCCTCATCCTCTTTGGCGAGGTCCATAACAATCACCCGCAACGGCACACCAACTTGAATAGCCGCCAAACCAATCCCCGGCGCATCATACATTGTTTCCAACATATCATCCATCAACACACGCACCGCATCCGTCACCCCCCCCTCAACAGGTTTTGACACCTCTTTTAGACGTGGATCGGGTACGGTTAGGATCTCTCGAATAGCCATAGCGCTTAGGTATGTAGGCCGGACCCAAAGGTCAATATGTGAGCTGGCTCAAGCGGCCTGCTCCTTCTTGCTTTTACCATCCTTCAGGTCGAGCTCTAGCAGGCCGGATGAGGTATCAGCGGTTGAATCAATACGGCGCGGCTCTGCGATTGTGCGATCGGGTGCAGCGATGGATAGGTCTTCAAACTTGCGCATGGTCGGCAGGACGCGCTTGTCGAAAGAGCTGCTGACTTTGTTGTAATTGTCGACGGCGCCGTTCAGTGACTTTCCGAGCTTTTCCATATGCCCAGCGAGCACGGCAATACGCTCGTGCAATTGCTCACCTAGCTTGGCAGCTTCGCGGGCATTCTCCGTCATCTTCTCTTGTCTCCAGACATAGGAAACAGTTTTGGCGAGGCCGATCAGGGTCGAAGGTGTCGTGACAATTACGTTTTTCGAGTAAGCGCGTTCCAGCAATTCTGGGGAATGCTTCAACGCAGCGGCAAAAAAGTTCTCGCCGGGTATGAACATGGCGACAAAGTCCACCCGCTCATCGAGGTTCGATTGATAGCGTTTTGACGCCAGCGCATCGATGTGGCGTTGCACGCTGGTCGCGTGAGATTTCAGATAGCCCGCCCGTTCACCCGGATCGCCAGTACTCGCAGCAGCCATATAGGCATCGAGCGAGACTTTAGAGTCGACAACGATTTGCCGCCCTCCCGGCAAATGGATCACCGCGTCGGGCCGCTGATGGCCAGCCTCGGTCTGATCATTGACCTGTTCGTTAAAGTCACAATGCCCGGACAAGCCAGCCTGCTCCATAACGTTGCGAAGTGTCATTTCCCCCCAGCGTCCGCCGCCTTTAGGGGCAACCAGGGCGTTGACGAGTTTTCCGGTCTCCGTCGTGTTGCGATGCAAGCTTTCGCCAATCGCTTTCACCTGTTCCTGAATGACGGATTTGTCTTCGGCGCGAACTTTTTCGATTGCGCCAACCCGTTTGCCGAACTCGTCCAGCGTTTTACCAATGGGTTGAACCAGTTTGGCCAGATCGCCTTTGGCTGTTTCATTGTGTTTTTCGAAATTTTCTTTTGCGAGGTCGAGGAATTGCTTTTGCGCCTGCGCCATCACACCTTGTGCAATCTCACCGAAGGCTTCTTTGTCTTTGGCCGCTTGCCCGCGCAGCTCGGCCAATTCCAACCGTGCGGCCTCGGCCATCTGGCGCTGGGTTTCCAGCTTCTCGGCGGTATGCTCAAGGTCTGCCTCAGCGTCAGCGCGCGCCACACGATCAAGCGCCCAGCGTCCGTTCATCAAAAACAAGGCAACGCCAATGCCAATTGCGGCCGCGATAGCGATCACATGGATGAGGTCAAGGCCAATCTGGCCGATCTGAATAATAGGGTTCATGCGCAATCTTTGTCACGATTCGCATAGGAACATATCAAGAACTATCTTTTGTGCAAGTCCTTAGACATTAAACCGGAAATGCATGACGTCGCCGTCCTGAACAATATAGTCCTTACCCTCGGCGCGCATCTTGCCGGTTTCCTTGGCGCCCGCCTCACCGTTGCAGGCGACGAAATCCTCATAGGTGATGGTTTCGGCGCGAATAAAGCCCTTCTCAAAATCACCATGAATCACGCCTGCCGCCTGCGGTGCGGTAAAGCCATTATGGATGGTCCATGCGCGAGCTTCTTTCGGGCCAACGGTGAAATAGGTGCTCAGTCCGAGCAAAGTGTAGCCGGAATGGATCAGGCGGTTCAGGCCCGGCTCCGCGAGCCCNANTGTGTCAAGAAACTCAGTNCGTTCTTCATTNTCGAGTTGTGAAATTTCCGCTTCGATCTGAGCAGAAATCACCACGGCCTGTGAGCCCTCCTGTTCTGCGTGCTTCACCACGACGGCAGAATAGGCATTGCCGTCAGAGGCGCTGTCTTCATCAACATTCGCAACATAAAGAACCGGCTTTGATGTCAGCAATTGCAGCATATCCCATGCTTTGCGATCATCGTCGGAGACATCAGCGCGGCGGGCGGGCTTACCCTCATTGAGCTGTTCGAGCGCGAGATCGATCAGCGCCACATTCGCCTTGGCTTCTTTATCACCAGAATTGGCTTTCTTGACCCAATTGGCCCGGCGCTTTTCGAGGCTCTCCAGATCGGCAAGCATCAATTCGGTTTCAACGACCGCGAGATCAGCAAGCGGATCAACCCGGCCGGACACGTGGGTGATGTCATCATCGTCGAAGCAACGCAGGACGTAAATAATCGCGTCGGTTTCGCGAATTGTCGCCAGAAACTGATTGCCCAACCCTTCGCCCTTGGACGCGCCTTCGACCAGACCGGCAATATCAACAAAGTTCATCTTGGCAGGCAGAATTTCCTTCGATCCGGCAATCTTTGCCAAGACTTCCAAACGCGCCTCAGGCACCGCGACTTCACCGACATTCGGCTCAATCGTGCAGAACGGATAGTTGGCGGCCTGCGCCGCTGCCGTTTGCGTCAATGCATTAAACAATGTCGACTTGCCGACATTTGGCAGGCCAACAATTCCACACTTAAAGCCCATCAGGTCGCTCCGTATTCAATCTCGTGCGCGCCGATTAGCGTATTTCGCAGCGAATAACAGGGGCTTTTGTCGCCTCGGTCTGATTTCGACTCACCGGTTCACCAGCGCTATTAGTCTTTTAGCTAGATATTTCGTGTAAATATCGCACCGAAGGCCGCGATACGNTCTCGGTTATCACAGGAACATNCATACGCGATNGGGTGTTCAAGACAGGCACGAGCCTGNTCCTCCACACCCTAGGGAATAGAAAGAAAGTCAGCGATGGNACCGTCCTCAGAGCCAAGCGATAACGAACCCTCGCAAACCATGAGCGATGATCAGGCCGAGCGCATTTTGTTGGCGTGTATTCTGGGCGGAATACTGGCGCTATTTATCGCCGGATATATTTCACGCTCCAGCCCCGCCCCGATTGGTGTGTCGAATGCCGGTTCGCAATTCATATTTGAGTGCCCGAATGGTGAACGCATGATGTGTCCGATCGGCACGCTCGAACCGACCGGACCTATCGAAGACGATACTTGATTGACCGCCTAGCGTGGCTGTTTCGGGTCATGCTTGGGCGCCGGCGCGAGGCGCATAACTTCGGTTTGATAGCGCTCATCATTCTCGGTCAGCAGCAAAGGCAGCGCTTTTGAACATGCGTCGAGTAACGGATCGCGCCATGTCTGATCGGCCTTAGAGAAGTCCGAAAGCACGTAAGGCATGACCCGCGATTTATCTCCCGGATGGCCAACCCCCAAACGCACGCGGCGAAAGTCTCCACTCAGNTGAGCGATCATCGAACGGATACCATTATTGCCTGAATGGCCGCCGCCAAATTTTACCCGCATCCGGCCGGGGGCAAGATCGATCTCATCGTGAAAGACAGTAACGTCCTGTGCGGCGACCTTGTAAAACTTGGAGGCCGCTTGAGCCGCCATGCCGGTTTCGTTGTAGAACGTCTCCGGCTTCATCAGCAGCACTTTGCGGCCCACCACCGTGCCTTCGCAGACCACGCCTGAAAACTTCGCACGCCACGGCCCGAAACCATAATCGGAGGCAATGGCATCCATCACCATGAACCCAAAATTGTGGCGGTTGCGAGCGTATTTCGCCCCCGGGTTTCCCTGCCCGACGAGTATATGCATGATCGGCCCCCCGTTTTTCGCCAGTTCGGAGTCTTGCTGGCTTGAATCAAAAGTAGCGGGGCGACCGTTCAGCCACCCCGCCACCCAATGACGTANTGCTTTTAGCACTATTCTTCGGTGTCGTCGTCGCCAGTCTGATTGATGGCTTCAACTTCATCAGCTTCTGGCGCTTCTGTATCATCCTCGTCCTCATCAGCGGCAATACCGCGTCCAACAACGGAAGCGATGGTAAAGTCGCGATCGGTAATGGTTGGCTCAGCGCCATCCGGAAGGTTGATGTCGGAAATCTTGATATTGTCACCAATATCCAGTCCATCCAGATCAGCTTCCAGAGATTCAGGAATGCTGTCGGCACGGACGTTCAATTCGACCGCNTGGCGTACGATGTTCAGCGCNGCGCCCTTCTTCAGGCCTGGGCATTCTTCTTCATTGATGAAGTGAACGGAAACTTCAACCGTAATGACCTGGTTCTTCTTGACCCGGTAAAGATCAACATGTTCCGGCTGATCAGTCACAGGATGCATCTGGATCGCTTGTGGGATGACCAGCTGTTTCTTGCCGTCATGCGCCAGTTGAACTGTCGAGGCCAGGAAGGTTCCAGTATTGATCGCTTTGAGAACTTCGTTCTTTTTCAGGTTGATTGCGACAGGGTCTTCACCGCCGCCATAAAGAACCCCTGGAACAAAACCCAAGCGGCGGGCTTCACGCGCCCCACCCTTGCCGGTGCGCTCACGCACATCAACATTCAACGTAATCTGTTTGGACATTATATTTTCCTCTTCGCCCTGAGGTCCGCCAGCTTCAACTGGTAACCACCTGACAGGTACGACCTAGCGCCGCCCTTTCGTCAAAGCGGCCCATTACAGGAAACCCTATCTGCGTGCAACTATTGGCCTGCAACCGTTTCAGAATTATTGACAATACAACAGCTACAGCTGTAACATGCCCGGGTGCAGCACTCCAGGGAAATTCCATGTCAAATCCGAACCCATCCGAACTCGTTCTCCTGAAACATCTATGGAATAGCGGGCCGCAAACCGCGCGCGAATTGCACGAAGCTGTTGGTCCATCCCAAGACTGGCAGTTATCGACCACACGCACGGTGCTTGGACGAATGGAAGCCAAAGGCTGGGTTCAGCGTAATGGCGAGGTCGATCCGGTGACATTTGAACCGCTGCTCGATCGGGTAGAAACGCTTGGCGGCCTGGTGCGTCATCTGGCACGGAAAGTCTTGGACATGGATGGTCCGATCCCGGCGACACTGTTTGCGGAGAGTCCACACCTTTCGGATGAAGAACTGGCGGAACTCGACACGATCATCAATGCCGCGGAGTCGAATGACGTCGCCAAAACGGGACAGAAAAAATGAGCGCGCTTTGGTTCATAACCTTTTCACTGATCTGGACGGCCCTGCTTGCTGGCGGCGCGCACATGCTTACGCGCGACCCGGTACCCGCAAAATTTGCCCATAACCTATGGCGCGGCGCGGCGGCATTGACGGTATTGCCATGGATATTCATGGCGGCGCATTTACTGTTACCGGCCATGTTCGCAACGCCGATCCCGGATATGCCCTATATTGGTGATGCGGTTGAAGCCTTCTCTAATACCGGCGCTGTGAAAGCCGCTGCGCAATCCTCAGAAAGCCCGCTTTTGGCGATTGTTTTATGGAGCGCTTTACTCGCCGGATGGGTCGTCCGATCGGCCTTTAACGGGCTCTGCCAGATACGGCTGCAAAGTATCAAACGCGCCGCAAAGCCCGCCCCGGGCCTGAGCGCGGAAGCCTGGTCTAAGCGCCTGAACCTGCGCCGCGCACCGGATATTGCCCTGATCTCGTCCGGGTCACCATTTTTAGCCGGGATCAAGCGCCGGGTCATCTATCTTCCCGAAACCGTGTCGGATCCAATGAATGCCAACATTATCTGTGCGCACGAATGTACGCATATTGCGCGTGGTGACCTGATCAGCCGCCCGATAGAACGCTTCGTGGCAGACCTGTTTTGGTTCTCGCCTTTCGCCTGGATCATGCGCCGGCAACTCGACTATTGGCGCGAAGCCGCCTGTGATGAACGCACCGCGGCATTGACCGGTGACAGCGTCGCCTATGCGCGTGTGCTCGCCTCAACCGCGCGGTTAACCCGGCCATTGCCAAGACTGGATCTGCCGGTTGCAGCGTTCATCCTGCCGCGTAATGAAACATTGAAGAAACGCTGACGCAGCTACTCAATAGCGACACGCAGAAGCCGCGTCGGCGGCTGGCCACTATCGCGCTCATTGCCGGGCTGATCCTTGCGCCGATGTCGTTGGCGCAAACCGTATCGCTGGCTGGGCAAAACGTCTTCAGCCACGCAATTATTGTCGACCCTGATGCCAAAATTATGGCTCGCTATGGCAATCACGTTGAGACAGAGAAGGAATGGTGGCACAGCGGCACCGACATCAAGGCGCCGGAATACACACATGTCTATGCACCCGCCAAAGCCAAAGTCCTGATGGCGAAACATAAGGAAGACTACGGTAACACGGTCGACATCCTGCTCGAAGATGGCCGCAAGATGCGCTTCTCCCAGATGTCTTATCTGAAAGTCGAAAAAGGCGACTGGCTCCAGCCCGGCGATCTGATCGGTAAGGTTGGCGCGACGGGCAATGCCCANAAACCGCATCTACATCTCGAAGTCTATTCAGATGGCAAGCATGTTGATCCGGAAACCGTACGCGGCCTGGAGTTGTTCAAAGGCTAGAAATGGCTTTTCGAACTAGTCGAATAGTTTTGAGACGCTTTCGTCATTTGCGATCCGGCGAATGGCTTCACCCAGCAATGGGGCGACCGACAAGACGCGCAGCTTTTTTGATTTAAGGTCGGCAGCATCCGGCTGGATCGTGTTGCAGATCACCAATTCGTCCATTTCGGACTTTTCGATCCGGGAGACCGCATTGTTCGAGAGCACACCGTGGGTAATATAGGCGCTGACGGCGACAGCGCCTTTTTCCTTCAGCGCCGCCGCGGCATTGACCAGCGTGCCGCCGGAATCACAGATATCGTCGACCAGGATACATTTGCGCCCGGAGACATCGCCGATAATATTCATCACTTCAGAGACGCCCGCTTCGGGGCGACGCTTGTCAACGATGGCAAGATCAGCGCCGATCCGTTTGGCAAAAGACCGGGCGCGAACCACGCCGCCCACGTCTGGCGAGACGACCATCAGTTCGCCCGTTTTGCTTAGGCGTTTGATGTCATCCACCATGACCGGCGAGGCCACCATGTTGTCGGTCGGGATATCGAAAAACCCCTGGATCTGTCCGGCGTGAAGATCCATTGTCAGAACCCTGTCAGCACCCGCTTCAGAGATCAAATTAGCGACGAGCTTCGCGGAAATCGGCGTGCGCCCATCGGTCTTGCGATCCTGACGCGCATAGCCGAAATATGGAATGACAGCGGTGATGCGATTGGCCGATGCACGGCGAAGCGCATCAATACAGATCAACAGTTCCATCAAATTGTCATTGGCCGGGCGTGAGGTCGACTGAATAACGAAGACGTCCTCGCCGCGTACATTCTCATTGATCCGCACGAAAATCTCATTGTCGGCGAAGTTTTTCACTTCCGCGTCGGTCAATGGGCAATCGAGATGATCAGCAATGGCTTCTGCCAATGGTCGATTTGCGTTGCAGGAAATCAGTTTCATAGTTCAGCCGCCTTTGCCCGTAGCACCTGTTGGAGGCTTAAAGACGAATGGCCCGCGAGTCGCAAGGCGGTATGGCTGCCCGCTTAGGCGTTTTATTTTTGTGTTGCCTCTAAGACATCAAGCTGAGCCAGAAAAGCCGCATCCATCGCGGGACCGAGATTGCGCATCTCAGCGATTTTTGGGGTGGTGTCAGGGCTGACGTGCAACGCCTTCACGGCGGGGGTCAGCGCCGCCCTCCAATCCATCGTCGCGGACAACGATAACATGCAAGCCGCTATTTTCGCCCCGGCGTTCCAGCACATTATACCCCATATCCCGTAGCGCTTGAGCGACTTCGGGGCCGCCTTCGCGGTCGACCTCAACATTCACCTGCTCGCCGCGTGCGATAATGTTTGGCAGGGCCGTCGCATCCTGAGCGGATTTCCCCCAGTCGAGAACGCCGATAATCGTCTTGGCAACATAGGCGACGATTGAGTTACCGCCCGGCGAACCGGTGACCATGACGAGATCTCCCTGTTCATCAAAGATCAGCGTCGGAGACATGGACGACCTCGGCCGCTTCCCCCCGGCTGGAGCATTGGCGAGCGGAAGATCGGATTTGCGAGCCTCACGGGCGAAATCGGTCAGTTCATTGTTCAACAAGAAGCCATGAACCATGCGCGAATTACCGAAAGCCGCCTCGACCGTCGCGGTCATAGAAACGGCGTTGCCGTAACTATCAATGATCGAAACATGAGTTGTACCCGGCGCGTGTTCAGTCGAATCCTGCCCCCACATGCCGATCATTGATCCGGTCCCCAGCACGGCCCCCGGATCGCCCGGCAGGGGCTTTGCGGCGGGGTCAAACACGTCCAATGCACGGGCATCAAGATAGTCTGGATCGATCAGTTCGGCGGCGGGAACCGTAACGAAATCAGCATCGGCGACATAATGGTCGCGGTCGGCATAGGCGAGGCGTTGTGCATCGACAAATGCCTTGAGGAATGCTTCCTCGCTATCGGCGTCTGCTGGAAGCAATCGGTCATATAGGCCGGTAATCATGTTTTGGGTGACACCGCCCGATGATGGCGGCGGTGCAGAACAAATCTCATACACCCGCCATGTTCCACATAGCGGCTCCC
>JGI24724J26744_10002509_pt1 | contig 12211 bp, 10 predicted proteins | sample Cruoilmetagenom7_FD_26744 | JGI IMG/M metagenome (IMG submission 26744)
GGCGACCAAGCGAGTGCCCTTGCGCAATGTCCCGAACAACACCGTCAACATTTCCTGCGACAGGCCGCCGCCGATGAAGACTGCATCGGGCAGGGCCTGCCCCGCCAGCCCGTCGGGGGCGTGTGTCTCCACAATCTGCAAACGATCGACACCCAAACGCACCGCATTCTCACGGCCCCGCGCCGCCCGCACCGGATCAGCCTCAAAGCCAATTGCAAGTGTGGTTGAATCGCTCAGCAGCCATTCGATGCCAATCGAGCCCGACCCCGCACCAATATCCCACAGCAATTCCCCCCGACGCGGTGCCAAAGCCGTCAGCGCCAAGGCCCGCACCGGCCGCTTGGTGATCTGCCCGTCATGCGCAAACCATTCGTCGGCGATGCCCGCCGCGCGGCCCATCACCGCCCCGTCGCCAGCAACCTCGATGGCGCAGGCGACCGGGTGCTGCACATCCGCCAGATCATAATCGCCAGCGGTTGCACGCCGAATACGCTCTCGCGGCCCGCCCAATGCCTCGAGCACAATCAGTACCGTCGCGCCGAACCCTTCACCCGTCAGATACGCCGCCAGATCAGCCACCGCAGACCCGTCGCGCAGGGTCATGATCGCGCGAAACCCCGGCGACAAATGCGGGCGCAACCGTGTCACGGGGGCTGCGTGTAGCCCCAGACAGGCGGTGCTTTCCAGCCCCCAACCCAGCCGTGCTGCCGCCAAGGAAAATACGGACGGCCCCGGCAAAGCGGTCCACTCGTCGGGCTGTAAATGCTGTGCCAGAACCGTGCCCGCCCCGAACCAGAACGGATCGCCCGAGGCCAGCATCACCACGCGCCGCCCGCGCAGCGCCAGCAACTGTGGCACACCATCAGCGAAAGGCACTGGCCACACCACCGTTTGCGCGACCAGGTTCGGCAGCAACGCCAAATGCCGCGCCGCGCCCATGACAACTTCCGCACCTGACCAGCGCTTCTCGGCTTGCAGACGACAAGCCATCTGGGCCATCTTCTCCCAGACCGACGATCACCAGCCACGGCGCAACTCTTGAGGCCTTAGTCATGACCCATGTCCTTGTCCTTGGCGGCACCACCGAGGCTAGCGCCCTGTGCCGCGCTTTGGCCGAGGCGAAAATCCCCGCGACCCTGTCGTATATGGGCCGTGTGGAACGCCCCAAACCGCAGCCAATTCCCGTTCGTATTGGCGGATTTGGCGGGGTTACGGGCCTGATCCAATACCTGCACGATCGTCATATCACGCATCTGGTGGATGCCACGCACCCTTTCGCCGCGCAAATGAGCACCAACGCCGTCGCAGCCGCAACCGAAACCGGCGTGCCGCTGCTGGCGCTGACCCGCCCGGCGTGGCAACCCGGCCCCGGTGATTGCTGGCAACGGGTGCCCGATATGGCCGCCGCCGTCGCGGCTTTGGCTGGTCCCGCGCAGAATATCATGCTGGCAATCGGCCGCATGCACCTGCCCGAGTTCGCGGCGCAACCCCAGCACCACTACCTTTTGCGGTTGGTCGATGCGCCCGCCGACACTCCGCCGCTTCCGCATCATACCACGGTCATCGATCGCGGCCCGTTCGACGTCAACGCGGATCGCGCACTGATGCAAACCCATAAGATCGACCGTGTGGTCAGCAAGAACGCCGGGGGCACCGGATCGATTTCGAAACTCCAGGCTGCCCGAGACCTGAACCTGCCGGTCCTGATGATCGACCGCCCCGTTCTGCCTCCGCGCCTTGCGGTGCAGACCGCAGATCAGGTGCTGGATTGGATCACCGGCTAAGTTACCCGCGTCTTTGTTCTTCAAATATCCCGGGGGGGATCGCCGCAGGCGATGGGGGGCTGGCCCCCCTGCGACGGCACATCTCTTCACGCTGACCTCGGCGTATACAGAATCAGCCCGCGCGGCGTCTCGATGATCCGCGTCGCCGAGGATCCGACAATCACCATCGTACGCATATCCGCCATCTCGGGTGTGGCCTCGGTCAGAGGTACGATCTTCAACACCTGATCGGGCGTCGACACTGCCCGTGCGAACAGGATCGGCCGTGCATCGCCGCAAGCCTCGCGCAGCACCTCGAGTGTGCGCACAAATCCCTCAGGCCGCGAGGCCGAGCGTGGGTTGTAAAATGCCATCGCGAAATCCGCCTCTGCCGCCAGCCGCAGACGTTTCTCGATCAGTGCCCAGGGTTTCAGGTTATCGCTCAGGTTTATTGTACAGAAATCATGACCCAATGGCGCGCCTGCCGCCGCCGCTGCCGCCAGCATCGCCGTGATGCCCGGCAGGACACGAATATCCAAGCCGCGCCAGCCCCTTGGCCCTGCCTCCAGCGCCTCGAACACAGCCGATGCCATAGCGAACACACCCGGATCACCCGAGGAGACCACCACGACACGCCCGCCCGCGGCGGCCATTTCCAGCGCATGCCGTGACCGGTCGATTTCCACGCGGTTATCGCTGGCATGCAAGGTCAGGCCCTCTCGCGGGGCCACACGCGCGACATAGGGGATATACCCCACAACATCCGTGGCCTGTGCCAGGGCGTCGCGCACTTCGGGCGTTACCATGGCCTCGTTTCCGGGGCCAAGCCCGACGATGGTGACGGAACCGGTCACGGGCGCCTCCCCTGTCCATGAATGATCGCAATCGAGAAATACGGCGCTATATCGGCTCCGGCCAAGGGCGTTACCCGCTGTTCCGGCATCGCCGCATATTCGACCAGCCACGCGGCCTCCATCCGGCCCGCCGCCGATATTGCGCGTTTCAGCTTGGGCAGGTTGCTGCCGATTTTCATCACCACCAGCGCATCGGTTTCCGAGATCCGGCGGGTCAGTTCGGCCTCGCTTAGGGTGGCGGGCGCGACTGTCAGCACGTCGTCCCCCCATGTGATCGGTGCGCCAGTCGCCGTCCAGGCCGCCGACATGCCGGTGATCGCAGGCACGACCTGCACGGGCACTATGTCCCTTAGGCGGGTGAACAGATGCATGAACGATCCGTAAAAGAACGGGTCGCCCTCGCACAGCACCACAACGTCCTCACCGGCCTCGGCCAGCCCACGCAGATGCGCCGCGCATTCGCCATAAAACGCGGACAGAACCTCGGCGTAGCGCGGATCATCCAGCGGGATTTCCGTGGTGACGGGGTACTCCATCGGGAATTCCACGGCGTCCGCACGCAACATCCCCTCGACGATGCGCCGCGCCTGCCCCTGACGGCCTGCCTTGCGGAAATAGGCCACATGCCGCGCCCCGCGCACCAGCCGGTCAGAGCGCACCGACATCAGATCCGCCGCACCCGGCCCAAGGCCGATACCATGCACCGTGCCGCTCACCGTGCCGCTCATTCTTTGCGGCTCGCGATGGCGTTGATGGCTGCTACGGTGATCGCGCTGCCGCCCAAACGCCCTTTGACAATCACACTTGGCACTGGCTGCGCCTCCCATAGCGCGTCTTTCGACTCCATCGCGCCGACAAAGCCGACAGGGCAGCCGATGATCGCCGCCGGACGCGGGCAGTCGGGGTCTTCGAGCATATTCAGCAAGTGGAACAAAGCCGTCGGCGCGTTACCAATCGCCACCACAGCGCCCGCCAGATGGGGCCGCCACAGATCCAGCGCGGCGGCGGATCGGGTGTTCCCCATCTCTTTGGCCATGGCAGGAACCGCCGGGTCGCGCAGGGTGCAGATCACCTCGTTATTGGCCGGCAGCCGCGGTCGCGTGACCCCTTCGGACACCATATAGGCGTCGCACAGGATGGGTGCGCCAGCCTCCAATGCACCACGCGCCGCTGCCATGAAACCGCTTGAGAAATGCACGAATTCCTCCAGCCCGACCATGCCGGCCGCGTGGATCATGCGCACCGCGACCTGTTCCTCGTCGGGGTTGAAACGCGCCAGATCAGCCTCGGCGCGGATCGTGGCAAAGGACTGGCGATAGATCGCGGCGCCGTCGGTTTCATAGGTATAGGGCATTCAGGCAGCTCCGAAATGATCGAGGGTTTGGCCGAGGGTCAGGCCCGTCAGCACGGGCGTATCCCCTGCGCGGGCGTTCATGGCAATGTCATAGCGTCCGGCGTTGCCGATCACCACGGCTTCAGCAGCGGCCATTCGGGCGCAGCCTTTGGCGCAACCCGAAACATGCAGGCGGCCCTGTACCTTGGGTGCAAGGCGGGCGGCAAGCTGGCGGGTCTCAACGCTGGCTTGGGGGCAAAAGGGTGCGCCAGGGCAGGCATCAACGCGCATCAGCGGGCTGTCATGATCCGACAGCAGCCCCTCGTGCGGGCCATTTGCGCCGCCTTCCAGCAGCAAGACCCGCCACGGGGTAACACGCAAAGCAGTGGCATCACTTGTTGTAATCGCCTGCAACAGATCGCAGGCGCGGACCTGTCCGAAAGTGAGGCCGTGAACAGGGCCAAGGTCATGTGGACCCGCCCGCAGGCATGGGCCGGTGGCGGCAGGCGTCGCGCTGCCTTGCGCCCAATCGGGCAGGGGGACGTGATGGCGGGCCATGCGGCCAGCCTTGACCCCGCCCGAGGTTGCGAACCATTCGACCAGCCGGATCAGACTGTTGATCTCGGCACCTTGATCCAGCGGCAATCCCGTATCACGACCATCGGCCCGCAGCATCAAACGGCCATCCGCACTGCGCTCGATCCGGAAATCGGTTGAAACGGCGGTCAGAACCGGAGCTGGCCCTGCATCAATGGCAAAGCCCATTTTCGGTGGCAATGCGGGCAAGTCGTGCAGCCGCGCCAGCAGATCCAGCGTCAGCCGGTGTGTATCATCGCCCTCGACCCAATCGGGGGCCACGACAATGTTGCGACGGGATTCGGTCTCGGCGTCAGGATCCAGCAGGTCGAAGCCCTCCAACGCGGCCATCAGCGCGGGCCAATCCGCCTCGGTTACGCCGCGGATCTGGATGTTCGCGCGGTTCGTGACATCAATCAGCCCCGCGCCAAAACGCATCGCGGCCTCGCATAGCCCCACGGCTTGCGCCGACGTCAACCGCGCCAGACGAGGCCGCACCCGCACNACATAGCCGTCGCCCGACATCATCGGGCGGTGCGCTCCGGGGCACCAGCCTTTGACCTCAAAACTCATGTCAGCCNCGCCAGGATTGAATTGCGCCGCGTCGCCCAAAGCCCNGCGGCATGCAGGGCGGCAAATCGTGCCTCCATCGCTGCCAAAGCTTGCGGGTTCTCGCGGCCTAAAAACTCGCGCACATCCTCGCGGCCCAAGGTGGCGTCGTGGTAGAGGTCAATCAGCTGTGGCGGCACGGCGGCGGCCAGATGCGCAAACGCCCCCAGATGATCCAGCGTCGCGGCGATTTCCGCCCCTCCGCGAAACCCGTGGCGCATCATTCCGTCGATCCACTTGGGGTTCGCGGCCCTGGCGCGGACAACGCGGGCGATTTCCTCGGTCAGGGTGCGAGCGTGCGGGTTTTCGGGATCGCGGGCATCCAGATGATAGAGCGCTGCCGTGCCGCCGGTGATCCCTTTTGCCGCGGCAAATCCGGCCTCATGCGTGGCGTAATCCGCCGCCAGCAGCAGGTCGGTTTCAGGCAAATCCTGCAAGTGGACGAAGGCGTCGGCGTTTTGCACCCGCAAGGCCAGTCCGTCGCGGTCATCGATGCCCGTGTCCAGTGCATGACTGCTGGCGTTTAGCCACGCCTCGCCGGCCAGTTTGCGGGCATCCTCGGTATAGGTGTCGGGCGCGTCATTCATGCCCATTCCGTATTCGCCCGGCGTCGGGCCAAAGACGCGGGCCAGATCGCTGCGCCCCGCATAAGGGTTCCAATCCGGCGCCTCGTCGCGGGCGGCGAGGGCTTGCACGGCTTGGCCAAACAGCGCGGCGAGTTCGGGAAACACATCGCGAAACAGGCCCGAGACGCGCAGCGTGACATCCAGACGAGGGCGGTTGAGTTCGGCAATCGGCAAGATTTCCACGCCGGACACGCGGCCCGATCCGTCATCCCAGCGCGGGCGGGCACCCAAGAGATGCAGCGCCATGGCGAATTCCTCGCCCGCGGTGCGCATCGTGGCGCTGCCCCACAGATCGACGACCAGCCCGCGCGGATAGTCGCCGTGATCCTGCAAATGGCGACGCACGAGTTCCTCGGCCAGCGTTACGCCCTGGGCATAGGCGGCGCGGGTCGGGACGGCGCGCGGGTCGGTGGTGAACAGGTTGCGCCCGGTGGGCAGCACGTCCTTGCGGCCCCGCCACGGGGAACCCGACGGGCCGGGCGCGACCCAGCGGCCCGACATGGCGGTGCGCAGGCCGTGCAATTCGGCGGCCCCGTGTTCGCCGCTGCCAAAGATATGCAGCCCGTCGCCGAATTGGCTTTCCTTGATGTCGCAGACAAAGCGGTCGATGCGGGTGATGGCTTCGGCCAGCGATGTGGCGGCGTTCAGGCCCAGCTCGTCCTCGAGGCCCAGCGATTGCGCCTCCTCTCGGATGCCCGATTGCAGGCGGTCGCGGCGGGCGGGGTCGAGGCCGTCGGCGTTCGAGAACTCATCGAGCAGCGTTTCCAGCCGTGTCATACCCGCGCCGGTGTCGGCGGTGGTCATGGGGGGCGGGACGTGGCCGAGGGTGACGGCTCCGATGCGGCGCTTGGCTTGCGCGGCCTCGCCGGGGTCGTTGACGATGAACGGGTAGATCACTGGCAGGCCGCGGGTCAGGGCGGCGGGCCAGCAGTCGGGAGAGAGGGCGACGGCCTTGCCGGGCAGCCATTCAAGGGTGCCGTGGGCGCCGATATGAACCAGACTATCGGCCTGCGAGGCCAGCCAGAGATAGAAGGCGACGTAGGCGGGCCGGGGGGCGCGTGAGACGTCGTGGTAATCGTCGTCTCGGGTTTCGAAACGGCCTCTTTCTGGTTGCAGGGCGATCAGGGTTTTTCCGGCGCGGAGGGCTTGGAAATGAAAGGCCCCGTCATAGAAATCGGGATCGGTTTCATAGCGTGTCCCACCGTGGGACAAAATGGAACGCAATGATTCCGGTAGCTTGGCTTGCAGCGTTAGGTATTCGTTAACCGGAAACGCGATGCGGGACACCTCGAGGTCACGCGGATCGACCCCCTCTACATCATAGCCCTGCGCCGCCAGATCCGCCAAAATCGCCTGCGCCGAGGCCAAGGCATCCAGCCCCACAGCATGCGCCATCTGCCACGCCTTGCCGGGATAGGTCGACAAGACCAACGCGGGCCGACGCTGGGCCACAGGTGTCGCCGCCAGCCGCACCCAGCCCAGAACCTGATCGACCAGAGCAGAAACCTGCGCGGGATCGGCGCGATGTTCGAACCGCGTGAATTGCAAATCGGCATCGCGGTCACCCGTGTCCTTGAAGCTGACGACACCGCCGAACACGCGGCCGTCAACTTCGGGCAGGACGACATGCATCGCCAGATCGGCGGGCGACAGACCGCGCTCGGCCTCGGCCCATGATTTGCGGTCATTCGTCGCCAGCGCCACCTGAAACACCGGCACGTCGCCCACGTCCAAGGGTGTGCCNCCCTCTCCCTGTGCGGAAAACGCGGTGGCGTTGACCACAGCNACGGGGGCCAGCGCCNTGACCCAGCGGNGCAACCAGCCACGGGCCTCGGGTGCCTTGAGCGACGGGGCAAACAGGCCAACCACGTCATATCCNGCGGCGTCAAACGCTTGCGCGATGGCCTCCAATGGCTGCGTATCGGCGGCGGTCAGATAGGCGCGGTAAAACGTCAGGATAATGCGCGGGCGGGTGCCAAGCGCCTGTGCTGCGGGGCAGGTGACGCCTGCGGGTGTCCAGCCACCGACCTGCGGCAAGGAGCGCACGCCGCGCACAGGGGCGGCATACAGACCCGCCGCCAGCGCCATCTGCTGCAATGCGGCCTGCGCCGCCACCGCGCCGCCCTGATCGCACAGATGTTGCAACCGGCGCAGGGTGGACACCGGCAGCGTTGAGAGATCATCAAGCCGCGTATCAGGGCGGCCATCGGCGGGCAAAACCGCCAGAGCGATGCCTTTTTGCTGCGCCAAAGCCTGCACTTGCTGCAAACCATAGGACCAATAGGGAACGCCGCCGATAAGGCGGATCAGGATGCCTTTTGCGCCCTCAAGGGTGTTTTCCACATAGGTATCGACCGAGAGCGGATGTTTCAGCGCGACCAGATTGGCCAGCCTCAGGGTGGGCAGGTTCCCCGCACTACGCCTCCAACCCGCCGCGAAGGCACCAAGGTCACTGTCAGAGAACGACAGCACCACAAGATCGGCGGGCGTTTGCCCCAGATCGGTCGGCGTTGCCGTTTCCTCGAGCCCGTGGCTTTCGCGGAAGATGACGTGCATGGCGCGGGTTCCCTAAGGGGGTTACGCCCCCAAAGCGGCGTGGATTTTGGCGGCGTCGATACGGTCGTGCTCGGCGATCACAACAAGGCGGGTGACGCGGGCTTCATCGGCGTTCCACGGGCGGTCAAACTGGTGCCTCACGCGGGCGCCGACAGCCTGCACAAGGGCGCGCATCGGTTTGCCGGTGACCGCAACATACCCTTTGACGCGCAGGATATCGAGGTCGCGGGCCATCTGTTCGATTTTCGCGGCCAGCGCCGCGAGGTCGTCGGTTTCCGGCAGTTGCACGATGATCGTGTCAAAGTCGTCATGTTCGTGGTCATCATGCCCGTCGTGATGCGAGGGGCGCGCGGCAAGGTCATCCTCGGCGGCGGCCTCAAGCCCGAGGATCACGGCGGCGTCGATCGCGCCCTCGGTCACGTCAACCACCGGAATTGGGCGCGGGGCCTCGGCGGCGATGACGGCGCGGGCCTTGGCGATGCCGTCGGGGCCAGCAAGGTCGGCTTTGGTCAAAAGGACAACATCAGCGCAGGAGATTTGATCCTCGAACACCTCGGACAGGGGCGTTTCGTGGTCGATGCTTTCATCGGCAAGGCGCTGGGCATCGACGGCGGCGACATCACTGGCGAAACGGCCAGCGGCGACAGCCTCGGCATCGGCCAGCGCAATGACGCCATCGACGGTGATCTTGCTGCGGATCGCAGGCCAGTCGAACGCCTTGAGCAACGGTTTGGGCAGCGCGAGGCCCGAGGTCTCAATGAGGATATGATCGGGGCGTGGCTCCATCGCCAGCAGGGCCTCGACCGTGGGCACAAAGTCGTCGGCAACGGTGCAACAGATGCAGCCGTTCGCCAGCTCAACGATGTTTTCAGCGGGGCAATCGGGGATAGCGCAGGATTTCAGGATCTCGCCATCGACGCCCAAGGTGCCGAATTCATTGACCACGACCGCCAGTCTGCGCCCGCCCGCGTTGCGGATCAGGTGGCTGATAAGCGTCGTTTTGCCCGAGCCGAGAAAGCCGGTGATGACGGTAACGGGGGTTTTGGCGAGGGTGGTCATTGAAGGCCTCCAGCGGTGGGATTCTGGCGATGCAGTTCTTGCGGAAATGTTCGGGGCGGTCGCGCCACGGGACAAGGCCTTGTGGTGCGTCGCGGTATTTGGCGGCCCCTTCGGCGATGATCGGGGCCTGTGCGGGGTCGATATTGCCGTAGACATAGGTCCAGTTGCCCGGCCCGCGCAGGACGGCGGTACAGCCGCGCTTGCAGTTCGACAGGCATTCGGTCTCGCGCAGGGTGACGCCCTCGGGCATCTGGCCGGCCAGCGCATCGGCCAGCAGCCGACCGGGGCGCGGGGCGTCGGGATCGGCCCCAGACTCTGCCGGTGCATCCAGCAGGCGGCAGGTCACGCAGATCAGTAGTTCAAGTGGCTCGCTCATGCGCATCCCTCGGTTTTGGAACGGGGCAGGCGCGGGGCGGGCATGGCCCAAACCCGTCACCAGAACACCCCGTCCGGTAGGCTAGTCTCGGCGCTGGCAGGTCTCCCGGCTTGCGGATTTCGAGAGTTACTCTCTGCGGTTGCCCGGCCTTCCCGACCCGATGGTCAGTGGCGTTGGGCGACCTCTCCGGTCACGGTCGCGGGGGCGGCTGCGCTTTGGGGGGTAGACATTGTCCCCCTGTCGCATTCCCTTTTCACCTGTCACATAACAGGCACCAGCCCCGTGGACATGCGCCGCGAAGGGCCTTTAGTCAAGCAAGGAAGCGACCCGATGAGCACCGAGGACGACCGCCACAAAGAGAAGATGCAGAAAATCAAAGCCGCGCGCGACAAGATGATGGAGGATCGGCAGGGCGAAAAGGGCCTGATCATCGTGCACACGGGGCCGGGCAAGGGGAAATCATCGTCGGGCTTTGGCATGATCCTGCGGTGTATCGCGCATGAGATGCCCTGCGCCGTGGTGCAATTCATCAAAGGCGCGTGGGATACCGGCGAACGGCGCCTGCTGACCGAGAATTTTGGCGAGCTGTGCCAGTTCTATGCGATGGGCGAGGGGTTCACCTGGGAAACGCAGGACAAGACGCGCGACATCGCGGCGGCGCGGGCGGGTTGGGAAAAGGCCAAAGAGCTGATCCGCGACGAGAGCATCCGCATGGTGCTGCTGGACGAAATCAACATCGCGCTGCGCTATGAATATCTGGATCTGGACGAGGTGGTGCGTTTTTGCGCGACGAAAAGCCGTACATGACCCATGTCGTGCTGACAGGCCGCAACGCCAAAGACCCGCTGATCGAAATCGCTGATCTGGTGACCGAGATGGCAGTGGTGAAACACCCGTTCCGCGCGGGGATCAAAGCACAGGCGGGGGTGGAGTTTTAGGGGGGAGGGAGCCGGCATTTGGAGTTTTCCGTGCCGGCGTCCGCTTTGCGGACAAAGCGATCATTGCAATTTTCTTATCAGCGACTGTTTTCGGCGTCGTCTTGAGCTTCAAATCCGGCGTTCGAAGATAAAGTCTTCCCAATGCGAAAGATTGTCCAAAATTGCCTGCGGGTAGGAGGCGTCAACTTCGACAACCGAAAAGCCTCCTTGTTCTTGTTGAGCTGCGCGCAGCCCTTCAAGGCTCTGTTTCGCCAATTCACCCTCGTTCTTTGTCATGAAGCTATGCGTCGAAATGGCCGCACCTTTGTCGATAACTGCCTCTGCCCCACCTAGCCAGGTGAAGTGCCAGCCAGCGTTGTGAACGGTTTGTCTTTTCATAAATTTGCCAAAAGATCGGTTTGTCTTGAAAGCCCGGAGCGCATCGCGCGCAAAGTGTTTGACAGGCCCACCAACGGATCGAAGGGATTGCAAGCTCGTCAAGCCTTCATACAGGATTGCTCTGGGGCTTTGACGGAGCCATTTTTTTTCCTGCTTGATGTTTAGATAGTAGCAGAACCAATCGAGCTCAAAACACAGGATGTCTCGCGGTCCAAGATTTCGGGACACAAGACCAGCTAGTACATCTGGTCTGATAAGCTCATCGACATCGGACAAAAGGACGATATCATCGGCAGAAGCTTGGGATAATCCACGGCTTAGCGCATTTCTTTGGTGAATTTCCCGATCCCAACTGTTTTCCGTCTCCGGCATGTCATCCACAATGAGATAGTCAATTTTGTCCCAATATGGGGCGAAACGCTCCTTGGCTTCGAGCAAGTTTAGTGGCTTGCTCTTGCCCTGAAAGGTTTTGGTTGCCTCTGCTATGACGAATTTGTCAACACTGTCCCAATGAAGCTGCAGGCGTAGCTCCAGAAGTCGCAATTCATTGTAGAAAGTAACGCAATCGTAGATCTTCGGCATCGATGGTTTCCTCGCTGGGATCATTTCTTCACATACCACCCATTGGACCGGCATTTTCGGCTTAGCTCTATTCGGCGATTCAGTTGCCCGCTGACTGAGAGTATTGCATCTCCTGACTAAGACCAATGCGAATACAGTGTGGCACGTGGAACTTCAGTCTATCTGCCGTGCGTGCAGTGCTATCCTTTTTTGCAAATGGATTTCGGCGCATTGTTTTGCGTCGCTCTTGGCTCGACATCTGGCAAATTTGCCCGGTGACACTAAACCGCAGACATCGCCACATGACGCCAAACAGTTAACTTTGGGCTCAAACCTNTCATTCGCGGCACCGGGTTTCAAAGTCTGATTTGCAGACGTTAACGCGACGATCATGCNATCCNGCGCGGCTGGTGGTGAAAAGGGCGGNTGCCATGGCAGGGGCCCTTTTGGGGTGTCGTCAGAGCATTCCGGCCAGACGCTCGCGGATGATATCTTCGGCCTGCGACATGATGCGGTCGATGAGTTGCTGGCAGGTGGGGATATCGTCGATCAGCCCCGCGACCATGCCACAAGACCACGCGC
>JGI24724J26744_10002512_pt1 | contig 12200 bp, 10 predicted proteins | sample Cruoilmetagenom7_FD_26744 | JGI IMG/M metagenome (IMG submission 26744)
CGGGCGCGTTGCCGCCTCAATAACCGCCTGCGCGCCGCCAGCGGCTTCGATCCCTGTCCCTGCCAATAGTTCGGCCAGCCGCGGCAACTTACCTTCATCGGCCACAACCGCCAAGCGTGCGCCAACCTGCCGGGATTGGGCTGCCAGTGTTTCAACGTCACTGCCGGCCGCGAGGGCCTCTATTTCGTAAGCGGGTTGATCGTTATTTGCGTTGGCGTATTCAATCACTGAAATGGCCGACTGACCGATAGAGCCGGTCGACCCCATAATCGATATTTTCCGCGGCGACGTCACGCCGCCAGCCCCAAGGCTGGGCTTAAGGCAGGCACGGCGAGCAAAACTATGACACCAATCGCGGCGGCAATACCCAATCCATCCACGCGGTCCATGACACCGCCATGGCCGGGCAACAGATCGCTGGCATCCTTAACGCCAAGCTGGCGTTTCATTACACTCTCAAACATGTCGCCGACCTGAGCGAATATTGATATCGAACCGCCCGCTAGTGCCCATGCCAGCACGCCGCCGCCAACCGTATTGGCGATCAAAACACCGGCAAGCGCGCTAAAGCCGACGCCGCCTATGGCTCCGCTCCAGGTCTTAGAAGGCGAAATACTGGACAAAGAGGGACCGCCCAACGTTCGACCCGTGAAGAACGCGCCTGTATCAGAAACCCACACGATCGCCATTAAAAGCATAGCCGCATAGAGGCCGTTCCAATGTGGATCGACCCGAAGGGCGAATAGAGCCAGCGGCATTCCCGCCACGTAAAACAGCCCAAACCCGGACTTGAATCGCTCNCTAATTAGTGGGTGACTAAAACCTGCGATTATCGCGCAGGCAAAAAGTACAATCAGCGCGATATAAGTGCCCCAAAGCCAGGCAACGATCGCTGGAATTATTGCCAGCGTGACGACAATCGTCATCAGTGGCGAATTCGTCATTCGCACCCATTCATAAGCCAGTATTGCCGCAAACAGCCCGCATCCTAGGGCCGAAACCAGTCCGCCGGACCAGACGATGTAAATTGCGAACGGCACGAGAAACGCCGCCGACACCATTCTTAAAGCCAGCTCATTGCGACGTTCAGGGGTCCANGTTGCGCCTGCCATGATCAGGCCGCCCCCGTGGCCAGTCCACCGAACCGTCGCTCACGCCCCATATAGATATCGATCGCTTCCTTTAGGTGTTCGCCGCGAAAATCAGGCCAAAGCACATCCATAAATACCAGTTCTGTATAGGCCGATTGCCATACGAGGAAATTGCTCAGCCTGTATTCGCCGCTAGTGCGGATAATCAGATCCGGATCAGGCACTTCGGCAGTGTCCAAATACTGGCCAAACTTCTCTTCAGTCAGATCGTCTGGGCCAATTTCGCCTGCCTCTATCGCGCGCGACGCCTTACGGGCGGCCCGCAAAATCTCTTCTCGGCCACCATAATTGAAGGCGATACATAGATTGAAAGCCGTATTTTCTCGCGTCGTAGTTTCTGCGCGGTCGACCAGTTTAAGGATATCGGCGGGAAGACCATCGCGGGTTCCAAGTACACGAATGCGAACGCCCTCTCGGTGCAATCGATCCAAGTCGCGTTTGACATAGGCCTTCAACAGCCCAAACAGCGCGTTCACCTCAGAGATCGGGCGTCGCCAGTTTTCGGTTGAAAACGANAATACGGTCAGATGCGAAAGCCCCATNCCCTGNGCGGCTTCGACTGTTTTTCTTAAGGCTTCGACGCCCCGTTCATGCCCGATGGCACGTGGAAGATTGCGCGCGGCCGCCCAGCGCCCATTGCCATCCATAATGATCGCAACATGCTTCGGATTATTGGCGGCCCCTTGTCCACCTGTATCCGTGTCGGAAACTGGGGAAGTGGCACTCAAACTTGCATGATCTCCGCTTCTTTTGTTTTCAAAGTTTCATCGACCGTTTTGACAAACTTGTCGGTAAGCTTCTGAACTTCATCAGATAGCGAGTGGAGATCATCCTCGTTGATGTCACCATCTTTTTCCATTTTTTTCAGTGCATCCATGCCATCGCGGCGGATGTTTCGCACCGAAATGCGGGCGGATTCTGCGTACTTTCCGGCGACTTTTGTTAGCTCCATCCGGCGCTCCTCATTCAGCGGAGGAATCGGAATGCGAAGCGTTTGACCATCCATAACCGGGTTCAAACCCAGCCCGGCCTCACGGATCGCCTTATCAGCCGCACCGACAACCGTTTTGTCCCAGATGTTTACTGCAAGCATACGCGAATCCATCACCGACACCGAACCAATTTGGCTCATCGGAACCTTCGCACCATAGGCCACGACCTGAACCGTATCGAGCAAGTTTATCGAGGCCCGCCCGGTCCGAAGCCCCTGCAATTCTGCACTAAGCGCTGCGATGGCGCCATCCATACGGCGCTCGAGATCTTTTTCATCATAACTCATCGTTGAATCCTTACTTTCCCGAGATAACAGTGCGGTTGCCCTGCCCGGTCAATACGTCCCGTAGAGCACCTTTCCTGTGTAGAGAGAATACTACAATCGGAATATTCGTATCACGCATCAAGCTAACAGCGGACGCATCCATAACTTTTAGATTGCGCGCGAGAACATCTTGATAGTCGAGCGCGTCATAGCGTTCAGCATTGGGATTCGTCTTGGGGTCGGCTGAATAGACACCGTCGACCTGCGTGCCTTTCAGCATGGCATCGCAATGCATTTCGGCCGCTCGAAGCGCCGCCCCGGTATCCGTTGTGAAATATGGGTTCCCGGTTCCCGCAGCAAAAATCACAACCCGCCCTTTTTCCATGTGGCGTATGGCGCGGCGGCGGATGAAGGGTTCGCAGATTTCGTCCATGCGTATCCCCGACTGTACCCGCGTTTGAATCCCGGCGGATTCAAGGGCGGATTGCATGGCGAGCGCGTTCATGATCGTCGCCATCATGCCCATCGAGTCAGCTTGGCTTCGTTCCATCCCGGTTGCAGCACCGGCGAGGCCGCGAAAAATGTTGCCGCCACCAATCACCAGGCAAATTTCCACGCCGAGCTTCTGAGCTTCAGAAATCTCTTCGGCAAACCTGTCACAGGTCGGCATATCGATGCCATATTCAGTGTCGCCCATCAGGGCTTCACCCGAAATCTTCAGGAGCACACGCTTGAATTCAAGGGGTCCGGAACCGTCTGTCTGGTCCTGCATTTCGAGTGTCTCCCCTTTATCTCAACTGGGCATAAAAGATTCCCGGCCACCTGTCATGGGGTAGCCGGGATCTATAGCAGTATAAAAGAGTTTTTAGCTCTTTGTCATGGATGCGACTTCAGCCGCAAAATCGTCTTCGGCCTTCTCAACGCCTTCACCCAGTTTGAACATGGTGAAACCGACAAGTTCAGCGCCAGCATCGGACAGGAATTGAGCAACGGTCTGATCCGGGTTCATCACGAAGGGCTGCTCAACCAGAACAACTTCTTTGTAGAACTTGCGAATACGGCCCTCAATCATCTTCTCGATGACGTTAGCAGGCTTGCCGCTTTCCTGAGCTTGTTCGGTCAGAACCTGACGCTCACGCTCAACCAGAGCCTGATCAAGCTCAGCAACCGTTGCAGCGGCTGGCGCGGTGGCGGCAACATGCATCGCAACTTTCCGGCCCGTTTCAGCCAGATCGCCAGATCCGTTCAGCGCAACCAGAACACCAATCTTGCCGAGGCCGGGAGCTTCAGCACCGTGAATGTATGAGGCAACGCCGTCAGCAGCGACTCTGGCTGTCCGGCGAACGGTCATATTTTCACCAATGGTGGCAACCATGCGCTTGACGTAATCGTCAACATTGCCGTCGCCATCGGGCGCAGCCGCGCTGGTCACCGCCTCGAGTGATCCGTCTGTTGTCAGTGCGATCTTGGCGATCTCATTGAGCGATGACTGAAAGCTTTCATTGCGAGCAACAAAATCTGTTTCAGCATTCAATTCAACCAAGGCACCCGATTTTCCATCGTCGGAAACGAGAGCAGCAACCAAGCCGTCAGCCGCAGCGCGACCAGACTTTTTAGCAGCCTTGGAAAGGCCTTTTGCGCGCAGCCAATCAACGGCGGCTTCCATGTCGCCATCGCTCTCAACGAGTGCTTTTTTTGCGTCCATCATGCCCGCGCCACTACGGTCGCGCAGACTTTTGACGAGGGCAGCAGTGATCTGAGCCATCGAACTATTCCTTCTGTTGATACAGGTCTTTAAGCTTCGGTTTTGTCTTCGGGTGCAGCCTCGGCAGCAGGTGCCTCAGCTTCAGCGGCAGGCGCTTCTGCTTCTGCGGCAGGTGCTTCCGCTTCTGCCTCAGCGGCAATCGCCGCATCAACAGCGGCCAAGTCAGCCTCTGTCAGCGCGTCAACGTCTTCTGCGTCACCAAGATCAATGCCCAATCCAGCAGATGATTCAGCCAGGCCATCAAGCACGGCATCAGCAATCAGGTTACAGTAGAGCGAAATCGCACGGGCCGCATCATCGTTGCCCGGGAATGGGAAATCCGCATCCTCTGGATCACAATTGGTGTCGACCACGGCCACAACCGGGATACCCAATTTGCGGGCTTCCTTGATGGCGATCGCTTCCTTGTTCGTATCGATCACGAAAATCAGGTCGGGAATTCCGCCCATGTTCGCAATACCGCCGAGCGCTTTGTCCAGCTTCTCACGTTCGCGCTCGAGGTTCAGAAGTTCTTTCTTGGTCAGACCGGACTGCTCGCTATCGGCCAGCAGCTCTTCCAGCTCACGCAGGCGCTTGATCGAGTTTGAAACAGTTTTCCAGTTGGTCAGCGTGCCGCCGAGCCAACGATGGTTCATGTAATATTGAGCGCAGCGTTGAGCCGCTTCAGAGATTGGCTGCGACGCCTGGCGTTTCGTACCGACGAACAGAACCCGGCCACCTTTCGCAACCGTGTCACGAACGGTTACGAGCGCTTGGTGTAGCAGCGGCACAGATTTCGACAGGTCCATGATGTGGATACCAGAACGCGCACCATAGATGAATTCCTTCATCTTGGGGTTCCAGCGGTGTGTTTGGTGGCCGAAGTGNACCCCTGCTTCGAGGAGNTCACGCATTGTAAATTCAGGCAAAGCCATGACTAATTTTCCTTTATCCGGTTGACCGGCACGGAAGTTTATCGGTTCTCACTTGAAAACCGACACCGGATATTCCGCGCATCGGGGTTTATCGCGCGTATATACAGGCTTTTTTATGGGCTGCAACACCCCTATTTCAGAGGCGTAATCAGGCCGCCTTTGAATCGACGCGCGCCACGCCCGGCGCGGTTTTTAGCGCCCGTAGCGCCTCCAATCCTGTCGCGTATACATCTGGCAATCGCAGTGTCACCACCTGATTGTCCTCAATCGTCATGCGAACATAGATTTTACCGCGATCCTGACCCGGCGCGGATTTGAGGCGCGCCGCAATCGCCGCCAATCCAGCAACATCAGCGCCGCGTTCCATCTTCACCAGCAAAGCCGGGGTTTTTTTGCCAATTCGCGCCGTCTCAATTGGCTGTACGCGCCGCGCCGACAAGCGGATCTCATCGTCGCGCCGTCGCACCTCGGTCATGATCACGACAGAGCTTCCCGGTTCTAGCTGATCGCGCACATCCGCCAGCAGTTCTGGCATGACCATCAGTTCAACCTCGCCGGTCGGGTCAGACAAGGTCAGGAAGGCGAATTTTCCGCCATTGCGCGCGGGCTTTTCCTGCCGCCGGCGAACCACACCGATCAGTTCAATCGGCTTGCCATCGCGAGCGGTACTGGCAATGTCCATCGCCAAGGTAATCCGGCCTTCTTCGAGATTATCGAGAACGTCGTCCAGCGGATGCCCGCTGAAATAGAACCCAATGGCGGCGAACTCCTGATCAAGCTTTTGCTGCATGTTCCAGGCAGGCGTATTTGGCAGCGCCGCCCGCATTGCCGGTTCAGCATCACCAAACAGACCGCCCTGCCCACCCGCGCGATCTTCGGCCGAAGCGGCAGAGGCCGCCGCGAGGATCGGCGCAGCAGACAAGGCCCGTGCGCGATTGCCCTCAAGCGCGTCAAACCCGCCTGCCTTCGACAATTGTTCGATACATTTCTTGTTCACGTCTTTCGGATCAATCCGGTCCGCGAAGTCATGAAGGTCGGCAAACGGACCATTGCGCTCGCGTTCGGCGACCATGTTTTTCATCGCCTCCAGACCCACCCCCTTCAGAGCACCCAGCGCGTAGACGATAGACTCGCCGCGCACATCAAAATCGGCCGTGGAACTGTTCACATCTACAGCAAGCAGCGGAATTTTGAGGCGTTTCGTCTCCTGATAGAAGGCTGCCAGCTTGTCGGTATTGTGCAGATCGAGGCTCATTGAGGCGGCCAGGAACGCGACCGGAAAATGCTGTTTCAGATAGCCGGTTTGATAGCCGATCAGCGCGTACGCCGCAGCGTGCGACTTGTTAAAGCCATAGCCCGCAAACTTCTCCATCGTGTCGAAGATTTCATTCGCGAGGCCCCGTTCCATGCCCTTGCGTTCAGCCGCCCCCTCAAGGAAGCGTTTGCGCTGTGCGACCATTTCCTCAAGCTTTTTCTTACCCATGGCGCGTCGCAAAAGGTCCGCCTCGCCTAGCGAGTAGCCGGCGATTTCCTGCGCCATCCGCATGACTTGCTCTTGATAGACGGGCACGCCGTAAGTCGCCTCAAGAATGGGTTGAAGGTCGGGATGCTGATAGCGCACGGTTTTTGGGTCATCCTTACCGGCGACATAGACGGGGATATTGTCCATTGGACCGGGGCGATAGAGCGAGATAATCGCGATGACATCTTCGATATTGCCGGGGCGAACTTTGCGCAGCGTGTCGCGCATGCCCTGCCCCTCAAGCTGAAACAGGCCGAGCGTATTGCCCGACGCCATCAGCTCATAGGTGGCCTCATCGTCGAGGCTTTCCCAGCCCGGGCCGACATCACCGCCATCGCGGCGAATGAAGCGCAGCGCGCGATCAATCACCGTCAGGGTTTTCAGGCCAAGAAAGTCAAACTTTACGAGGCCGCCAAGCTCGGCCCATTTCATGTTAAACTGGCTGGCAGGCAAGTCAGCGCGCGGGTCACGGTAGAGCGGAGCAATCTCCATCAAGGGGCGGTCGCCGATCACCACGCCGGCCGCGTGCGTTCCGGCGTTTCTGTACATGCCTTCTAGCGCGAGGGCGGTATCGAGCAGCTCCCTAACCCGTGGGTCTTTGTCGATTTCGTCGTCGAACTTTGGTTCGTCGAGGATCGCATCCTGCAATTTNGGCGGATTGGCCGGATTGAACGGGACAAGTTTGGCCAGCCGGTCAACCTGCATATAGGGCATCTGCATGACGCGGCCGACATCACGCAGAACGGCCTTGGCCTGCAAGGTCCCGAACGTGATGATCATCGCGACGCTTTCCGCACCATACTTGTCGCGGACATAGCGGATGACTTCGCCGCGGCGTTCCTGGCAGAAATCAATGTCGAAATCGGGCATCGAAATCCGGGCCGGGTTGAGAAACCGCTCGAACAGGAGGTCAAACCGTAAAGGATCGAGATCGGTGATGGTCAGCGACCAAGCGACCAGCGACCCAGCACCAGACCCACGGCCAGGACCGACCGGAATCTCCTGATCCTTCGCCCATTTGATGAAATCCGCAACGATCAGAAAGTAGCCGGGGAAGCCCATATTCTCGATCACGCTGAGCTCATAATCCAGACGCTCATCATAGACAGAACGGTCCGCATAGAGCTTCGATGCGACTTCTAGGCGGTGATTGAGGCCGTCTTTGGCCTGGACTTTTAGTTCGTCGATTTCGGAGCGGGAGCCATCACCGAAATTCGGTAGGATTGGGTCGTGGGTAAGGGCGCGGATTGCGCAGCGTTGCGCGATCTCTGCGGTTGTTTCGATAGCTTCTGGGAGATCAGCAAACAGGGCCTCCATTTCAGCCGCCGTTTTGAGGTACTGATCCGGTTCAACCCTTGGGCGGTCGTCCTGGCCGAGATAGGCNCCATTGGCAATACACATCATGGCATCGTGCGATGGGGCGTCTTCGGGCTTCANNAAGCGGGCGTCATGGGTGGCNACGATGGGCAAGTCNAGCTCATAGGCGAGCTGTAACAAGCCCGGTTCGCAGCGGGCTTCTTTGGCCGAGCCGTGACGAGTAATCTCAACATAACAGCGGCCGGGAAAGTCTGACGCGAGACGCTGCAAGGCGACGCGCGCCTCATCCATTCGGTCGCGCAGGATGTGGCGAGCGACATCACCATCCGCGCCGCCAGTCAGGACAATAAGACCGTCCGTTTGTTCTTGAAAAAACGATTGATGCAGGCGCGGAACACCGTCTTCAGCCGTCAGGTAGGCATTCGACGACAGCGCCATAAGCCGTTGATACCCAATCTGGTTTTGTGCGTACACGGTCAAACGCGTGAGGGTTTCCTGATGCGCCCCATCGGTCACATCGAAACAACAGGCCATGATCGGTTGAACACCCGCGCCAGCCAAGTTTTCAGACAATTCCAGCGCACCAAACAGATTGTTGTGATCGGTGACGGCAATGGCAGGCATGGCCTGTTCAACGCACCATTTGGTCAGCGTTTTCGTCTCAATCATACTCTCAAGAAGCGAGAAACTTGTGCGGATAGAGAGGTGGATAAAGGGTGACTTATCCATGATTCTAGCTCCGTCTATACACGTTCTATCCACGTTTTTGGGGCCGAAACAGACCCGATCGCACACCGAAAGGCACCCGAAACGGACCCGAAAGCGGTACGATCACACACCTAAACTAACAGGAAACCGAGCGGAACAAAGAGCCGGTCAGTTAAAGTCTGTGAGTTTCCCATCTTTCAGGGTGAGAACCCGGTCCATGTGCTTGGTCAGCGCCATATTGTGTGTCGCAATCAGGACAGCCGCCCCCTCCCCACGCGCCATACGAATAAGGCTGGCGAAGACGCGCTCGGTGGTTTCAGGGTCGAGGTTCCCGGTCGGTTCATCGGCGATGACGAGGCGCGGATCATTCACAAGTGCGCGGGCAATCGCGACCCGTTGTTGCTCGCCGCCCGACATTTGGCCGGGCTGATGCCGCATCCGGTCGGTAAGACCCATCTCGTCAAGCAAGGCTTCCGCCTTAATGCGAGCCTTCCGGCGCGAAATACCGCCAACCATAAGCGGCATGGCGATATTATCCCGGGCATCAAATTCAGCCAGCAAATGGTGGAATTGATAGACAAATCCGAGCTTCTCACGGCGCAAGCTGGTGCGCCCGGCATCATTCAGGGCCATGCAATCCTGGCCTTCAAGCGTGACCGTTCCCGCCTCTGCTTTTTCGAGCAAGCCCGCCGTGTGAAGCAGTGTCGATTTACCAGACCCAGAGGGACCAACCAGACCAACCAACTCACCCGGATTAAGGGTCAGGTTCGCGCCATCGAGGACGCGTAATGTCCCGGCCTCAGAATGATATTCGCGTACGATCTCGCGCAGTTCCAAAACAGAGGCCATTATTCGAACCTCAACGCTTCAACAGGGTCTAGCCGCGCCGCCGCCCAGGCAGGCCAGATCGTCACCAGCATGGACATGCCCATGGCCCAGAGTGTGACAAAGATGACCTCACCCCAATTCAAAACCGCCGGAAGACCATCAAGACCGTATACCGTTGGCGGGAAAAGCGGGCGACCCAGCACCCAGCCAATTGCATCCTCTACCGCGCCGATATTCATCACAATCGTAACCCCAAGCACAGAGCCGATAAGCGCACCAGTCAGGCCCAGCATGGCGCCAATCATGATGAAGACGCGCATGACCGAGCCGCGCCCGGCGCCGATGGTTCGCAAGATGGCGATGTCGCGCGTCTTGTTCTTCACCAACATGACGACGCCGGTGATGATATTCAGCGATGTAATAACGATGAGGATCAACATGATGATCATCATCATGCCGCGCTCTGTATTCAACGCGCCAAAATAGGCCTCTTTTTCGACTTTCCAGCTATAGACCGGAAACTGGTATCCGGTGAGTTCATTGATCGACCGCTCCGCCGGCTCGGTCACCATCGGTTCAGCGACCCGCACATCGACAAGATCATAGAGATCTTTCTTGCTGAAGAAGAGCTGCGCCTGCTGTGACGGCATGAGGATGTAGAGCTTATCAAGCTCGACACTGCCGGTCTGAAACAGGCCGCCAATGGTGAAAACCTTGCTACGTGGGGCAACACCAAACGGCCCNTTCACCCCCTCTGGCGTGACCAGTCGCAATGTGTCNCCCGGACGGACGCGCAAATCGGCCGCAAGAAACCGGCCAATGAAGATAACATCGCCGCCATTCTTAGCCTCGCCAAAGCCAAGCGCTCGAGCCCCCGTTTCGCCGCCCGACACGACGCCTCTCAGCCGGCTATCCTGCGGATCACCATTCAGGAAGGGTAATTTGTCGAGGTCTTCCATACGGATACCGCGCACGACCGCGCCGCCTTGATAGGTGCCAGTGCTGGCCAGAACCTGCCCCTGAACAACCGGCATGGCGGCCTCAACATCGGGAAGTTCCGTGATTTGGTTTGCGAGATCGTCAATATCGGGGGCTGAATAGCCATCAACCTGAACAAAGACATGCCCCTGCCCGCCCAGCAATGCATCGAGCAATGTGGCGCGAAACCCGCTCATCACCGACATGATGACAATCAGCGCCATCACCGCGAGCATGATCCCGACAAAGGAAATGATCGAGACGACCGACACGCCGCCATTCGCCCGAGTGGCCCGCAAATAGCGCCAGGCGAGCGTGCGCTCAACTTCGCCGAAAGGGGCTGTACTCGCCAAGAATTACGCTCCGGTGATGAGGGCGATTGCCTCATCCAAGGTCAGGTCTTGCTTCTCTCCGGTGGCGCGCCGTTTCAATTCCACTTTACCCTCTTTGACACCGCGCGGACCAATCGTGATCTGCCAAGGCAGACCAATCAGCTCCATGCGGCCAAATTTAGGCCCGGCACGATCCGACGTCTCATCATATAGAACGTCTTTGCCCGCTGCGGTCAGCTTGGCATAAGCCTCGTCAGCGACGGCGGCGCAATCTTCAGCGTCCGGTTTCATCGAAACGATACCGACATGGAATGGCGCGACACTATCAGGCCAGATAATGCCATTCTCATCATGGCTGGCCTCAATAATCGCGCCGACCAGCCGTGACACGCCGATGCCATAGGAGCCGCCATGGATCTCGGCGAGATTGCCATCGGCGGTCTGCACCTCCGCCTTCATCGGCTCAGAATATTTGGTGCCGAAATAGAAGATATGGCCGACCTCAATGCCGCGCGCCTCAACCCGGTTTTCGGCGGGAATGGCNGTGTAGGCAGCCTCGTCATGTTTCTCATCGGTCGCGGCGTAATATTTGGTACGTTTGTCCATCTCTTCAGCCAGCGCCACTTCGTCTTCGAAATCAAAGTCGAGCCCGGGCGGCGGCACATCGAGGACGGCCTTGTCACAGAAGACGCCGCTTTCACCACTGGGCGCAAGGATCAGGAATTCGTGGCTAAGGTCGCCGCCAATGGGGCCGGGATCTGCCTGCATCGGGATCGCGGTGACGCCGAGGCGGTTGAACGCGTTGAGATAGGCTGCGAACATCCGTTGATAGGAGATACGCGCCGAGGCCTCATCAACATCGAAACTATAAGCGTCTTTCATCAGGAATTCGCGGCCACGCATGACGCCGAAGCGCGGGCGGGTTTCGTCGCGAAATTTCCACTGCTGATGATACAGGTTGAGCGGCAATTGCTTGTAGGATTTCACATAGGCCCGGAAAATGTCGGTGATCATTTCCTCATTGGTTGGGCCGTAAAGCAAGTCGCGACCACCACGGTCGGTGATCCGCAGCATTTCCTCGCCATAGGCGTCATAGCGGCCAGATTCGCGCCACAGGTCTGCCGGTTGCAGCGTTGGCATCAGCACTTCGACCGCGCCGGCACGATCCATCTCTTCGCGAACGATCTGTTCGATCTTTTTCAAAACGCGAAAGCCCAAGGGCAACCATGAATAGATGCCCGCCGCATTCTGGCGGATCATCCCGGCACGCAGCATGAGTTTGTGGGAGATGATTTCTGCATTGGCAGGCGCATCTTTGGAAACAGGCAGAAAGAAATTTGAGAGGCGCATGTGAACGTCCGGTAATTTGTGATGTTTCCTGTTATTCAGTGTTTCGGCCAATGGCTAGGGGGAAGTGCCACCCGGCT
>JGI24724J26744_10002513_pt1 | contig 12200 bp, 15 predicted proteins | sample Cruoilmetagenom7_FD_26744 | JGI IMG/M metagenome (IMG submission 26744)
GTCCCCATGGGGTCTCCCCCCTGCGCCATAAAGCCTGGAATCACTCGATGGAAAGTAGCACCGTTGTAAAAGCCTTCTCGAGCTAAAAACACAAAGTTGTTCACGGTCTTTGGAGCGTCTGAAGCAAATAACTCCAAAACTATATCGCCTTTCTCAGTCTCGATAGTAGCTTTATACTGTTTATTCACGTCGATGATCATCGGAGGAGGAGCAGTATAACTCTTGGGCTTGGGCGTGGGAGATGAAGACCCACAAGTACAGCCCATGAGTTGAAAAGTACTCAAAATAAGAATCGCCAGTAAAACTTTGACTTTAGACATCGGTTAGCCTCCTGCTCAGCAATTATTGAACGAGTTAGTCCATACTGTTAAGTGATCAATATTATAAATCTCACGAATATCACGAGAACAAACTAATCGACAGGCTACAATCATTGGCTCCTCGCCAAGTCTTGTGACCCTGTATTCTCCTCTATGGTTATAACTGCGTTACAGAGTTCTGAGAAAGCCAAAAAGCCCAAACCACACAACAAAGAGCCTACAATGCTCCCAAACACCAGGACTGCCAGCCCAGCGCCAGCAACTTCCACTACTCCCAGAATTTCCATGCCACGGTCAAGCAAGTCCATCAGTTCCGGCATAGCTCCCTGTACCGCCAGCACAGCCAGCGCGAGCGAGCCGAGGATACCACCCACCAATACAACCAACCCAATAATCCTAAAAATAATGGCAGTAATACTTAAAAGTGCATATTTTTGGGATAGTTTAGCATCTGCTGTTACTGGTGGAGCACTTGGTGCTTGCTGCGTCACTGAATCTTGCTGCTGACCTCCGCCAGACAGTTTTCCACCACAAGCTACGCAATACTTTTGGCCGGCAGTATTCTGTAAACCACAGTTAGCGCACACAGCTGTCTGCTGCTGTATACCACTGGCTAATCTTGCTCCACAATCTACACAAAATTTCTGACCCTCGGCATTTTGCGCACCACATTTAGGACACGTGAGCATTTGCTGCATACTATGAACCGCCTTATATTCCTAACGATGATGGAAACGTCCAGCCGAAGGCAAGTAGTACAATTATAACTATCAGATAGATTATGCCACCGACCAATAGTCCCATCAATAGCATTCGCCAGTACAAGCCCCAAGCCAACCCCCAAGTGGGTTTGACTCCGAGTTGCCCACGCTCAGCAGGAGGCTCCGTCTCTCTGCCCAAGCCCTGCTGCTTCTGGCTAGGCAATTTTGTTCCGCAGGCTCCACAAAACTGTTTACCAGCAGCGTTTTGTGAACCACAGTTGGGACATGCGATTCCCCCCGACTGCACTCCGCCACCCAATTTTGCCCCACAAGCTCCACAAAACTGTTGGCCCGCAGTATTTTTTGAACTGCAATTAGGACATACTACTACTTGCTGCTCCATATTATCGCCTCCTCTCCTTTTCGCTGCATTATATAACTTGCACCTGTCATATACAAGGCTCTGAACTGAACTTTTTTACTGAGCCGACAGAAATTCCCGCGGCGAGAGCTTTCACCCATCCCAATCCATTATCCAACTGAGATGGTTCTTAAAGAAGCAAGGCTAAAACAAAGAGCATATGCTATAATCCTAGCCATGAAGATCTCTGAAATAGGAGAATTCGGCTTAATTGAACTTTTGTCCGATATCGTCGACAAGACCAAGAATCTCCAAAATGCCTCATGGCAACAGCTACTCATTGGCATTGGCGATGATGCTGCTGTCTGGCAAAGCGACAGCGCCATCCAGCTAGCTACCACAGACAGCTTAGTCCAAGATACACACTTCGACCTGAATATCACCAGTTGGGAAGAACTGGGCTGGAAAGCCATTGCAGTAAATCTCAGCGATATTGCAGCTATGGGTGGCATTCCCAAATATGCCCTAGTCTCCTTAGCCCTGCCTGGAGAGCTCGAAACAAACTGTGTCTCCAGCCTTTACCAGGGCATGACCAGTATAGCCAACCAGTTTGGAGTCGTTATAGCCGGCGGCAATATCGCCTCTGCAAGCAAAGCAACTATTTCCATCACCGTCTTAGGCAGCCTAGAAAATAAATTTGCACTCATTCGCTCGGCTGCCATACCTGGTAACCAAATAGCTATTACCGGATATCTAGGATTATCAGCCGCTGGGCTCAAGATGCTTAAACAAAAGCACAGCTTTGATACCGAAACTAGTAGACTTCTCAAACAAGCTCATCTCAAACCAATACCTAGGGTGAAAGAGGGACAAATCCTGCTAAACCAGGGAGTCAGAGCTGCCATAGATATAAGTGATGGCTTGATTGCCGATCTAGCTCACATTTGCAAAGCAAGTAAAGTCAGCGCCAGAATAGATAAAAACTTAGTGCCAATCCACCCTGCAGTTGAAGCTAACTTCAAAACGGATTGCCAACAATTGACTCTAACCGGAGGCGAGGACTATGAGCTACTCTTTGCCGCTGACAGCCAAATTATTGCCCAGGCAAGACAGGCAATCTCCTGCCCGATAACAGTCATCGGTGAAATAATCGAGGGAATACCGGGACATGTAATCTTAGTTAATGCTGCTGGGGGAAATACCCCCTTCCAACAGACAGGCTGGGAACATTTCAAATCCAACACATAAACACGAACATGACAGTTATACAGCTCATCTCTCACAGTCCTGAACAAACTCAGCATCTGGGAGACCAGTTAGGCAAACTAGCTCAGGTCGGTGACCTCTTTCTCCTTATCGGCAACCTTGGAAGCGGCAAAACTTGTCTAACACAAGGTATTGGCTGGGGACTGGGTATCAAAGAATATGCCTTTAGCCCTTCCTTCGTCATAGCCAGAGAATATCACGGTAGACTTCCCCTATACCACATAGATTTGTACCGACTCGACCATATCGAAGAAATTGTAGACCTAGGGCTTGATGAATACCTTTATGGCGACGGCGTCTGTGCAATCGAATGGGCAGAGAAAGGCATAGAAGTGCTACCGCAAGAGAATCTACTCATAAGACTTAGCCATGTATCGGATACGGAACGCTCTCTCAGCCTGGAAGCAACAGGCGAGCGCTATTCGCAATTATTAAAATCTCTTAAACTGGATTTGGAGACATGGAATTAGCTATAGACACCTCAACCGATCTCGCCGGTATAGCCCTGTCCAATGAAGGGGAGGTAATAGCCGAACTGACATGGTACTCAAAGCGAAACCATACATCAGAGCTGGTGCCAAACATAGTTCACTTGCTCAATCAGGCTAAAGTTAATCCTCAATCCATTGGTGCTATTTTCGTAGCCAAAGGTCCAGGAAGCTTCAATGGCCTTAGAGTGGGTATGAGCACAGCCAAAGGGTTAGCCTTCGCCTTGAATATCCCGCTGGTTGGAATAAGCACCATGGAAGTCGAAGCTTATCCCTTCGCCTTTACAAGGTTGCCTCTATGCCCTATTCACAACGCGGGCCGCGGCGAAATTGCCACAGCTCTTTACCAGCAAACTGACCACTGGCATTGCTTGACAGAAGAACACATCACTACTGCCGATGTTTTATGCCAACAAATTGAAACGGAAACACTCTTCTGCGGCGAGATTCCTTCATCTATTGTCCAGCAACTGCAGCAGAGTCTAGGCAAGCGAGCTCTAATACCTGACCTTGCAGTGAGGTTACGTCACGCTAGCCACCTGGCAATACTAGGCTGGCAGCATTTAAGCAAGGGTGACAAAGACAACCCTGTCAGTCTCCAGCCTTTATACCTGCGTCCTCCGCCAATTACTCAACGCAAAACCAAATAAATAAAACCCATGCATGTTATCAAAAGGAGTGTAGGAATATGGAAAGAAGTTTAATTCTTATTAAACCTGATGCTATCCAACGAGGGTTAGCTGGTATTATTATCTCCCGTCTCGAAAGACGAGGCCTTAAGATTGTTGCTATGAAGATGTTGCAAATGGACAAAATATTGGCCCAACGGCATTATGGTATTCACCAGGGCAAAGCCTTTTTCAATGACCTGGTCGATTTTATCACCTCCAGCCCCATCGTTGCCGCCGTTTTTGAGGGAGAAAGAGCTGTGGAAGTTATACGCCAGACTATGGGCGCAACCGACCCAGCTAAAGCGTCTGCAGGCAGCATCAGAGGTGACTTCGGGCTAGATATTCAGCAGAATCTCGTGCACGGTTCCGACTCAGTGGAAAACGCCGGAAAAGAAATAAGCCTTTTCTTCGCACCAGAAGAGATTTTAGATTACTCCAAGGAAATCGACAGGTGGGTCACTGGATCCTGACTATTGGGATAGCTTTATTCCAAAGATCATCTAACTGATAATAGTCTCGCTGCGACGGAGAGAAAATATGAACGATGACTTCCCCCAAATCAAGAAGGATCCACCCTGAATCAGCGATGCCTTCACTCTTTATCGGAGTAAGGCCTTCCTGCTTCAACGTTTGACGAATCTCTTGGTAGATAGCTTCAATCTGGCGGACATTATCCCCACTGCAAATGACAAAATAATTAGCAAAGGAGCAAACTTGGCTCGCATCCAGCATGACAATATTATCGGCCTGCTTATTTGAGGCAACTTCTACTGCCCATCGGGCTACTTCTATCGCTTCCAGAACTCACTCCTCCAACTGGCTTTGCTAAAAATTGCACTATCTATTATACCATATCCCAAATACGCGCCGAACAGCAACACTAATTTAATATAGCACTCTAAACCCTTAATCGATATAATTGGAGCAGACAAAAATGGAAGGTTTGTTTTTTGGGCCGGCAGGAGTCCTTCAAAGTGCTATGCCGAAATCAACACTGGGCGGCATTGAGCGCGTTGCTGAACTAGGCCTAGATTGTATGGAGCTGGAATTTGTCCATGGAGTCAAGATGGGCAGAGAAACTGCTTTAGCAGTGGCTAAGCTGGCTAGCAAAAGAAATATAGCACTTACTGCCCACGGTCCCTACTATATAAACCTCAATGCCCGAGAGTCTGAGAAGATAAAGGCCAGCCAGGAACGAGTGCTCCAGACAGCCCGCATTGCTTCTCTTTGCGGCGCCACAAGCATTGTTTTTCATGCCGCATTCTATCTCGGTGACCCCCCGACCAAAGTCTACGACCATATCAAAAAGCAACTTCAACAGATAACCACTCAGCTAAGAACCGAATCTAACAAAGTATGGAGTAGACTTGAAGTGACCGGGAAAGCCAGCCAATTTGGAACTCTTGATGAGGTGGTTGGGCTAAGTGCTGAGGTGGAAGGGATAGCTCCATGCATAGATTTTGCTCACTTGCACGCCCGCACTGGAAAGTTTAACTCCTATGATGAATTCATGCTTATCCTTAAGCAGGTAGACGACAAATTGGGCAGACAAGCCCTGGATAACATGCACATTCACATCTCAGGCATAGCTTATGGCAAACATGGAGAAATAAAGCACCTGGGTCTGGAAGAATCAGACATCAACTATGCCGACTTCATCCGGGCTTTAAGTGACTATGACGTGAAGGGACTGGTCATCTGCGAAAGCCCTGACGAATATCGTGAGAACGATACCTTGCTTCTGCAACAGACATACAAAGCTGTACATCGCCACTAGATAGACTCAGGCCGATTAGACTTCACTGGAGCAAACTCATTTTCTATATCCAGCTACTTCTGATATAATAGCTTTGAGTATGATACTTACAAAGAAAAGGTAATATATGAAAACAAAGTGGTGGCAAGGGAGCCTATTTTACATTCTGATTCTGGTAGCAGTGGTAGCACTAGCTTTCAGCTTTTTCCCTATGTCTAAAGGTCCTGAGGAAGTAGCTTTTTACACCTTCATCGATCAAGCCAAGCAAGGGAAAATCGATACCATTGAGCAACAAGGCAACTCCCTCATCGGCTTACAAGGCGACGAGAAGATAATCAAAGCATCTTTCGTTGGCAGCACCAAAGAACTTATGGACACATTAAAAGAAGACGGGATAACGCTCGGTGGAGGCGGAATAAAATTCGATGTCAGAACTGGCGGCTTCGACTGGGGAGGAATACTGCTTAGCTTCATTCCCCTAGTCTTATTTGGTGCTTTGCTCTTCTTTCTTTTCCGTTCAGCTCGAGGAGCCAATACCCAAGCTTTCAATTTCTCCAAGAGCCGGGCACGGTTGGCTGGCGACAACAAACCTACCATCACCTTTGATGACGTCGCCGGCGTCGACGAATCCAAAGGAGAACTTCAAGAGGTAGTCGAGTTTCTCAAATCACCCCAAAAGTTTCTGGCTTTAGGAGCTCGCATCCCACGAGGCATATTGCTAGTAGGGCCACCAGGTTGCGGCAAGACTTTAATAGCAAAGGCTACCGCTGGTGAAGCTGCAGTCCCATTTTACGCGATCAGCGGTAGTGAATTTGTAGAGATGTTTGTCGGTGTCGGTGCTTCCAGAGTCAGAGACCTTTTCGACCAGGCCAAGCGCAACGCACCATGTATTGTCTTCGTTGACGAAATTGATGCCGTCGGTCGGCACCGCGGTGCTGGCTTAGGGGGTGGCCACGATGAGAGGGAGCAAACCCTAAACCAAATATTGGTAGAAATGGATGGCTTTGATAGCGAAACTAATGTCATCGTTCTCGCTGCCACCAACCGCCCCGATATCCTTGATCCAGCATTGCTTCGACCTGGGCGCTTCGACCGCCATGTTGTCATCGACCAACCAGACATAAATGGTCGCAAAGCCATTCTCGATGTGCACGCTAAGGGCAAGCCTCTAGCCAAAGACTCCGACCTACAAGTAATAGCCAAACAGACTTCCGGTTTCAGCGGCGCTGATTTAGCCAACTTGATCAATGAGGCAGCAATTCTCGCAGCCAGGCACGACCGTAAAGATATTGGCACCAAGGAGTTGGAAGATTCCATTGACCGTGTTATTGCCGGTCCTGAAAAGAAAGGACGGGTTATAACACAGAAGGAAAAGGAGATTATTGCCTACCATGAAACCGGGCATGCTTTGGCCGCCAAAATGCTACAAAATGCTGACCCCGTACACAAAATTTCTATTGTGGCTCGAGGGATGATGGGAGGCTGGACACGCTTTTTGCCTACCGAGGATCGCCATCTGTGGACACGTCCCCAGTTCGAGGACAAATTGGTAGTTAGCCTAGCTGGACGAGCGGCTGAAGAGATCGCCTTTGATGAAATAAGTACTGGAGCCCAGAACGACCTGGAGCAGGCAACCAGCCTCGCTAGAAAAATGGTAACCGAATACGGAATGAGCGATAAACTGGGACCGCGTACCTTCGGTCACCGGGAGGAGCTCGTTTTTCTCGGCCGTGAAATCCATGAGCAAAGGAATTACAGCGAGAAAGTAGCCGAGGTGATTGATGAAGAGGTTCATGCTCTTATCCAAAATGCCTATGATACTGCCAAGAAAATCCTGGATGAGAACAAGGAAAGGCTAAAGCTCGTCGCTGAGCGTCTGCTAGATAAAGAGACTATTGAAGAAGCAGAATTTGAGGCATTGACTAAGGAACCGCTGCCATCTTCTGAACTCGAAGCCACACCAGCTTCCTAATATAATCACAGTTGCGAACCTAACACTAACTGCCTCCGAAATCACATGATTAAGATTACTTCAGAACCCCTTTCACCACAATCCATAATCGACAAAGTCAAGAAAGACAACTACGGAGCCATCGTCACCTTCATCGGAACGGTACGCAACGTAACTCGCGGCAAGAAAGTCTCCTTACTGGAGATTGAACCCTGTGACGAAGATGCGGAAGCAAAACTTGGTGAGGTAGTATCCGAGATAAACCAAAGGTGGCAGCTTCAGGACATAGCCATTTGTCGCAGGATTGGAAAATTAAGAGTTGGTGAAATTGCCTTAGTTGTTGCCATAGCCGCACCCCATCGTCCAGAAGCCTTCCAAGCCTGCCAGCATGCAGTCGATAGACTCAAGCAAGGCGAAATCACAACAGAGAAAGAAATATGCGAAACTGGATAAGGCTTAATTAAGAAGTGAAATATAACAGCTGCTCTTATTTTCTGCGCCNGATAATATAGGCAGCTAAATCAAACAAAGCCTGACGNTATCTACTATCAGGGAGCCTCTCCAAAGCCTGACAGGCTCGAGAAGAGAAACTTGAAGCAATAGACAATGCTTCATCGATAACAGACGAATTACGAATCATCTCCACAGCCGATGCTACATTATCGGCATCTCTACTCTCAACGACGTCTTTTATCAGATTGTCGTCGAGATGAGACTCGGCAAAGAGTATCGACGGTAGGGTCATTGTGCCCTCGTTCAAATCAGAACCCACTGGTTTACCAAGTTCAGCCTCGTCACCAATAAAATCCAGAACATCATCCACAATCTGAAAAGCCATGCCAAAATTATGGCCATAATTTTTCATTGCCTCAATCATATCTTCAGGAGATTGGCCCAGAATAGCACCTGATTCAGTAGCCATCGAGAAGAGGCAAGCTGTCTTGGCACTAATCCAGCTGTAATAGTAGTCACGAGCTTGCTTCAAATTGAAGATACTACTGGTCTGCTTTAATTCGCCACCGGAAATAGTCATAAGGGTACGGGCAAAAAGCTCTGTCACCCTCAAGCTACCAGTGCTAGCCGCAAGGCTGGCAGCCTTAGCAAACAGGTAATCCCCGAGGAGCACCGCTCTGCTTTCACCCCAAGCGCGGCTAACTGTCGGCTTACCACGGCGAACTGCCGATTTATCCACGATATCATCATGGACCAAAGTAGCAGTGTGAAGAAGCTCTACCGCCGTTGCCATCGGCACAAGGAGATCAGCATCATAAAGATGAAATTTACCGCACAGCACAGTAAGTGACGGCCTAATTCGTTTGCCACTTCCTTTCAGAGTATATTCTAATAGCTGGGCAAGCAAAGGAAGACCAACATCAGCTACCGCATCCAAGCTCTGCTCGACTCTGTCAAGTTCATCCTGAATAGGCTGATAAATATCGCTAAGATTCATTCAACTGCTCGCACCCAAATGATTAGTTTCTTCGCTCACAATGCTATCGTCCAGTTTATCAAACAACGGCTGCGGGATCGGCAGTTTCCTCCCTGGCAACGGCGATTGAAACCTCCAACCAACTGTCTCTATCTTGCCATCGAAGCCAAGAAGATTATGGAGTTTCTGAGAGCTAAAAGGTAGAAATGGATAAAGGATGGTCTTCAAAGCCGAAAGCACTGACAGCACCACATAAACAGCTGTAGCTGAAGCAGAGATATCCTGCTTGATTGTTTTCCACGGAGCCTTGTCATCAAGATATCGGTTAGCCTCCTGAGCTAATGACATAGCTGTTCTGATGCTCTCTCTGAAATGGCAACGGTAAAGAAGTCCATCAACGTTATCCAACGCAGTCGTAGCTTTATGGAGCAGTTCCTGGCTCTGGCTATCAAGTTCTCCGTGTGTTGGCACCACCCCATCGAGATTACGCTGGGCAAAAGTGAAAACCCGATGGGCTAAATTGCCATAAGTAGCCACGAGCTCATCATTATTGCGGCGGACAAATTCTCGCCAAGAGAAATCAGCGTCCGAAGTTTCTGGCATACTTATGGATAAAAAATAACGCAGCGGATCTGGGTCATACCTCTCCAGATAATCAGACAGCCATATTGCCCAATTGCGGCTGGTGGAAAGCCTCTTGCCCTCAATAGTCAAAAACTCATTGGCTGGAACATCGTAAGGAAGATTAAGACCCCCATAGCCCATTAACATAGCTGGCCAAATAAGCGTGTGGAAAGGAATGTTATCCTTACCAATGAAATAAAAACTTCTGGCTTCGCCACTCCAGAAAGGCAGCCAAGCTTCAGTATCACCACCTAATTCTGCCCATTCCATACTCGCCGAGAGATAACCAATAACTGCTTCAAACCAAACATAGATACGTTTCCGCTCAAAACCAGCTTGAGGCACGGTCACTCCCCACTCTATGTCACGAGTTATTGCCCGATCCTTCAGCCCACCTTCCAGAAAGCCTAAGGAGAAATTTCGTACATTCTGTCGCCAGTGGGTCTGATCCTTTATCCAGAACTTCAGTTTATCTTCGAAGGCACTAAGGCGAAGGAAAAAGTGTTCCGAAACCTCAAAACGGGGAGATGAAGAGCAAAGACGGCAACGAAGGTCAATGAGGTCACTGGGATTCAAAGTCCTACCGCATTCATCACACTGGTCACCCCGCGCTTCAGAAAAGTGGCAATAAGGACAAGTGCCTTCAGTATAGCGGTCAGGCAGAAAGCGCTGGCATTCAGAGCAATAGGCTTGAGACATAGTATCCGTGTAAATATAACCTTTATTCAGTAGAGCGAGAAAAATGTCATGAACAACCTGCGAATGGTTCGCCGTACCCGTGGTTGTAAACAAGTCAAAGGAAATACCTAATTTCTGCCAGCAATCGAGAAACTCACGATGATATTTGGACACTATCTCTTGAGGAGATTTATTCTCTTGCTCAGCACGCAAGGTAATTGGTGTCCCATGTTGGTCACTGCCCGAGACCATCAATACTTCATTGCCTTTAAGACGATGATAGCGAGCAAAGATATCTGCCGGCAAGTAAGCCCCAGCAATATGCCCCAAATGAAGTGAACCATTGGCATAAGGCCAAGCAACTCCTATAAAAATGCGCTCAGACAATAATCTGCCTCATGGTCAAGATCTTATCTCACAAAGCCTGTCATGAATCCAGCTCCGACGGGAAAAAAGTAACCATTTGCTCATCCTTATCTGCTACGCGAACAGCATAGCCCTTGCTCAAACAGCAATCAATACAAAAGCACAACTTCTCATCATCATCTTCTTCAAAGACCAGGTATTGCTCTCCTTGCTCCACAAGACGATGACAACCATCACATTTGATTTCACCTGTGACAATACAACCACGACGCATTTTTAATCTCCTTTAGCCAGTCTTAGCCAAGTTTGATAAAGTTTCTTTTTTGACACACCGCTCGTTTCAGACAGCCGAGCTACTGCTTCCTTGGCACCCGCCCCTTGTCGATAAAGCTTGTTTAGCTCCATTTCAATTTGTTCATCAACCTCAGGCTTATTCCCTATTTTACCTTCAATGACCAAGGTGAATTCACCTTTCGGTTGGGCAAAATGTTCTATTGCTTGACTCAACCTTCCTCTGAAGACTTCCTCATGGGCCTTGGTAAGCTCACGGCAAACCGCCAATCTCCTATCCCCGAAGACCTCCAGGGCATCTTTCAATGCTTTCGAAACTCGGTGCGGAGCTTCAAAAGCAACTATAGTCCGTGGTTCATCAACCACAGACTGGAAGAGACGTTGTCTAGCTCCCTGGCGGCGAGGCAAAAAGCCAAGATAAAGAAACTGACTTGCTGGTAATCCAGAAACTACCAAAGCCGTCACTGGCGCCGAGGCACCGGGAACAGGCACTACTGGAATACCGCATTCAATAGCTGCCACAATAAGCTCATAACCGGGGTCACTCAATCCTGGTATACCAGCCTCCGAGACCAACGCCACATCTTTTTCCCTAAGGCATCCTAAAAGATAACTGAGCTTAGCTCGTTTATTATGCTCGTGATAACTAGTCAGTAATGTTTTTATGCCATAAGCATTGAGCAACTTGCGTGTAGTACGGGTATCTTCAGCAGCAATCAACTCCACTTGACTCAACAAACGCAAAGCTCGCAAAGAAATATCTTCCAAATTGCCAATTGGTGTAGCTACGACATAGAGAACAGGCACAACTTAATGGGGTCAATTATAACCTACTGCCGCAAATGGGTCTAGCCCAACCCATCCCATGCCTTTGCTTGACTTCAAGTCTTTACCTTTGCTATAGTCTGCAACAACCAGCCTAGAGGAATTAATGTGGTTATTCCAAAATTCAAAAATATGGAGCGTGCTTACGGTTTTGATGAAGTCGCCCTTGTCCCCGGAGATATAACCATCAATCCTGACCAGACAGATATAAATTTCAGTCTCGAGGAGTTCACCTTTTCCATCCCCATTCTGGCTTCAGCCATGGATGCCATAGTCGATCCAAATTTCGCCATTCTGCTAGATAAATTAGGTGGACTGGCTGTCCTCAACCTGGACGGAATCCAAGCAAGGTACGAAAATCCTGAAGACATCCTAGCTGAAATCACTCAAGCCTCCGATGTTGAGATTACTTCTCTGCTGCAAAAGGTCTACTCCCATCCCATTAAAGATGACCTTATCGCTAAACGCATTCA
>JGI24724J26744_10002514_pt1 | contig 12199 bp, 8 predicted proteins | sample Cruoilmetagenom7_FD_26744 | JGI IMG/M metagenome (IMG submission 26744)
CGTTATCGGTCGGAATCCTCGACGACGTACTCAATGTACGACTTACTCTGATTCCTCCCTCTGGCCTTGTGAAATTAAATATCTGAAAATCTATAGCCGATGGCTTTTTTTATTGATATTGGCATTTCAGGAGATATTTCCCAGTTCTTTTGACTTATTGGTTGCGGCCTCAACAGCATCTATCATGACCGCCCTTATCTTGCCAGTCTCCATAACATGGAGACCCACAGTGGTTGTACCCCCTGGGGATGTAACCTTGTCTTTCAATTCAGCAGGGTGTTCTCCTGTCTCAAGGAGCATCTTTGCAGCTCCAAAGACTGTTTGCACTGCCAGGGTTCGAGCAGTATCCCTGTCCAGCCCAACCTTCACTCCGGCATCGATAAGGGCTTCAATCATCAAAAAAACATAAGCTGGGCCACTTCCGCTAAGCCCTGTTACAGCATCCATGTATCTCTCTTCAACTACTACTGTTGTGCCAACAGAATCGAATATCTGTTTCGCAACATTCAAGTCCTCTTCTGTTGCATTTGATCCAAGAGATATGGCTGCAACCCCTTCCCCGATCAACGCCGGCGTATTCGGCATTACCCTGATTATGCGGCTACCTGGCTTGAAACTGCTCTTTATAGACTTCAACGTTACCCCAGCTACAATAGAGATTACAAGCTTAGATTCATCAACCGCTTCAACTATTTCTTTTAACACAAATCCCATCACTTGGGGCTTTATAGCTAGAACCACAACATCCGTCCGAGATACGAGATCAAGGTTGTCAGAACTGGCGGTTATACCGTGTGAATCACTTAATAACCTTGTCCTGTCCTCCAGTATGTCCGAGCACATGACGTTTTTGGGAGGAATCAGCCCTGCCCCAATAACCCCTTTGATTATGGCCTCTGCCATATTACCCGATCCGATAAAACCCACTTTTTTGTCAGCAAACATGTCTGTCCTTTCCTTAGGGACAAGGCAATAACTTTCTTTTCCTGACCCCTGACAACCGAAAACTGTTACCTCAAAAGTGATACTCCAGCTCTACTGTTATACGGTTTTGGTCCCTGAAATTCCACAANAGACTGTCCTTGTCTCTGACATAAAGATGACCATACTCCAAGCTGCCCATAAAATTGTCGGTAAAACCATAAGACAAATTCACTTTATGGAAGGAATCACGATCCTGGATCTGATAATAGAAGGAGTATCCCAAGGTTAAGGTATCGTAAATGAANAGCTTTGACCAGCTACCATAAAGATTTGACTGGTTCCTGCGGGTACCCTGGATATCGTCCGACCAATCCCTGATTAGCTGGTTGGAGGCCTCAAGCAAAACAAAGTACGCACCGTTTGCATTATACTCCAAACCCAGTGCCGCGTCAATTGTATCCTTCTCTGCAGGATCAATATTTCCTGCTAAACTCAGGGACTGAAAAGAGCGGTCTGACTTGTATGCCAGTTCACACTTCCACAGGAACTTCCCTCTGCTAAGATTTGCTGTGACACCGGCCATCTTTAAACTGCCGTATTCCTTAATCAGCATGAATTTATCCGTTGAAGTCAGACCTGTGAATCTGAAAACAGGCTGGTTTTCCGTGAGATGGGCCAGCATTATGGACACATCACTCTTGCCAAAGGTTCTCTTCCAGCGAAAACTCAGTTCAGTGTCCGTCTCATCAGGCTCCTCTTCTATTACTTCAAACAAGTCAGTATCCCACAGTTCAAGATAGTACTCAGTCCTCCTGTCAGGCTCCTCAACGGTCCTAGGGTCGGGATTGATGAGTAGAGTCCACTGGCTGGCCCAGCTAAAAAGGTTTACAGAAACCATGGTCTGGCCTATACGAGACTCTTCCAATGTTGTGAAGAAGAACTCCGACAGATCCCTTGGGCTTACCACATCAGTCACTACAGCGCCTTCTGATTCTCCCCAGACGACGATTTGTTTCCCCACTTTCATATTCAACCGACCGAAACTCGCTTGGATATAGCCTTCTCTGAGGCGAGTCCTTATCTCATAGTCTTCATCATCCGCTTCTGACTGATGGTCATTTCCCGTGAAGAGGGTGGTCTTACCGTCAAGGAGGAAATAGTAGCTCTCCCCAAACAACTGCTCCCATTTCATTTGGAGAGCAAGCCTGTTTGTGACAACCTTTCTTGGGGATTTGGTCTTGTAGGAAAACTGATGGCTTATGGTGAAACGGGCGTTATTGANGACTTCGGAGCAGATGGTTTCCCTGTCCGGAATATCCCTTTGCCCCACAANAATATCAGGGGCTTCAAATTCTGCCTCTTCATCATCCAAAGGCGCCTGGGGTTGGCACCATCCACTTGAAAGGAGAAAAAGCAATATAAGCATGGACGCTATGATGAATCCAGTTGCTTTCATCATGGATTATTTATAACTTCTCAAAATTCTCAATGTCGTTCATAAAAAAGCTCCTGTGAGCTACGGCAGAAGTCGGTTGCCAATAGTTATTGAGAAGTTACTATTATTTCAGGTAAAGGCGTAATCTTTTTAGTGTGCTTTCCCGAAATGCGCCGTCCGTCAAAGTCCTCTGGGTCAGAAACTCATCCTCAATGGGAATATTCAGTGCAACGGCCTCGAAGATCATTACAGTCATACGTCTGGTTATAAGGTTACTTATGAGAACGTATCTAACGAACCAAATACCATTAATAAGCTCCGGCTTTCTCGCTGTCACCCGCTTAACTTTCTTGCCTTGCCGGTTATATAAGATACTCTTTAGGACTAAGAAACGCTCCTTGTCCACCCAGTCCACGATTTTACTATAATTACTTCTGCGGGCATGTTCCGGGATTGGAATACTTTCAATTACCCAGCAAGGACGCTTTTGGTAAGTCTCACTGGCAAGGATAGTATAAGTGTAGTCTTCTAGGTGATGGGCTTCCATATCTTCATAGCTGATTTCAGATCCAAAGAAACTGCCGGTCTTCGGTTCGTTTTCATTTCCTGAAATAATCCGTTTAACCTTTCCCATGGCAGACAGGTAGATCCATTGGTCTGTCTCCTTTCCCCACTTCTCATAGTCATATTGAAGAAAACCGATACCCCGCTCCCCTGGAGGGTCAAGTACCATCGTGATGGTCTTATGGTCTTTTCCACGCGGTCCCCAATCCTTCCTCACACCTTCCAGTATTTTTGTCCTCGGTGTTTCAACGCAAACGACTCTCTTGCCCTCCTTTTTATAACGGCATGTTGATAGCCTGATTCTGGTCAGTTCAGTGGTACCGTCATCTCGATCGATGAGATTCCTCATGATTTCACGGGCATCCTCTGCAAAACCAAATGAAGTAGAAAATGTTACGAAAATCACAAAAAAGAGTATTACGAATCTTGGCATCCCAAGTTTGTCTCCTGTATATCTTTAGGTACGGGGATGAAAGAACTTCTTCAACTTGGCACTCAGAAATGGGGAAGTTATTTCGTCCTCATCCATTAGCTGCTGTCGATCTCTCTTTTAGAACTATCATCTTTCCTCCTTTGAAGAGAACAAGCATGGCCGGCAGCAACAGCAAATCAGCCAGTAGTGCAGTCATGATTGCTACAGCGCTGAATATCCCAAAGTTACTCACCCCTTTGTGAACCGATGCTAAAAAGATCAAAAAACCTGCGGACAATACGATCGATGTGAAGACTATCGCCTGACCGACCTCACGGATTGTCCTTACTATTGCCTCTTGTGCGTCACCGCATTCCGTCTGTTCAATACGGAAATGGATCAGGAAATGGATAGTATCGTCCACCGCTATACCTATGATGATGGGGGCTATAAGCAAAGTGTCCGTATCGAGGAGAACCCCCAGGTACCCCATTAGACCAAAAATCGTGAGAATAGGGAATATATTCGGAAGGATAGCGATGAGCCCTATCCTTTTAGAGCCGAGGACCACGAGGAGTAAAAACGAAATGATGCACAGGGCCAATCCGAAACTCTTTATCTGGGACCAGCTTATGAAATCCAAAAGCAGGGACAGTAGTGAGAACTGACCTGTTATAGTCATATTAATGTCCGGATAAGGTTCCTGTAAAACCTTGAATCGCTTTTCAATATAAGAACGAACATCATTAATAAATTTTACACATGCTCTGGAGCCTGTGTTTCTAACGTTAATCCCTACCCTTCCCATTCTGTAATCATCTGAAACAAGTTGCCTGCGATCCTTGGGGTTTGCATTGCCGAATAAGAAGAGGGTCTGACCCAGCATACGGGCATCCTGGGGTATGATATACATCTCTTCCCGGCCTTCATTTAGTATTTTGTAGGCATCTTTTGTCACATTTACAAGAGAGTTCGTTGCAACCACAAGGGCTTTATGGTTCGACTTGATGTAATTCTGAAGGTCGTCGATGGCATTGAGAACACTGGGGTCTTTCATGCCATCGATCCGTCCTGTATCGACGAGGATCTCCATGTTCCCGGTACCCCCCAGCACTTGATCAACAAGCTCGTAAGCTCCTCGAATGGGACAGCGTTCTTTTAGGACTTCGATCATATTATAATCAACCTGTACTCTCAGACCCCCCAATATGAAAAAAAGGCCTGCAACCAAAAAGACCCCTATAATGGGTAGAGGGTGACTGGATCCATAATTCTCAACCTTCTGCAGTAATTTCTGGATTACGTGTTTGTGTTCTCCGGATGTTGCAACATGCCTGGAGTGTTTCTTGGAAAAAGGGCTCCATAAATCTAGCATCAGGGGCAAATAAAATATCGTAAAGAAAAAAGCAAAGAATACACCCAACGCGGAAAAGACGCCAAATCTCTGAATGGGGACGATGGGTACAAAGACAAGGGCCATAAGTCCAATCGCAGTAGTAATACTGGTCAAAAAACATGCCAGACCGGACTTCTTAAAGACAGATCTCAACGCAGCCCCGTGATTCTGGCCCTGGTTCCTGAAGAAAATATAGCCGGAGAGGATGTGAAGTACATCGGCCATGCCAACGGCTACTACAAGAAACACTAGGATCTCAATCATTAAGGTCATTGAAAGACCGCTCCAGCCTATTAATCCTAGTACCCATATAATTGAGACAGCCACAATGACTAGGGGCCACACAACCGCGCAAAAGGATCGAAACAAGATCCATAGCATAACCGATATAAGAAAAAACAGACCACCTATGATTATACCTACTTCCTGCCGCACTATCTTGTTAAAAAATGACATAACAATCGGATTGCCGACAGGATGAAATTCAAGGGCATTTGAATAAACGGGTTTGTTGAGGATCTTTTCGAGTTCAAAAACAAAGGGTTCATAATCCTTCGCCCCATCCATTTTAAACTTCGTGGCTTTATCATCTTCAGGTACTGCCATCACGNCTACTTCTTCATCAATNCCTTCAAACAGCCCTTCATCTTCCTCATCGTCAAACACCCCTTGACCCACTGTTTCATTCGTCTCCTCCTCCAGGATAACCGCATTAAAATCGGTCTTGACAATGATACCTCCGTACCGGGAATCCCTGGATAGGTATAATAAAGGATAGTCTGGATGTTCCAAGGCCTGAAACCGCTTTCTCTCCCTGGACTCTTCCGTGGTCGGGATGTGATCTCCGATGAATTCGCGGGACAGTAAGGTGTCCGCATCTGCCTCCATATACTTGACATTGATCAAAGTTTTTACATCCGTAATATGATCCAGGGGATGNTTCTCTTCCGGTTTGAGACTGAACCTATAGTTTTGCAACTCCTCCTGCACTCCCTTTAGAGCATTGAGGGATGNTTCAGAAAATATGTCCCCGTCCCTTGCCTCATAAACGATGTACACGATTTCATCCCCGCCAAATAATGCCCTAAACCGGTCATAAGCCTCTTTTACAGGTTCATCTTCCTGAAAATAGGCCTCCAGAGACATGTTGATGTCCAGCCTCCCTATACCGATTCCAATAATGCCGGTTAGGAGTACAAAAACAATCCACCATGCTAAACGATAGTTTAGCATCCTCTCAGGAAGCTTTTCGAAGAAAGAGTTGATCCTAACAAAAAAAAGATTCATATATTAACTTGCACGGCGTTATCGGTCGGAATCCTCGATGACATACTTAAATGTAAGACTTGCTTGGATTCCCCCCTATGGCATTTTGAAATTTAATATCTGAAAACCTATAAACCTCGACCAAGTATGACCAAGTACAGATAAGCAATTCTTGTGCCAAGAAAAACTTAAGTTAGCCCTTGACCCCATACCAATTTTTGGTATATTTTATACGGTATCATTTCCCTATCATTTTTAACAAGCTAATATCTTATAATCAGAAATTTTGAAACTCAATTATGAGCTGCAAATTGTCGGGGGGGGCTATTCGGTTACTTATTATACGTAAAGCCTTGTCGCAAACCCCTATCTACAGATAAGCCACTATTACACGAAGAAGGAATACCTTATGACAAAGTAGTTCATAAGAAGTAAACGAATAGTCCCCCTGACAATGGCTTAAAGGCATAATTCAAATGAGTTTCAAAATTTCTGATATATAGGTTTTCAGATATTAAATTTTACAAGGCCAGAGGGAGGAATCCGAGTAAGTCGTACATTTAGTACTTGGGAGCATTCCCAAAAAGTAGGAAACAATGGATTGTAATATGATTTTATGATAGATTTTTTACTTAATTCATGAAAGAATATCCGATGCTCTTCTGCTAATACTTTGAAAATAGTGTTCTTTAAGACCTTTTACAATGTTGTCAGACCTCACATGAGTCTCTGAGAGAAGGTCTTGGAAGTCATCCGAAATTTCTGATTACAAGTTAATTACAACTATGTGGGAAGTCCTCAAGAGCGCAAAGGATGTGGCAGATAAAAGCCGCCACGTGCAGGTCGATAAAGAGGCGCTGGTTAGCCTGGCCCGAAAATTCCTTGAAAATGATGTCAAGGTTCCACTTTGGAATTGCTCTTACCATCTCTCTGGCAAAGTTGATGACCTGATCACTTACCTTCTTGTGCTAGATACCATCAACTTCTGCTTCTGGGCGGAGTCAGGGAAGCATAAGTGGGAGATTGACTACAAATCCAAAAAACTTTCCGGGTATTATGCCCTGGCAGTATCTCTTAAAATAGCGTTCGAAACAGGACTCCCCATAACTAAGGCCGAATATCTTGCCGAACTCTCATTACAAAAATTGAAAGATATACTGGGCGGAAGGGGGGATTTGCAACTCTTAGAAAATCGTCTCAGCGCCCTCAATGAACTAGGGCAGATCCTACTTTCTGACTACGGTGGGAAGGCCCGTAATCTCGTGGAGGCTTCCGGAAAATCTGCCGTAAGACTGGCCAGATTGTTAGCAGAGAAATTGTCTTCATTTCAGGATGTATCAGAATATTTCGGTATTAAGGTATCTTTTTACAAACGAGCCCAGATCCTCGTTGCTGACCTGTATGGAGCCCTCACAGGTAAGAAGTGGGGCGGTTTCGTTGATATGGATAAACTTACATGCTTTGCCGACTATAAGCTACCTCAGGTTTTACGTCATTTCGAGGTTCTGCGTTACAAACAATCCTTAGCAAAAAAGGTAGATCAAAAGACCCTCCTTGATGCGGGAAGTCCTGAGGAGGTTGAAATCAGGGCCTGTACCATCTGGGCTGTTGAGCTTATCCGGCAGGAATTGGAACGTATGGAAAAGGGTTTGAGAGCGTTTGAGATCGATTGGATCTTGTGGAATATGGCACAGGATATGGAGTTCAAAGCAAAACCCTATCATCGGACACTGACGGTTTTTTACTGATGTTCTCATTTGAGATCTTAGCAAAGGAAGAGAAGGCGTTTATGGAATCATTGACGGACCAGATCCGCACGGCCTGCAACCTAAACCCTTCAATGGAGGAAGTATGACCTGGAAAAGGGTTCATTACTGCTGGGTTGTCGTATTGGCTTGTTTCTTGTGCTGTTTCAGTTACGGCATCTTCTATACATTTGGGGTCTTTTTCAAACACCTGCAAGTGGAATTCGGCTGGAGTAGGGGGCTGACATCCACGATCCATTCGTTGCACTGGTTCTTCTTCCCCATTTCCAGTCTGATCATAGGCTGGCTTACCGATAAGTATGGTCCCCGACTGCCACTTCTCGGCGGGGCAACCCTCTTAGGTTTGGGGACGGTACTCCTCAGCAGAGTTCAAACCCCGTTACAGTTTTATCTCTTCTATGCGTTGGCTTCCCTAGGTTCAGGAGTAATCTGGTCATTACCTTCGTCTACGGTTCAGCACTGGTTTATAAAAGGCAGGGGACTAGCTTTAGGGATTGTGTCCAGCGGCGTGGGCGTTGGTTATGTCCTGTCGCCCCTGGCAAGCGTTCTCATATCCAAATTTTCCTGGAGAACCACTTATCTTATCCTGGGCTCTGGAATATGGTTGTTGCTTGTCTTTGCCGCACTGATAATTGCCGGCAGTCCGGAGGAAAAAGGAGTTAAACCCTACGGCACTGACGAGGAGGACTCCCCAATTGCTGATTCACATATCGAGGGGTGGGAGGTCAGGGAAGCCGCGAAAAATTTCAGTTTTTGGCAGATATGTGCTATGCATGTCTGTCATCTTTTTGCCCTAATGATCATCGCTGTGCATCTTGTAAATTTTGCCACAGACGCAGGTATAAGTGAGGTTAATGCAGCAACAGCCTGGTTCATGATCGGACTCTTCAGCATACCGGGTAGGATCGCCGGAGGGTATCTGGGGGAAAAGATAGGTTACAGAAGAGCGTTTATCCTTTGCGGCACAGTTAACTCATTAGCGCTACTTTGGCTCCTTGTGGTCAAAGATCCATGGATGCTCTTCCTCTTCGTTATCTTCTACGGCTTTTTTTACGGAGGGCAAACCCCCTTATTCCCGGGGCTTCTTGGCCGTTTCTTTGGGCTCAAGCCATTGTCCACACTTGTGGGGCTTCAGTTATTCACTGGTATCTTGAGCGGAACCACAGGGCCCTTGTTTGCCGGCCTTATCTTTGATATGTCCGCAAGTTATAACATGGCCTTCATCACTGCATCCTGTTTCTGGGCGCTAACCGCTCTAATAGCCTCATTTGTGAGAAGACCTGCAAGATTATAGCTTNAATCCTCAAAGGGACCGGGGCGAATGATCGTTCGGAANACCTTATTTTTTGCTTGACATTATTAGNAAAAAAAAACTATTCTTTCAAAATTATACTGATGATCTAACGATCATCGATTATACTTAACAGATAAAATTATCCACCTGTGCAGTTAGGGACAGGGCCGAAATAACTTCCTCTAAGGGAGGACGCTCATCTTTAGGTTATGTTTGTCAATCTGAAAACGCAAAACCGAAGGAATAGCCGAAAATATTTTGAGGCTGAAAATAGCCATTAATGGATTAACACTAGCGCAGCTAACTTCGAATCTTCAAAATAAATCAAGTCGTGAAAAGAAGATTATTCAAGTCATAGGTGCTATTGTTGGGTAACTGCACAGCTAAATCTTTTTAATAGGAGGTAGAAGATCCGATGGATTTTAAGTTTGGGGAGAAAGAAGAAAAGCTAAGGTTAGAAATTCGCGAGTTTGTGAAGAAGGAATTTCCACCTGGATGGCTTTCAAGTCTGCTCGAGGAGGATGGCGTAGACGAAATATGGGAGGTTGCCCTGGCTACCTCCAAGAAGCTAGCAAAAAAAGGATGGCTTACGATGTCCTGGCCTGAAGAGTATGGCGGAAAGGGAGCTTCCCTTTGGGAACAACTTGTATATGCTGAAGAAGCGTCGTACTGGGGCATACCGGGTGTCACAATGGGCGTAGGCGGGGTCGACTGGGTAGGACCTACTATTATGGCGTTTGGATCGGAAGAGCAAAAGAAGAAGCATCTCCCTCTTATAGCTTCGGGAGAACCCGATGGGATTTGGTGCACCGGATACAGCGAGCCTAATGCCGGCAGTGATTTGGTCAGCATGCGAACCAAAGCCGCAAGGGAAGGGGATGAATATGTTATTAATGGACAGAAGATATGGACTAGCGCTGCTCACAGGTCAAGGTGGTGCTGGCTTGCAGCAAGGACAGATTTCGACAACCCCAAGAAGCACCAGGGGATCAGCCTTTTCGTTGTGGATCTGAAAAGCGAGGGGATTACAATCAGGCCTCTTGTCAACTACGCTGGATACCATATATTCAACGAGGTCTTCTTCGATGATGTGAGAGTTCCTGCAGCCAACCTCGTTGGCAAGGAGAATAAAGGATGGTCTCAGTTGATGCACGCGCTAGGCTTTGAAAGAGGCAGCATAGGCGGCAGGGGCTATGGGTTCAACAAGAGACTCCTCGATGAACTCATCAAATACACCAAGGAAAGCGGTCAGTTCCAGCAACCGGAGGTTCGCAGCAAGCTGGCCGACTTGGCCATACTACTTGAATCGCAAAAACTGCTTGCCTACGAAACAATCTGGAAGATGAGCAAAGGGGCTATCCCTGTTTACGAGCCATCGAGGGACAAAGTCTTGAACGACCATATAGTAGAGTATATGGCTACGGTCGGAACTGAAATCCTGGGCGTATACTCCCAGTTAGACCCGTTACATAAGCATTCCAGATGGACTAAACTCAAGGGCTATGTGGAGATCCTTTATTGGTTGTTCCCAGGACTGCTGTTTGCCGGTGGGACAGATGAGATCGAGTTGAGCATCATCGGCCAATTCGCATTGAAATTGCCAAAATCGTACTAGTAGATATATTTTATTTGAGAGGGGGTTACGGATGGACCTGGATTTTTCAGAAGACCAAGTAATGATTATCGATTCCGCAAAGAGGTTCCTCGAAAAGGAATGCNANACGGAAAAAGTAAGAGAGTTAAAGGAGGATGAGAAGGGATATGATCCGGCAACNTGGGCCAAAATGGTAGAGATGGGNTGGATGGGACTTATCCTTCCTGAAGAGTATGGGGGAACAGGGATGGAGTTTATGGACCTGATGGTACTATTGGAGCAGATGGGAAAGAANATCCTTCCCGGTCCATATTTTGCTGCCATAGTCCTCTGCTCTCTTCCCATACTTGAATACGCTACGGATGAACAGAAGAAGGAGATCCTCCCAAAAATTGCCAATGGAGAGGAGATCTGGACCCTCGCCTCTATGGAGTCCTCAGGTTCTTATGAGGCTTCGGGGGTTCAACTCAAGGCTGCTTTGGAGGGGGATTACATCCTTAACGGCACAAAACTCTTTGTCCCATACGCCAATGTGGCAGATCGCCTCCTGGTAATTGCCAGAACTGAGCAGAAAGAGAACCCTGAAGACGGGATTACTGTATTCATTGTAGACGCCAAAGGCCCTGGGATAGCTACGGAGGTGATCCCTACAGCGGCTCATGACAAGCAGTGCGAGGTGATGTTCGATAACGTCAGGGTACCTAAAACCGATGTCTTGGGGGAGATCAACAAAGGATGGGATGTAATGGAATTCCTTTTTCAAAGGGGGGCCCTCCTGAAGTGTGCCGAGATGGTAGGGGGAATCCAATACGCCCTAGAGACAGCTAGCAGCTACGCCAAAGAAAGGATGCAGTTTGATAAGCCCATCGGATCATTTCAGGCGATTCAGCACAAGTTGGCCAGGATGGTGATCGATAGTGAGGGGTTGAGATACCTTGTCTACCAGGCGGCTTGGAACATAAACATGGGCTCGCCCTCTGCCTTGCAGACCTCCATGGCAAAGGCAAGGACAAACGAAGTGTACCAGAAAATGTGCCTTGACGCCATCAAGATCCATGGCGCCATCGGATTCACAGAAGAACTTGATCTCGGTCTCTATTTTCTGCGTACCAAGGCATCAGAATTCGCCCTNGGGGACACAAGTTTTCACAGGGAAAGGGTTGCCATTGAACTGGAAGATCAGCAACCCCTCTTCTCGACGATNGGCTGGTAAGAGGCNCCCTNTCTCTTGAGCGGTAGAGCTAAGGGACGAGGCCGAANAGTCTGAAATCATAAGGATGCGCAGAGTTGAACATTGACAGGCTGCTGCCCAGNCAGCAGATTTACGAGCAGCAGTCTGTCGAGATTATCATTTCTTGGCTTTCTTCTCAAAGATCAGACAAGGCTTGCCAGAGCTTGCGAGCACATTCATCGAAGGAAGCTGTTTTGACTTCATGCCGAACCCTCTACAGCCATACGGAAAGTCTCGATCCCACGTTATATAGAAGTGTATGCAATCAAAGCAATAAACCTTTTCACCTTTGTTCATACGACTTAACCGTTTAATAT
>JGI24724J26744_10002525_pt1 | contig 12142 bp, 9 predicted proteins | sample Cruoilmetagenom7_FD_26744 | JGI IMG/M metagenome (IMG submission 26744)
AAAAAAAGCCTTATCGATTTTACAAAAAGGATGTAACAAAACAGCAAGCTGGTTGAATAAACAAACAAAAAAAACAGCTTGCCAGGCTGTTAGGGAACTAAAAATTTCTTCAAGTTCAAGGCACAAAATCAATTTGACCCCAGGCATACAGGTAGTATTTAATAAGGATCAAATTAATTTTCTAACGCATAAATTGTATACATTGCGTTTTGTAACAGTCTGGTGCTGTATTTTGTTTTTTATGCTGTTAGTTTGTTTTTCCAGTATTTATACATTAAAGACAATATCTGAGCAATTTCATCTAAGCTGTTGTATATACGCAATCCTTTGGCATTAAGGTCATGAACGGTTTGGCTTTCCCACGGTGAAAAAATTGTTCCAATCATAACAGGCGCTTTGATCTCTTTTTCGAGATTACAAACATTGGTGATCATCTCTTTTTCAAGCTCAGTTAAAAATTCCCATTGTTCGGATGCATCCTTTTCATACATTCCGGGCCTGCCAAGTCCATGTAAAATTAATGCATCCACATCTCCTGATACAAGAATTATTCTTACCATTTCAGATAACATTTTCGAAGAAATCAAACCAACTCCGGCAGCGCCAATATCAACCGGATTTTTTGCAGAAGCTCTTTCAGGCATTCCAAGATCCTGCAATTTTTTTTGTGTGACTGCGGCTAATTCCGGAACTTCCAAATTAAGATTTCCCAAACAATCTGTTAAAGGAACCCCCCATGATCCTCCCATTGTAATTATTGCAACCCGCCTGCCTCTCATAGGAGGACGTTCGATAGCTGCATGAGCTACAGGAAGAAGAAGTTCCATTGTAGGTGAAACTATGACATTTGACTGATGAAACAAGCCATCATATATTTCACTGCGACTTGCAATGGCTCCGGTATGACTTTTTGCCGCACGAATACCACTTTTTGTTTTTCCTGCTTTATGAACAATAATAGGCTTTTTCCTTGATACATCCTTAGCAACATCTACAAAACGTTTTCCAGCCCGTACTGTTTCAAGGTACATGATAATCCCATCTATTTCAGGATCATCCCCGAAATGTTCTAAAAAATCTGCTGCATTAAGGTCGCATTCATTTCCTGTTTGTACAAACCTTCCAACCCCCATCTTTCTTGCAAAGCCATAAGAAAACAGATCATACAGAGCGAATCCTCCCTGGCATATTCCTGCAAGCCTGGTTGGAAAAAGATGTTTGAAAGAAGAACCTGATGCATTAAAACCAGCATGAAGATTAAAAGTGCCGCTTACATTTGGACCAAGCAAACGCATTTTATATGAATTGGCAAGTTCTGCCAAAGCAATTTCTCTATCCCGGGTATTTCCTGCAATTTCTCCGAACCCTGCTGTTATGATTGTTATACCTTTTACACCTTTTTCCCCGCAGGAAGTAATAATTTCTTCAATAGAATGTTCAGGAATAGCAATAACAGCAAGATCAATTGGATCAGGTACGTGTCTGATATCAGAATATGTTTTAATATCATATACGGATTTTGATCGTTTGTTTATTGGATAAAGTCTACCAGAATATTTAGCAGCAAGCAGACCTTTCATAATAATTGATCCCCATGCTCCTTGTCTTTCTGTTGCACCAATTACAGCAACACTTCTAGGCTCTAAAAAAATATCTAATACATTTTTATTATTCATTATTATACCTAAAATTATTTTGTTTTGCGATAAAAAAAGCATTTATCTTGATTTTTGGAAAAAGCATTAAAAAGATCAGCCAAATCATCAGTAAATCATGCAACTTACACTAAATCATATTACATACAAACGATAATATTTTGTAATTTGACAGTCAAAGGAAATTATTTATATTTTGTTGACATGCGGATGTATTTTTAGCATAAAAAACTAAAAAAAGATAATTGTTTGTTTTTTTAGAAAACTGCATTTTACACAAAAAAAAGATATTGAAAAATGAAATATATTGCAGATTTGCATGTTCACTCAAAGTTTTCCATGGCCACAGCAAAAAATCTTGATCTTGAGAACCTTTATATTGCAGCTCAGTTAAAAGGCATTACTGTAGTTGGAACCGGAGACATTACTCATCCGGGATGGATGGCTGAAGTCGGGGAAAAGCTTGTTCCTGCAGAAGAAGGTCTCTATAAATTAAAAGATGAAATTGCTGAACAATGCGACAGAAAAGTTCCACCCATATGCCGCAGACAGGTTCGTTTTATACTGGTATCTGAAATCAGCAGTATCTACAAAAAAAAAGACAAAGTTCGCAAAAATCATAATCTTGTATTTTTACCGGATCTTTGCAGCACAGAAAGCTTTAATGCAAAACTGGATAAAATCGGAAATATCAGGTCAGATGGCCGTCCGATTCTAGGGCTGGATGCAAGAAATCTTCTGGAAATACTTCTTGATTCCTCAGAAAATGCATTTCTGATTCCTGCCCATATCTGGACCCCCTGGTTTTCTGTCCTGGGGTCAAAATCCGGGTTTGATTCTGTAGAAGAATGTTTTGATGACCTTTTTCCATATATTTTTGCTGTTGAGACAGGGCTCTCATCTGATCCGCCTATGAATTGGAGGGTAAAAAGCCTGGATGGTTTAACACTTGTATCAAATTCTGATGCTCATTCCCCAATGAAACTTGGCAGAGAAGCAAACATCTTTAATACTCAAATTAGTTTTCCAGCAATAAAAGCTGCATTAAAATCCGGTGACCCTAATAGTTTTTTAGGAACCTTTGAATTTTATCCTGAAGAAGGTAAATACCACATAGACGGTCATCGCAAATGCCAGGTCAGCATGATGCCCGAAAAAACCATAAAAGCAGAGGGGATATGTCCGGTATGTAAAAAACCTCTTACTATAGGTGTTTTATATCGTGTTGAGGAATTATCTGACAGACCCTCTGGAGAAAAACCTGATATACATCATCCATTTTATAGAATTGTACCTTTGACAGATATTCTGGCTAACATACATAAAGTTGGCCCAAATACAAAAAAAGTCACAAATAGTTATCATAAGGCATTAGCTGGCCTTGGTAGTGAGTTTTCCATACTAAATGAGTTGGCAATAGACAAAATAAGCAAGATTGATATACCTTTATTAGGAGAGGCAATACAACTTGTGCGTGGTAATAAAATCAATATAATTCCAGGATTTGACGGAGAATTCGGAAAAGTAGAGATATTTTCTGATAAAATGCGGGAAAAGCTTTTAGGCCAGAAAACCTTTTTCTCAGCTATACCTTCTTCTCAACCTAAAAAAAAGTATGATAAAAAATCTCTTACAGAAATTAAAAGAAAATATTTATCAAATAAGAATAAAAGCAAGTTAAAACAAATAAACAGATCAGACCAGAAAATTTTAGATGGCTTGAACAAAAAACAGGAAAAAGCTGTTAAAAACGCCAAAGGCCATGTTTTAATAGTTGCAGGACCTGGTACTGGCAAAACAAGGACTTTAACGCATAAAATCGCTTATCTTATCAAAGAAAAAAAAGTAGCGCCATGTAATATTCTTGCTGTAACATTTACTACCAAAGCAGCGCTTGAAATGAAGGAAAGACTTTTATTATTGCTTGGTCAAACAAAGCAGATGCCTTGTTGTGTTACATTTCACTCTTTATGTTATCGCATTTTAAACGAATCTGCTGATCAAATGCCAATAAGTGTTATTGATGATAAAGACAGACTTTATTTTCTTAAAACAGCTATAAAACAAGTTGAGAAAAGTAGTGCCTGGAAAATACCTGATCCAAAAAAAATCATAGAAAAGATAGTTGCGCAAAAGCAAGGCATTACAAATAAAAAATATGCGACCACATCAAATGCTATTGTTGATACTTCAAAAGACAAACAACTTGAAAAAGTGCTTGCTGTCTATGATAATTTGCTGTCTATACAACATCTTGTGGATTATGATGATTTGATTGCAAAAGTTGCTTATCTTTTGGAAAACAATAAACTATACAAAAAAAAATATCAGAATATTTATAAATACATTTTTGTGGATGAATATCAGGATCTAAATCCTGGCCAGTATGCAATAATAAAGGCATTAGTATCGCCTGAAACAGATTTATGTGCAATAGGTGATCCCAACCAGTTAATTTATGGATTCAGGGGGTCTGATATGAAATTTTTTAACATTTTTGTAGATGATTTCCCAAATGCTTTATTAGTAAGACTGAGAAAAAACTATAGATCGACCCAGACAATACTGGATGCATCATTTCAAGCCCTGAAAAGTAATGAAGATGTTGATGAAAATACCAGAATATATTCGGATATTAAAGGAATTAATACAATAAGTGTTGTTGAAACAGCAACTGAAAAGGCAGAAGCTGTTTATGTGGGAAAATGTATTGAGCAAATGGTGGGAGGCATGGGTTTTTACAGTGTTGATTTTGACAAGGTAGAGACAACCTGCAAAACACCTGAACGCGGATTTGCTGATTTTGCCATATTATACAGAACCCACAGCCAGGGTAAAATAATATATGATATTCTGACAAAAGCCGGGATTCCATGTATAATTGCAAATAAAAAATCAATTTATGATAACAATTCGGTAGCTAAGCTTATTTCCCTGTTAAAGGTAATAGAGGATAAAGGCACATATGCAGATCTTGCAAAAGTGTGTAAAATAAAAGGGTTAGGGTTAGGTGAAAAAAGCCTTGATCTGTTTGTAAACTGGAGCATTAAGCATCAGTTTACATTAAGTGAATCATTATCAAATACAGATAAAGCCAGGCAAAAAGCATTAAAAAACATAAATAGCAAGATAAATGCTTTTACAGAAAAACTGTCTGGATTTAAAAAGGTTCTGCAAAATAAAACAGTTGAAGATAAATTGCTTTACCTCATTGATAATACCGAAATATTGATTAATGCAAAAGAAAATGCCACTACTAAAGATGCTATAGAGTCAGTTTTAAATAAATCTGTAAGTTTTGGCGACAATGCTGACAGGTTTTTTTCTCATATTGCTCTATTAAACGATACAGACATATATGAACCAATGTCTGAAAAAGTAACACTTATGACTTTTCATGCAGCAAAAGGGCTGGAATTTCCCATTGTGTTTATTACAGGATGTGAGCAAAATATTATACCATTTAAGCGATTAGCAGACGATGGCTATGACTTTGAAGAGGAAAAACGACTTTTTTACGTGGCAATGACAAGAGCCAAAGATCTTCTTTATCTAACATATGCAAAAAAACGTCTCATTTATGGAAAGGTGATGCAACAAACGGTCTCGCCTTTTGTTAATGATATTGAAAAACGTCTCAAAAATTATGGAATAATAAATAAGAAAAAACCAAAAAAGAAAAAAGATATGCAACTTACACTTTTTGATTAATCCTGCAACAAGAGCATCTCTTATTTTAATTTGTAGGCAAAGGTATGCTTGAAAGAAAAGATTTTATATCCTGATCAAAAAAACTAATTCCTGCTCCGAAAAAAAAGGAGGTGTTTCCTTCATCGCTAATAAAATCATCAAATCCGGAAGATATATACAGGTGTTTAATTGGTGTATAACATGCTTTAAACTTCAAATGCGCTCTGGCGTCAGGGTCAAAATCAAAAGCTTCAAAAGAAAAAGACAAACGATCATCTAACATGTAATAATCTAGGCCCAGACCTCCTGTTGACTCAAAAAGCCCCCCTCTTATTCCGATATTATCATATCGTTTTGCTATCTGAGCAGAAATTTTTAATGTATCTTTTTCTGTTTTCACTATATGTTCGGTTGTTGTCACAGAATCTGCTGTTCTGGTTATATCCTTGATGGTTTCTTTTCCTTCACTGTCATCAACAAGCTGAATAAGATAGTACTTATCCTCTCTAGGCTGGATTTTAAGTGTAATATATGATTTCGTCTCTTGCTGTTTGAAAAGATATTCCCCGGAATAATTAAGATGTGTCAGATATTTATCCTTTTTGTTCACATAGTCATTAATGCTTACAAGGGAATTATTGATATTTTCAACTGTCTTGTCATCATTAATCAATTTGCCTACGGACCCTTTTCCCCTGTTGATTTTTTCTGCAATTTCATCAATAGATTCAAGGGCACCTGTCAAATGATGTATTGCTTCATCATCGTTTATCAACTTGCCCAACGTTCCTTTACCCCTGTTGATCTTTGCTGTAATATCATTTATTCTTATAATAAGATCTTCAAATTTGTCAGATGTTCTCTTAAGGTTTTGAATTACATGATAAATGCTCTCATGGTTAGTTTCTCCTATTTCCTTGAGTTTATCAGAAAAATCTGCAAAATTTACAATAATTTTTGATATATTTTCATTATTTTCCTGAATATTTCTATTTAAGGTATCTGTCATATCTCTAACTGAATTCACAATGGAACGAATGGGGGATTCGCCTTCTTCCCCTTTTATGGCACCAGTAAAAGAATTTGAAAGGATCTTAATGTCTCTTGCCACATCAGCAAGAATACTTAAAAGAGTATCAACATCAGTGGGAGTGTCTGTATTGATAACCATTTCACCATGTTGCAAAAAAGGTGGGGATAAGTCTTGATAAACAAGTTCAACATATTTGTCTCCCATCATACCACTTGTTCTGATAATTGCCTTAACACTTTTGGAAATCTTAATACCATGGTTTATTTTTAAAATAACAAGAGCTTTTCCGTTTTTAAGCAAAATATTCTGCACTTTGCCCACGTTAACACCTGCAATTGTAACTGTTGCTTTTTTTGAAAGACCAGCAGCAGAATCAAAAGATACGTGAAGATCATATCCTGATTGTTTGACAAAGGGTAAATCACCCAACTTCAAGGACATGTATCCAAGGAGCAAAATACCCATTAAGACAAAACAACCTACCTTTGCTTCCACACTCATACGCAACATTTCAGAATCTATAAAACATAACTGTTTATTTATTACTCTACGATCAAGTTTTTAATAAAATGCATTAAGTTATCTGGAAAAATATTTTTAAAACTTATAAACTTTTTTGAACTTAAGTAAATTTTTGAAGGTTTAAAATTTATTTTGCCATATTCCTATCTGAAATGCAAAAACTTTAACATTGAATGCTAAACAGATAAAAAAACCTATATTATATATCTCTTCTTCTTATAAAACGCTTTACAATGGGATTATTAGATGATTTTATTTCAACTGGCGTCCCAATTTCAATTATCTTGCCATTATATAACATTCCAACTTTATGAGCTATTTTAAAAGTAGACTCAATATCATGGCTGATTACAACAAATGTTGATTTTGTTCGCTGCCAGGTTTCAACAATCAAATTATCAATACTATCACATGTAACAGGATCAAGACCGCTTGTCGGCTCATCAAATAAAATGATTTCAGGATCAAGAGCCAATGCTCTTGCAAGCCCAACTCGCTTTCGCATACCTCCGGACAATTCCGACGGCATTTTGTATGCTACACTTTCCAAAGACACATAACTTAGCTTATCTTCAACAATATTATCAATATCTTTTTTTGACAAACGTGTATGCTCTTTAAGAGGAAACGCAACATTTTCACCTACTGTCATAGAATCAAAAAGAGCTGAATCCTGGAAAAGCATACCAAACTTTTTACGTACCTCATTCAACTTTTTATCATTAATTTTTGTAATATCAACACCATCAATATAAATATTTCCTGAATCAGGTTTGCTAAGGCCGATTATATGTTTAAGTAAAACACTTTTGCCTTCACCGCTTTTACCAATGATAACTGTAATTTTTTTATGGTCAATTTCAAGATTAAGCCTATCTAACACCATTTGAGATTTATATGTTTTACAGATATTTACCAATCTTATCATCAGAACATAACCGTAGTAAGAATGTAATCGCTTATAAAAATTGCAACTGATGCAAAAACTACAGCCTGCGTAGTTGCCTTGCCAACTCCTTTTGCACCATCTTTTGTATTGATCCCTTTGTAACACCCAACAAGCGTTAGGATCAGCCCAAAACAGGTGGATTTGACAAGACCATTAAAAACATCATCCACCCCAACCATCTCGTTGATTTTATCCAAAAAAATTCCAGAATTAATATCAAGCAACTCGACTCCTACAAAATAACCTCCGACAATTGCAATAAAATCAGACATTGCTGTTAACACAGGCAACATCACAATGCCTGCAAGTATACGAGGCATAACAAGGTACTGAATAGGGTTGACAGACATAACATGCAACGCATCAATTTGTTCGGTAACTTTCATCGTACCAATTTCTGCTGCCATTGCAGAACCTGCACGGCCTGTAACCATAAGAGCTGTAAACACAGGCCCTAACTCACGAGTTACAGCCAATGCCAAACTAGGACCAACAAGGCTTTCGGCTCCAAATGTTTTAAAACCGTGGTATGTTTGAAGGGCAAAGACCATACCTGTAAAAAGAGCTGTAACAAGTACAATTATTATTGAATTAACTCCTACAAATTCCATCTGTCGCATAATAACATTAAACCGAAATGGAGGCCTAAGCATCCATACTGCTGAAGATATAAGCAAAAGAAACAGGCCGCCCAATTCTTCTATAATACCTATAAAAATTTTTCCAATTAATTCAAAAAAACGAATCATCAAATTTTAACCAGACCATAATTATTTAAGGATAATCATAGAGAAATATCTAAGGAATAGATAAAAAAATTAATTTTATGCTAAATAAAAAACTATCTTTGTCCGATTATATAATTATGTATCAAAGATATGATGCCACAGGAAAGCCAGCAAATAAAATTATATAAATATTATCAATCGAAAACTTAAAATAAACAACCCAAAGGTAAAATGTTATAGTTGCTTAAACTAAATTATAAATCAACTTTTTATACAAAAAAAGTATTTATTATCATATAATGATAATAAATACATAAAGTCAATACAACAAAAACATGCTGTTTAAAGCATGGCAAATTTAATTTTTTTAAAAATCTTTGTCTAAAATATTTAACACATAACACTTGACTTTATTATGTTATAAAGTAATAATAAAAGCATATTCAAGCCTTTATTGTTTATCCTTGGACTATAATTTCTTTTAGTGTAAGACTACAGATTAATATTTAACCTCTTGCTCAAACCTTATAATAAAATTTGCTAACAAATGCAAATTTTGATTAATTTTTATTAAAAAACCACATCATTAAAACAACATACATCTTAAAATAACAGTTTACTCTATTGATTGTCGTATCTTCACAAGATTACCATAAGGATAGAAAATGGAGCACAACTCATTAAAAAAAATCAGGGAATCCCTTCTTATGAGCAATGCCGAATTAGCAAGAAAAGCCAACTTATCTCCTATTACTATTGCAAGAATTGAAAAGGGCATGCCCTGTCGTATGGAAACAAAAAGAAAAATAATTTTAGCTTTAGGTTTTAATCTTTCAGACAAACATAAAATTTTTAGCGATGAAGAGCAGGATAATGTTTAAAAAAAAGGAAAATCTTGTTGGCCTTGATATCGGGTCAGCTTCAATAAAAGCCGCTGAAATTACTCAAACCAAGACAGGCCAGAAACTAATGCATTTTGGATTAATAGATATTGCTCCAGGGATTATTGAAGATGGCATTATAAAAGACTTTAGCTCTTTATCAAATTCCATAAAAGAACTTCTTCATAAAAATAATATTAAGGAAACCAACGTAGCCATTTCTTTAGGCGGACTTTCAATAATAGTAAAAAAAATAAATATAAAACAGATGGATGAAAATCAGCTTCAAGATGTCATTGTTCAGGAAGCCGAACAATATATTCCTTTTGACATCAATGATATTTATCTTGACTTTCACATTCTTGGTGACTCTGATCGTGATACAAACCAAATGAGCCTGCTTCTTGTGGCTACCAGAAAAGAAGTTGTTGACAATTATGTTAAACTTGTTCAAACGGTAGGGCTAAACCCTTGTGTAGTGGACGTTGATTCTCTGGCTCTTCAAAATATTTTTCAGGCCAATTACGATACGTCAGATGAAAATGTTTCCCTAATTGATATAGGTTTAACCAAAACATCGCTAAATATACTAAAAAACAATACCTCTATTTTCATACGCGATGTTCCATTGGGGTGTGGTCAGATAAACAATAAGATATCTTCATTTGTCAACTGCACATTAGAAGAAGCAGAACAGATCAAACACTCTTTAAACCCGGATAAAATTTCATATGAAGATTTACAGGAGATAATTTCAGATGTACTTTCTGAATGGTGTATTGAAATAAAACGTGCCTTTGATTTTTTTTATTCTACATATCCGGATGACCAAATCAAAAAAATTTTTATGAGCGGAGGTGGAGGTAACATTAAACAGCTTTATAAGCTGCTGGCAGATGAAACTTCAACTCAGGTAGAAGCTATAAATCCTTTTTCAAATTTTTTAATAGACGAAAACCGTTTTGACATGAAATTCATCGAAAAAATTGCTCCACAGGCAGCAATATGCATGGGGTTAACATTAAGAAAAATAAATGACAAATGATTAAAATAAATCTTCTGCCATTTCGGGCAGCACGTAAAAAAGAAAACATACGGTTTCAAATATCAATTTTCCTTCTTTCATTGATTTTTATTGTTTTAGGTATGGTCTATCATCACATTTCAGGAAGAACAAAAATTAACAACCTTGAAGATCAGGTTACAACTACAAAAATCGAATTGGCAAAATATGAGGAAAAAGCCAAAGAAGTAGATAAAATAAAAAAAAAGCTTCAATCTCTTGAAAAAAAAATCAACATCATTGCTGATCTGAAAAAAAACAGAGAAAATGCAGTTCGACTTCTTGACGCAATGACAGAAATTATAATTGCAAAACGCATGTGGTTTACAAATTTCCAGTCAGGAAATAAGATAGTATCAATTACAGGAATTGCTCTTGATAACAAAACAATAGCTGACTTCATGACAAGTCTTGAAAAATCAAACTTTTTTAAAACTGTTGATTTAAAATCATCCCGGCAAAAAGCTATACGAAAAAGAAAACTAAAAAGCTTTACAATTATCTGCACAACCGCTGCTTAACCCCCTGAGGTAGTAAGCTTTTACTCAAAAAATTATATAGAAAATTCTGCAATCTAATTAAGTTAATTCATAAACTATCAAATCATTAGTTGAATATAAGGAAAAGTATAAGTGAATAAAGAAACTGATACAGCTGGCTCCATAGGTTTATTTGAAAAAATTGTTGAAAAACTAACCAAGCTTTCTACTGCTCAAAGAATATCAATATGTGTAGTAACAACAATTATTCTGATAGCAACTTTTGTATTTCTATCATTTATACCTCAGCAAAAACAAATAAAAAAATTAAATACTGAATACACTGAATTTAAACAAAAATTGACTGTAGCTAAAGTAAAAGCGGCTCAATTTAGCTCTTTTAAAGAAAAAATGAAACATGCTAGAGCAAAATATTTAATCGCGAAAAAAGCACTTCCAGAAAAAAAAGAGATACCTTCTCTACTATCCAGTATATCAAAAGTAGGCTACGATACTGGCCTTGAATTTCCAGCATTTACTCCACAGCCTGAAACTATTAAGGATTTTTTTTCAAAAATTCCAGTAAAGCTTGAACTTAAAGGTACCTATCATAATATTGCAGTTTTTTTTGCCAAAATAGCAAGACTGCCACGAATTGTCAATATTGATAATGTTAAGATGAGTTCATCTTCAGGAGGAAAACTTAATACATCTTGCACAGCAATAACATATAGGTTTTTGGAATCACCTTCAAACAAACCATCTAATAAATAAATTATCATTTACTATTTTTTACTATAAACGAATTTCTCATGAATAAAATGAATACAATTATTATAAAAATTGTTTGTTTGTTATGTTTTTTATGTCTAATAGATAGCTGCAAAGATTCAGAACAAAAAAAAACTATCAGAAATAAAATCACTATAACTCAAAAGCTGCCATTAAATTTCAAACCTGACAAGGATAATAATCAAAACCTGACAAAAAATATATCTGCACCTGTCCCAGGAAAAAAACCAGATAACAAATCAGCAGAAAATCAACCTGCTTCTGATATCCAAAACATCTCTAACAATAAACAACCTGGCAAAACCCTATCAAACCAAACGCAAAATAAATTACAGCAAGATAACAAATCA
>JGI24724J26744_10002528_pt1 | contig 12130 bp, 12 predicted proteins | sample Cruoilmetagenom7_FD_26744 | JGI IMG/M metagenome (IMG submission 26744)
AACCTGACCGCCCCGAATACAGCCGGTAATTACACCGGCGTGTGGCAGCTCTTCGCTGATGATAATGAGGAGCTTGGACGCTACTGGGTCAAGATAACCGTCGGGGTCGTCGCGCCTCCAGCTGCTCCTTTTGTAGTCACAAGCGCCAATCTTTATTTCACCCAAGTTGGGGGAGCGGACAATATTTGTGCGGACATTGCTGCCAGTTCAGCCGGCGAAGTAACTTACAAATGGGTGGATGACTCAAACGCAGAAAAATCAGGAGCAGTGTTTTTTAACGCGGCTGGCATAAAAACCGTTTGCGAACCCACTCCAAACTTGATCTCAGGTATGTCAGCCAGTCTTTATATTGATAATCCCAATCATCAGTGGTTTGGCCCTATCGTAGTTCCATAATTTTTTCTAATCTGCGAGGCATGTTCTTTGAACACAGCATACAACAAATAATTATGAAAGAGTATTAATTAAAAAGAGGCGGGCAATTGCCGCCTCCCTATATTCTTTTTTACTCCTCCGCGATCTCATGCCCACCCTTGAGAGCCGTGATCAAGTCACGCCGTTTGAGCGCGCGCTTGCGGTCGATCTCCACCATGCCCGCTTTATCATCCGCCAGCTGCAGCAGCGCCTGCGTCCACGCGCCGCTCACGACCTGCGTATGGTTCACACGCCAGCGTTCGACATATATCGGCAATTTATCCGCATTGGTGATGCGCGTTTGCTGCATAGTCTTCTCAACACCATAGGCCTTCACCAGCGTTTCATATTCTTCCATTTCCGGCTTGACCGGGCAGACCTGCATGCAGGCGCCGCATTTGATACAGTAATAATCCGCCAGCACCAGCTCGCCATCCTCATCAATATGCAGCGCGCGNGTCGGGCAGATGTCGGCGCACGCCAGGCACCCTTCCACGCATAGTTCGCGCCGCAGCTCAACTTTGCCCTGCCAGGGCTGCTCGACCTTGAAAGCGCCATCGCTGGCCACCTCGCACTGCCGGCAGCGGATGCAGTGGGGATCATCCACCAGCAGGGTATCCTCTTTCTTGTCGTAGTTGATTACTTTTGTGGGACAGTTATCGATCACGAAATCTTTACGCCCCATATCAAATTTATCTTTTGTAAAAACGGTAGACTGCACCAATTCTGGAAATGCTTCATACTTGATGACCGGGTTCTCCGACTCTCCGTTGACCGTCATGGTGATCACGCTGACGGGGCACATTTCCATGCATTCGCCGCAGAACACACATTTTTCCGGGTCAATATCCACTGCCTGCTTCTGTACCATGCGCCCGTCTTCCAACACAGCATNCACATGTGTGATCGCATCAACCGGGCAGATGGACGGCCCCAACTGGCAGCCCACGCAGTACTCGAGATCCCACCGCATCACATAATGGCGGGTGACCATCGCACGTTCAAGGATGATCTCCTTTTCATTCTTAGTTGCTCTGGTAATTCCTCGACCGCGCATATTCAGCTCCTATAGGTCCAACGGCAGTTCATTCAATTCTGCCAACGAGAAAACAGGCCCGTCTTTGCAGATATATTTTGTTCCCAAATTACAGCGCCCGCACTTCCCCACCCCGCATTTCATCCGTTTTTCAAGCGAGGTGAAGATATTCACCGGCGCAAATNCCANCTCAACCAGGATCGGCAGCGTATATTTGGTCATGATGGGCGGACCGCACACCACCGCGACCGACTTTTTTGGAGATGGCGCGACATCTTTGACCACGTCCGGCACATATCCGGTGTGGTGATCCCAGCCTTCCTCCGGTACATCAATCGCCTGGTGGATTTCCATGTCCGAACGCTGATACCAGGATTTGATATCCGGTTTATAAAGGCATAAGCCGGATGAGCGCGCGCCATAAATGACGATGATGCGGCCATAGTCCTTACGGTTATCCGTGTGCATGATGTGCTTCGTGAGGGCATACAGTGTAGAGAAAGCGCACCCGCCGCCGATGACGACGATGTCTTTCCCTTTCCAGTCGCCGAGCGGAAACCCATTCCCCAGCGGGCCGCGCATGCCAATGCTGTCACCCGCCTGCATGTGGTGGATGGCATCCGTAAAAGAGCCTACATTCTGGACGGTGAAACGGACAAAGTCACCTTCCCAGGCAGCCGAAGCAACCCCGAAAGGCGCTTCTCCTTTTCCAAAGATCGACAACTGACAGAATTGGCCCGGAATGTAGGCCTTGAAAAAGGCACTCTCGTCAGCTTTGTTTTCAAAGCTTAATTCGAAAGAGCGCAGAGAAGCATCATCGGTCTCTTGAATGATTCTTTCTATCCGCATAGGGATCGGCTGATACATGTTTTCCATTTAGAAATCCCTCATTGTAGTTTTAGTGAAGTGATCGCCGTGACCATTTCACGAATATCCAGATTGACCGGGCACTGCGACACACAGCGGCCGCAGCCAGTGCATCCGCTGACGCCCTCGTTATCCACCCAGTAAGCGAATTTATGCATAATGCGCTGGCGTGTGCGCCCCGCTTTAGTCGGCCTGGGGTTATGGCCGGACGCTTCCTGTGAATAAATGCGGAACATGCAGGTATCCCAGTTCCTTACCCGCTGGTTTCGATCCACTTCATCCACGATGTCGAAGCAAAAACAGGTCGGGCAGAGATAGGTGCAGACACCGCAGCCGAGGCAGGATTCAGAAATCTCTTTCCAGATGGGTGTGTCAAACGCGTCATACAATTTATCTCTGATCTGCTTCAAATCAGCCGGTNGGTGCTCTTTTACGACGCTGCCCCTGTGGACAGCCCGCACACTCTTGCTATGCGCATCATCGGCGGGGGTTAAGCTTGAGATCAGTGCATCCCCTGCTTTCGTCAAGGGTTTCAGGAAATACACATCCTCCAGCTCAGTGATAAGAATGTCCGAGCCCTCTTTTCCAAAAGGCCCGCTCCCGACCGTATCGCAGAAGCCGGTTTCACACATTGTCGCGCATCCGAATGAAATGATGAGCGCTTTTTCTCTTTTCTTTCCCCAATACAGGTCAAAGTCACCCGCTTTGTTAAATATAGTATCCAAAAGCCACACAGAGCGGGCATCGCAGGGGCGCACGCCAAAAATGATGCGTTGGCGGGGTGTGTCCTCCGGCATTGTATAGCTGCCGTTCTGATAATTTAACAGTACTTCTGATTGGGGCAGGAATACACTTTTCGGCGGATAGATCGTATTTTGAACGCTGTCAAGGATGATCTCTTTAGGATCGGTAACGCGCTTGAATTGGATGCCCTCTTTTGAAGCAACCGGCGCGATCAGATCATAGGATTTCATCCATTTTCTTATAGTCTTTTGAAGCGCTGACTTTTTGATGATTTTTGACGTCATGGCATGAACCTGTTCTTATCATCCAGAGTGATCGTCGCGAATGGGGGCTGTTTTTCCTCGTCCGCTCCCACTTCAAACCCATATACGTCTTTCATATCATCATTCAGTTTGTCGGTCAGGTAAACCATCTTGATATCCATCGGGCAGGCGCGCTCGCAGGCACCGCACTCCACACAGCGTCCAGTTTGGTGAAAAGCACGGATGATGTGCCAGGCCTGGGTGCCTCCCGGGGTGAGCATACTTTCGCTCCATCTGGGGGCAATATGATCCACAAAACACTCAGTACAGTAGCACATCGGGCAGGCCTCGCGGCACGCGTAACAGCGGATGCAGCGGTCGGTTTCTTCCATAAAAAGCTTGTAGCGAAGGTTTGATGATTTCTTTGCAAACGTATCTCCCCACGTAAGCGGGAGGTTTTCATTTTCTAATTCATTGGGCTGAATTTCACCGATCAGGATATCCACGCCCACCGGTTCACGGCGGGTGCATTTCCGGCAGGAATCAACGATAAATTTGTTCCGCTTGAGCACCTGCTTTTTGCCAGCAGCCTCAAGAATTATCTGGCCGTCTTCTTCAACCGCGCTGGTTATTGGTTCGTCAGCGATATTTTGGATCTTCTTCCAATCGAGGATGCCGCTGCAGGGAACGCCGATCAGATATAAATNCTCCCGATCCACCTGATGTTCAATCGCCAGCGCCCGCACCGCCCTGCTTTCGCATGCACGGCATATCAGCCCAATACGTTTATCTTTCGGCTGATCGTGCAGGAATACAGCAAGGTTGTTCTGGCAGAAGCCATTCAGGATCAACTGCTCCGCGTCATCAGGCAAAGAGATGAAAGCCGGCTGCGTTTTCAGCGGGATGGTTCCATCCTTGAAACCGATCACCAGATCCACTTTCTTTTCAGAGAGGATGCGCGCGGCTTCCTCTCTTACCTGGATAAAATCATCCATAATTCTGACCAATGATTTCGCCTTTCAATGTGTTAAATTTCTTGTTCGGTTTTAGTTTCTTCAGTTCAGCGCTGAAGGCGGCAATTTCTTTCTGAATTACTCCTCTTTCATCGATATTCATCCACAGAAATTTAAACCGTTTTGGTTCTAATCCCAGGAAAATAAGGAAACTTCGGAATTCATCCAGTTGGCGCCTTGCGCCCAGGTTGCTGTTGATAAAATGGCATTTCTCCGGCATACATCCGCTCACCATCACTCCATCCGCTCCTTTTTGGAACGCGTTCATGATGAAGAGGGGGCTGATGCGCCCGCTGCAGGGCACCTTGATCAGTTTGATATTATCCGGCAGTTCCTGCTCCACCCAATCCTGGTCCGCGCTGCTCGCCAGGCAGTATTGGCATTGGAATAGTATGATCCTCGCTTTACCTTTCATGCCGCGTCCTTTACCGATTCTTCGGTCAGCCAGCCGCTCAGCAAATCAATGACACTCTCATCGGTATAGTCTTCCATCAATTCAATTGAATTTGAGCGGCAGACAGAGGAACATAATCCACACGCCATGCAGTGCCCGTTGTCAACTTCTGCGATGGTCAAGTTCTTTCCGCGGTTGGGCACATTCTTTTCGACCAAATGCACCGCTTCATACGGGCACACTTCCACACACAGCCCGCAGGCCACACATGTTTTTATGTTCACCCGTGCTGTTTTGAGCGGAGAATGATATCCCGCTTCGATAGCCAGTTCTTTAACCGCTGTGATGACACCCGATATATGGATCTCCTGTGGGCAGGCAGGATAGCACAGATCGCATGCCGAGCACAACCANGTGGTTGGGCTGTCAAACGCGTTCTCGAGCATATCCATCATCACCATTTTCATCATGCGGCGCGGGTTATATGCTTTGTCAATTTTTTGCTGGATCAAACACCTGCTCACACATGTCCCGCATGAATAGCACACGGACACATGTTCGCCGCCCGGGATAGCCCGGACCTGTTCCATCAAGATGGTCGCTTTATCGTTATTTTTCATCCTGGACCGTCTCTATCGTCATCGCGAGCGCTAATTTGTCTGCATAGTCAGATGCCTGAGTCACATCGGGAACTTGATACATACGCCGCGCCCGTTTTTCCATCTCTGGACGCAGGGTCTCAATTTCTTCCATTAATTTTTCTTTGCCGATATCATCAATGACCTGCTGCATTTCATCGATCACATTGGCATATTTCTGGCCTTCCGCTGCTGATATCCACGCAATCCGGAACCGGCCGGGGCTCATGCCTAATTTATCAAATATCTTCTGGAGGCGGTCCGCGCGTTTCGCACCCACCTGCTGCCCGGTGATATAGTGGCAGTCCTGCGAATGGCAGCCGGAGTACAGCACAGCGCCCGCACCTAATCGGAAAGCTTCATAAATAAAGTCTGTATCCATCCTCGCAGAACACATCACACGTATACCGCGTTCATTCGCAGAATATTCAAAATGGCTCGTGCCTGCCATGTCAGCGCCCCCGTAGGAGCACCAGTGGCAGCGGAAGGCAAAGATCTTCTCTTCCGGCTTATCTGCCAGCAGAGCACGAATCTGCGCCAGGATCTGCGCGTCCGTNTAATGCATCTGAGTCATCGCGTTATGCGGGCACTCCGCCACGCATCCCCCGCAGCCGTGGCATTTGGCAATTGTCACCTGCGCGGCTTTTCCCTGTTCCACAACAATGGCGTTATAAGGGCACGCTTTTGCGCATATACCGCACTTCTTTCCATCCGCGCTGACACAGCGGTCTTCCCAGACCTGCGCGATAATGGGCTCGATCTCCCATTCATCCGAATGCAGGATGCGCCCCGCCCTGGAGGCAGTCGCTGAACCGGAAGCCACGGAACTCGGGATATCTTTTGGCCCCTGGCACGTGCCGGCCAAGAAAATGCCGTCCGTCGGGCTGTCTATTGGCCGCAGTTTAGGATGGTATTCCATAAACCATCCACCCGGACCCTGCTGGATGTTCAGCACAGAACTGACTGAATCCACGTCCGGCTGCGGTACGGCTGCTTGATTGAGCATGACCATGTCATATTCATATTCAGTGACCAACCCAAGCGTGATGTCTTCAGAATGGACGAACAGGTTGTGGGTCTTATCATCTTCCGTGATCAGGCTCGGCCTGCCCTGGATGAATTTAATCCCCATTTCCCGTGCCCGCTCATAAAATTCTTCATACCCCTTCGAAGGGGTACGGATATCAATGTAATAAATACTCAATTCTATATCCGGGTACATTTGCTTCAGAAGGATCGCGTTTTTGATGGCATACATGCAGCAGAAATTTGAACACCAGGGATTGAATCGCTTGTCGCGCGAACCCACACAGTTGATGATCGCCAATCGCTTGGGGTTCTCTTTATCGCTCGGCCGGATCAAGTTTCCGATGGTCGGACCCGCCGAGTTATTCAGGCGCTCCATCTCCATCGCTGTGATCACGTTCGGATACTTTCCATATCCAAATTCCGGAATGACACTCGGGTCAAAGTGGTTGAATCCAGTGGCAGCGATAATTGCACCAACATCCACCCACTCGAACTTATCTTCCTGGCTGAAATCAATCGCCTCCAGTTGTCCGCATGCTTCCACGCACTTATAGCAATCAATGCACGATTCGCGGTCAATGGTATACAGCAGGGGAACAGATTGGCTCATCGGTATATATATGGCTTTGTGCGGTGCCAGATCCAGCTCAAAGGGATTTGGTACTTCGATCGGGCATACCTTCGCGCAATCACCACATCCGTTGCAGCGGTCCGCAATCACATAGCGGGCTTTCTCCCGCAGTTGGACTTTGAAATTGCCTACATACCCTTCTACGCGTTCAACCTGCGTATATGTTCTCACATCAATGTTGCGGTGACGCGCCGCGTCAACCATTTTAGGTGCGAGTATTCATATGCTACAGTCCATCGTAGGGAAGGTCTTGTTGAGCTGTGCCATGACCCCTCCGATGGTAGGTTCTTTCTCTACTAAGATCGTTTCAATACCCTGGTCTGCCAGGTCCAGCGCGGTGCTGATGCCAGATACGCCGGCGCCAATGACCATCGCCCGTTTAGTAACGGGTACTGTGATCATTTCAAGGGGCACCATGAAGCGTGCTTTCGCAATCGCTGCTGCCGTCAGAGCTTTGGCTTTCTTCAGAGCGCCTTCCCGGTCGTGCCCATGTGCCCATGTGCACTGTTCACGAATGTTAGCCATTTCCATCAAGAATGGATTCATTCCCGCTTCGGAAACTGCACCGCGGAATGTGGCTTCATGCATGCGTACGGAACAAGCAGCAACAACCACACGATTCAGGTTGTGCTTTTTAATTTCTTCTTTGATAAGGGTCTGCCCACTGTCCGCGCAGGCATACAGTGTGTCGGTCGCATGCACCACACCGGGCAGTTGCGATGCCCATTCCGCGACTTCATCCGGCGGAATCACACCGGCAATATTCGTACCGCAGTGGCAGACATATACACCGATGCGTGGCTCCTCAGGATTTGGGCTCTTGCTCTTACTCTCGCTCATACAGCTCCTTTTGGTAATTGTTCACCATTGTTTTATCTGCGCGGATACGCAGATACTGCTGTTATTTAGGTCCGATGACTTCCTGTTTGATCAATTCTCTGCGCGATTTCTGAGCCCGCTGTTCAGGCGTAGTCAGCGCTAATGCTTCTTTCGGACACCACAGCACACACTGCGGCCCATCTTCCTCGTTCTCACATTGGTCGCAAATCTCTACCAATCTGGCTTCGTGGTTCATGGAAATAGCACCAAAATCACATGCGTCAATACACCAGGCACATCCATCACATTTGGTAGCTTCCAGGCGTATCGTACCTGTTTCCGGATCTTGAGAAAGCGCCTTCTGCGGGCAAGAAATCACGCAGGGCGCGTTTTCACATGTGCGGCAGGCAATAGCAGTGATCAATACTTCGTCCACCCGCACTGTGCGGATGCGGCTGTGATAAGTGTTATATTCACCATTTTTCGTGTACGAGCACACATATTCACAAATCTGGCAGCCAATGCACAAATCTGGATCGCAGTCAATGTAATTGAATTTTGATGTAGAAACAGCCATATCTTTTCTCCGCTTTCCTTATACGCCAATCTGCTCAGCAACATCCGGCATACCGAGCTCTTTCAGTTTCTCTTTCGGGATCATCCCATCATTATTCCACCCCTTAGCCTTGTAATACAGGTCCTTCATGTATTCCAGCTCTTCATCCGAAGTGAAATGCCCGGCAGAAGGGCCTTTTGTCATTGGTTCATTCATCCAGCGGTAGGGCAGCGTATCGTCCGTGCGCTTCCATCCTTCACGAATATTGAACGCTTTTTTGATAGTAAACGCCCGTTCGCCGATCAGGTCAATATCATCATACTCATAATTCCATCCAGTAGTAGCATTGATCAGTTTTGCAATCATTGGCCATGCCCCAGCGCGGTCAGCTTTTCCCGTGAAGCAGCGCCGGATGAATTTGCAAAGTGGTAGAGTATCATATACAGCAGCGTATTCTTCCGTGCTGCGGGCTAATTCTCCACGCGTATCATCCACAGTAAATCGATCCACTACCCCTTTGATATCCGGGTCATACGCAGCAGTGCGGTTGTGGCACGGACCGCGAGTGCCAACAGCTGAACCAAGCGAAAAAGTCTTCAAGCCTCGTGCTTCATAGCCGGCTGTCTCCATTCCCTTGGAATGCATTGCCCATTGGTAGGATTTGGTGCCGCGTTCCTTGTCGATCGTTTCGCTTGCCCTCTTTGTTCCCTGTGAAAGCAGCTTCCCGACCGCAACCTGGTCGCGGATCATCTCCGCGGTTGCAACCGCAGCCATCCCATTTCCAAAAGTCAACTCAAGCCCATCAGGATGTTTCTCGCATTTAAAATCTTCTTTCGTGAGGACACCTTTTTCAAAGCTTTCCATCGCCCATGAGAGGGTAATACCCATAGACATGGCATCCATTCCGCCCTGGTCAGCGATCTCAATCAACTTAATGGCGGCATTTATATCGTTTATACCCAGGTTAGAACTGTTTGCGAAGAGGCATTCATATTCAATACCGGTCATCGCACCTGCCCATGGGCCTGTTTTAACCATTGACATCTGCTCGCATGCAATCGGGCACTGCGCGCAGGCGATCGTCTTTACTTTATTATGTTCATGCAAGAATTCACCGCTCACCATTTCCGCATCCTCAAAAACACCCTCCTGGTAATTACGGGTCGGCAGCAGCCCCAGTTTGTTCATATTCAGAACATTTGTGACTGTACCCAAGAGGCGGTATTTGGACGTATGCGGTCCCTGAGCAGCTTTAGTGATATCGAAAGATAATTTATTCAGTGTTTCCGGGTCAGCTACAGTGATTCCTTTCGTGCCGCGTACTGACACAGCTTTCAGCTTTTTTGAAGCCCACACCGAGCCGTGTCCGGTACGCCCTGCCTGCCGGCCGTCATTGGTCACATTCGCGAAGCGCACCATATTTTCACCAGCTGGGCCGATGGTTGCTGAACGCACCTGGTCATCCGCCAATTCATCACGGATCGCTTCTTCCGCTGCGAAAGTGCCTAGCCCCATCAATTTGCTGGCATCGCGAAATTCTACGCGTTCGTCATCAATGAATATATACACCCATTCTTCACTAGTGCCATGAATGACCACGCCATCCCAAGAGGCGCGTTTGAGCGCAATCGAGAACCATGAACCGGAAAGGCTGTCGCCTATGAAACCGGTCATGGGAGATTTAGACGCCAATCCATACTTGCCACCTACCGGCACAGGTGTACCGGCAAAAATACCATTGGCGAAACAAACAGGGTTTTCTGGTGAATAGGGGTCGCAGCCCGGGGTAATGTTTTCCCAACACAGTCGGGTTGCCATCGAAACGCCCCCGATCCATATCTTATACCAATCTTCAGTTTTTCCTTCAACCCAGGTTTTCTGTTCAATTAGATCAATATGCAGAATCTTTCCGCTGTATCCAAACATACTTTTCTCTCCTCGCAAGTATGAATTTGCCCGGCGCTATCCGCCGGCTAATAATGACAATAAAATCAATCGATCGCCGTCTTTCGGCTGGTAATGCAGTTGTTTCTCATTCAGGATCTGTTTTCCGTTTACACTGAACAGATTTGTGGGGATAAGCGTCTCACCGTCTTTTTCGATCACTTCTCCCACCAAAAGGGGGAACTTACGTCCAATCGCGCGCACAACATCCATTATTCCAGCTCCTTCTGCGAGGGAAAGTTGATATTCCATTTTCTCCGTTAACATGCGGGATATGCCGGTAAATTCAATAAGCACCTGAATATTGTCCATATATATATTTTACTATCCGTTAATCCTTATTGCGAGTGATATTTTGCACTTTTTATGTGCACAAACCGGATAAATTATAATATAAGATGTCCAGTGGGGGGTAATTTTGGTAGAAAAATATCGATTATTTTTCAAAGATTCTATTTCGCATAATTTAGACATATTTTATCATATTAGCTTCGGCGCGGACCGAAGATGAGCGTACCCAGCCGCACCAGATTTGCCCCTTCCTCGATCGCCACTTTATAACTATTGCTCATGCCCATTGACAACACACGCATTTCTACGTTTGAAAACTGCTGCCGCTGGATTTCCTCATATAACCGCCGTGTTTCCTTATAGTACGGTCTCGAAAGTTCCGGGTCTCCGGTCAACGGGCCCATCGTCATCAATCCCACCAGGTGCAAATATGTCTGCTGACTGAGCCACTCCGATAGAGTTTCCACCTCTTCCGACATCAGGCCGGTTTTATTCTCCTCGCGCCCGCTGTTCACCTCGATCAACACTGGCATTTTTTTCCTTATTCCCGCACAACGTTTTTCCAGTTCTTTCGCCAGGCGCAGGGAATCGAGCGTTTCCACCACATCAAACAACTCCACTGCCAAACGTGCTTTGTTACGCTGCAGATGCCCGATCATGTGCCATTTTGCGTCGAAATCAGCTAGAGGGATCATCGCCTGTGCTTCCTGCACATAGTTATGCCCAAAAGTAAACAACCCTGCCGCCTGTGCAGCACGCACTTCTTCTATTGTGCGCGTTTTGGAAGCACCTAAAATCTTCACATCTTCAGGTATTTCTTTTCTGATCTGATCAATCCGTTGTTTAATCTCGTCTACTGTTTTCATTCTTCCTCTATTTTACGCCATACCCTAATCCAATATCTTCTGCAGAATATCTGAAAATTACGATATTTGATAAAGTATCTATCGAATAACTTCTCCCTGCCCAAGATAATGAAATATGTCTTGCTTGATTAAATACAAAGACATCCCGAATAAGGATGTCTTTGTGATCTTATTTCTTTTTAGCCTGGTTTGCCACCACGTTGATAGCGGCATTGACCGCGTCCTGGTCACCCAGGTAATAATGCTTGATGGGGTGCAAATCTTCATCCAGTTCATATACCAGCGGCACACCCGTAGGGATATTCAGCCCTGGAATCTCCTCATCAGAGATATTATCCAGATATTTCACAAGCGCGCGCAGTGAGTTGCCGTGCGCGGCGACAATAACCCGTTCACCTGCCTTGATGGCTGGAACAATAGCGTCGATCCAATACGGCAGGAATCGCTCGACAGTGTCCTTCAGACATTCCGTACCAGGCACCTCATCAATTGGCAAATCCGCGTAGCGGCGGTCCTTGCTGGGATGACGGTCATCATCACGCGCCATCTCAGGCGGTGGTGTGTCATAACTGCGCCGCCAAATATGCACCTGCTCCGCTCCCAACTTTTCTGCTGTTTCCGCCTTATTCAACCCCTGCAGGTCACC
>JGI24724J26744_10002534_pt1 | contig 12119 bp, 8 predicted proteins | sample Cruoilmetagenom7_FD_26744 | JGI IMG/M metagenome (IMG submission 26744)
CGTTGCCGTTACCGCCATCGAGCCGGTCGTTGCCGTTACCGCCATCGAGCCGGTCGTTGCCGTTACCGCCGTAAAGCCGGTCGTTGTGCCCCCCGCCGTAAAGCCGGTCATCGCCGTTACCGCCATCGAGCTGGTCGTTGTGCCCCCCGCCGTAAAGCCGGTCACGACCATCATCGCCTTTGATACGGTCATAGCCGTCTCCGCCATAAAGACGGTCGTCACCAGAACCACCCGAAAGAATGTCCTGACCATGACCACCGTTCAGGACGTCGTGACCGTTTCCGCCGTTTAGGGTGTCATCCCCATCGCCGCCCTCAAGCCGGTCATCGCCATTCCTGCCCTCAAGACGATCCTGGCCAGTGCCACCACGCAGAGTGTCGTGCCCGTGTCCGCCCTCAACGCGATCCTGTCCTTCTCCACCATCAAGGATGTCATTGTCGCCGGCACCCCAAAGTTCGTCATTGCCATACCCACCTACGATGGAATCGTGGCCGCTTCCCCCATCGATCCAGTCATTCCCGAAACCACCATCGATGGTGTCGCTATAGGTTCCGCCCCAGATCCTGTCATGGCCGTTGCCACCTCTGATCTCGTCAACCCTATTCCCGCCATCAATGCGGTCGTTGCCGTCACCACCTGCAATCCGGTCTTCCCCATCGCCACCGTACAGGGTGTCATTGCCGTCCCCGCTGTAAATAACGTCGTCCCCATTGCCACCATCGAGCCAGTCGTCTCCACGACTCCCCTCAAGGGTATCATGGCCATTCTCGCCGAAAATCCGGTCACGGCCACCCTCGCCGATTATCAAGTCGTCATCGTTTCCCCCATGGATGACGTCATTCCCGCTCCCGCCACATATGAGATCCTCACCACCCAAACCACGAATCGTGTCATTGCCTGCAAAACCCAGAATGACATCAGCGCCATTTGTACCCTGAAGCGTGTCATTGGCAGATGTGCCAACAATGGTGGCGGCGCGGCCACGACAGGTTGCAGCGTCAGACTCTGCAGCACGAACAGCATGCCCACCAACGGTCATGGCAGTTACAATGACAGGAACCGTCAGGCAGTAAAAAAGAAAGCGGGCCCTCTGAGATCTCATGTTTCTCCGTTCTCACGATCGTACCCCCTTTGCAGGGCTGGAAAAGCGAATACCGAACCCTGCACAAACTGAGCACGCTAGAAAAAACAATACAATTGCCTTCACATTCTCATTCTATATTTACCGCACCAGTACCGTCATATCTTTCGATACTGTCCCTTTTTCAGGTCTCACCCACACCTGCTTCCCGCATCACCGCATCTGACATTTCCCCCTGCCACGCTGCCTGACCTCTTTCGTACCAAAAACCGAGAACAAGAACAACATCTCATCCAGCGCTACCCTGCGCGCCGGACACGCACCCCGCAGACACGCCCTCAACACCCCATGGCTACCCCAAACGCTCCCCCGAAAATGAAAGACGGGGCCTTTTGCAACAGAAGTCTTCATCCCAGGCGAAAAAGCCCAAAGAAAAGAGCCTTACGAGGAAAAAACCTGGGACAAGAGACCAAGAAAAAACCGTTCTTCTCCAGCGGAAGAAGGTTCGAGTCGATGCTGCGTCCTATCTTGGTTCTATTGTGTGTGGACGGGGGAAAGCTGCAGCTTGGCCGATGCCGGAGGACGGCGCGCCGACAAATGGCTGCTCGGAAGCTGCCCGCAAACCAAAGGAGTAGCAAAGAATGCCTATTAATCCTGACGCTGTCGGCACGGAATCCGGACCTGCCGAGTCCTCATGGGACTCGAAAGACTGCCTTCTCTACGCGCTCGGAGTTGGCGCCGGGGTCACCGACCCGACCGGTTTTGAACTGGAATTCACGACCGAAAACAGCATGAACGTCGATCAGCAGGTGCTCCCCACCTTTGGGGTCATCGCAGGCATGGGTGGNATGGGGGGCATCACCAAGATCGGCACCTTCAACTTCGCCATGCTTGTGCACGGCGAACAAGCAATCGAATTACACCAGCCACTCCCGGTGGATGGACGCGTCTCCACCACATCAAAGATCACTGGCATTTGGGACAAGGGCAAGGGCGCGGTCGTCGAAACAGAAGCGCTCTCCGTCGACGCAAAGTCGAANGAGCCCATGTTTACCACACGCTCTTCCCTCTTCATTCGTGGAGAAGGCGGATGGGGCGGAGAGCGTGGCCCATCCGGCCCACGCAACGAGCCGCCATCGCGTGACCCTGACGAGGTTGTCACCTATGAGACCCGCCGCGACCAAACCTTGATCTACCGTCTTTCGGGAGACAGAAACCCACTCCACTCCGACCCCGAGTTCGCAAAAATGGGCGGTTTTGAAAGGCCTATCCTGCACGGACTCTGCACCTATGGCTTCACTGGCCGGGCGCTCCTGCACACCCTTTGCGACTCTGACCCCTCCCGCTTCAAGCTGATGGAGGCCCGTTTCGCCAAGCCGGTCATGCCCGGCGACACCCTCACCGTAAAAATGTGGGTCGACGGCAATGAAGCCATCTTCACCACCGAAACACAAAACGGCGACATCGTGATCAGCCAGGGCAGAACAGCCTTCTCGTAATTCCACAAAAGAAGAGCGGCCTGTGCCGTTCTCGCCGGAGGGGAACGGCACAAGGCACCCCCTCCGGCCCCCTTGCCCACAACAAACGGGCGAGGGCACGTCATCCCACTGCCAGCGCGCTGCTTTGTGCAGCCCGCTTCCAGAAATACCAGTATTGCGCGGAAAATGCCGCACACGCTTGCTGCTCCACACTGTCAACCCAGCGACAATCCCGCAGGAGCACACAGCAGCCACCCACACCGGCAAAACGGGCCATTGCCCTGATAGTTCATCCTTCACCTTTAACCTGCCGCTGCAAAGACCGATGCAAGGAGAAGAACATGTTGCGCGTGCTTCTGTAAAAAGACACGCAGGCAGAAGACGGGGCACGGACTGCCACTGTCAGGATTCCAGGGAGAAGGCGCGCGAAAGTCACACGGTGCCGTGAAACCCAACCAGTGGGGGCAATTAGTAATACCGATAGGGCTTGTTGGGGTCGTCCTTCTCATGGTGGTCCCGGTGCCACCTGCCCTACTCGACATCTTTATTGTCTTCAACCTCGCCGTCGCCATTACCGTGCTTTTGGTTTCGATGCGCGTGCACCGGCCCGTTGAATTCTCCATCTTCCCCGCCCTGCTGCTCGTTCTCACCATCTTTCGCCTTGCCCTCAATATCGGCTCCACCCGCCTTGTGCTCACGAGNGGATACGCGGGCAAAGTCATCAATGCCTTCGGAAACATGGTGATCGGCGGTTCTCTTGTTGTCGGCCTCGTCGTCTTTTTGATCCTTGTGGCGATCCAGTTCATGGTGATCACGAACGGGTCGGGCCGCGTGGCGGAAGTCGCGGCACGCTTCACGCTCGACGCCATGCCAGGAAAACAAATGGCAATTGACGCCGACCTCAATACCGGCCTCATCTCCGAAAAAGAAGCACGAGAACGTAGAGCAGAAATCACAAATGCCGCGGACTTTTATGGGGCAATGGACGGCGCCTCGAAGTTCGTCAAGGGCGACACGATTGCTTCCATGCTCATCACCTTGATCAACTTGTTCGGGGGTTTTGCCGTAGGGGTGCTGCAACAGGGCATGAGCATCGGAGAGGCAATCAACACCTATTCNCTTCTCACNGTAGGTGACGGTCTCGTATCCCAGATTCCNGCGCTCCTCCTCTCGACGTCTTCGGGCATCATCGTGACCCGCACCTCAGCCACACACGATCTTGGGTCAGCCATGCTCACGCAGTTTGCCCGGCAACGCACGTCCCTGCGCATCGCAGGCGGCGCCCTTTGTCTGCTTGCGCTCATGCCAGGACTGCCCATTCTCCCTTTTGCCATCGTGGGAGGCATGGTCCTTGCCGCGGCAGGAAACAAGCCTGACCAGGAAACGATAGAAGAAGAACTCATCTCATTGGAGGGAGCAGANGAGGAACCCGACCCCGATTCGCCCGAAGCCATCGCCGACAGCGTGAAAGTCGACCCGCTCGAACTACAGGTGTCNTTCGACCTTATCGACCTCGTTGACCCAAGCCGGGGAGGGGATCTTTTGGACAGGGTTCGGTCACTGCGCCGCAAGATCGCAACAGAACTTGGCGTCGTCATTCCACTTGTGCGCACTCGCGACAACCTCGACCTCAAGCAAAACAGCTACGCGATTCGCGTCAATGGTGTGGAGACCGCAAAAGGAGAAGCGCCGTCGGGTCATGTTCTCGTGATCGGTGACGACATCAACACGCTTCCTGGCGCACCGGCAAAAGACCCGGTCTTTGGCCTTGACGCCCGCTGGGTACCCGTCAGCATGAAAGATCAAGCAGAAATGTTGGGGAATACCGTAATCGACCGGGCGTCCGTCATCACCACTCATCTCGCAGAAGTAGTGAGAAAACACGCGGCAGACTTGCTCGGACGGCAAGACGTGCAAATGCTCGTGGAACTCGTCCGCAAAACCAACCCTGTCGTCATCGACGAAATCACACCCGCCTTACTTTCTCTGGGCGAGATTCAAGCGGTGCTGCAAGGCCTCCTGCGCGAAGGAGTTGGCATTTGTGATCTCGTGCGCATCTTCGAATCGGTCTCCGAAAAAGCCCGCCTCACAAAAGACACAGAAGCCCTCGTTGAAGCGGCCCGCCATGCCCTCGGACCGGCAATCTCCGCGCCCTGTTCACTCGATGGGCGCCTGCCGGTCCTGATGCTCGACCCTCTTGTCGAACATCAGCTGCTGCAGTCGCTCCGCCAATCTGACGAAGGATCCGTGCTCGCTGTCGACCCCCATTTCGCAGAGCAAGTAGTCGTCGAAATCGCCCGGCACATAGACATGGCCCTGCACGCAGGAGAAAGTCCGGTGCTGTTGTGCTCCCCGCAAATTCGCCCAGCCTTACGCCGCATGACACACGACACAGCGCCAACCATGCCTGTGCTCTCCTATGCCGAACTTGGAGAACAGCTCAATGTCGAAACGCTCGGGGTGGTGAACATCGTTGACACAGCGACGGTTTGAAGGACCTGATCTCGAAGAGGTCCTTGCGAAAATCCAACGACAATACGGAGAACACGCACAGATTATCTCCGCAGAACGCGTACGCAAAGACGGAATATTTGGTTTCTTCACACGAGAAATCTTCGCGGTGACCATCGAAATCCCTTGTCCCACAGCACCAGTTCCAGATTCCTCCGCACCCCCAACTCATTTTCCGCTACACCCAACACAGTCAGAAACCGTGCCACACCCGGCAGAACAACACCCGGCAGCAATATTCGAAGAATACGCTTTGCAGGAATCCGCCCTCGAAGAAGCCGGTCTCCAAGAAATCCTCGCGCAACGGCTGTCCTCTCAGAAGCCTGTCCCGCAAGAGCATGCGATTGACAAGATCTCCGTCGAGCAGTTTTCCCTGACAGAATCCGTCTTGGAAGAACCTGTCACCGACACACCTTTCCTCGAGACANACANAAANCCGGCAATGCCAGAGCCGGNCACAGCATNCTCTGCACCNTCAGCAGCCAATCTCAAGTATGGCCATCATCCNGCGAAACGTTTTTTCCTGACACGCACCGAGTCCCAATCTCTCGCTCGGAAAACTCCTGACAGGCAATCTGCTGCCGNTCGCAACGCCTCACTACAAAAAGACAGGGTCGAAACTGAAAACGCAGAAAACGAAAAAACATCTTCGTTGCCTGTGGCACCCAGAATCAACATCCCGCCGAAAACACTGAAAGATCCTTTCCCGCGCGCACCCAACAATTCTGCTACAGGCACGGAAAGTCCCCACCATCCGTCCGCGCCACGCACGCCACCCGCACCCGCATCCGCGCCACCCGCATCACCCGCATCACCGTCCGCACCACTCACGCCACCCGCACCCGCGTCCGCACCACTCACGCCACCCGCACCCGCACCCGCGCCACTCACGCCACCCGCACCCGCGTCCGCGCTGCCCACGCCATCCTCTCCATCTCAAAGCGTGGGCTCTCTCTGGCAACAAGCAGCGCCAGGGTTGTCCGAGGAAGATCGAGTTGTTCCTCGGACAACCCTGGCAGAGGTTGCCGACTGGATCAGCGATTTAGAAGCCGGAATCAGCGGAAAAGCCTGTCCGCTACCCCGCGCCCTGCCAAAAGCCGAAGAAGCACCTGATTTCGCGGCAATATTGCACAAGGCTGAAAAAGAAATGGGGATAGAGCCAAGCCGGGATCTTCTCTTTTCCCTGAAAAACAGCTCCCGCTATGACCCGGATTCCCCTCTGCAACAAACAAGCAAACAACAGCCTGCAACAGACTTGTTCGACGCAGCATCATCTACGGATTTGCCGCCGATCGCGGATTCTCTGCTCGCAGACTTCCCTGAAAGAAAAATCGAAAGAGAACTCCCACAAGAAGAGAACGCTCTACCGGCACCACATACGAGTCAAACCGAAGCAAGAGAAGAGGTACTTTCGCCCGCTTTATCGCTGCTGAAAGCAGAAGAAAAAGCGGACAGTACAGGCGCACAAGACAGCGATCTGCACACGACACTAAAAAACACGCTTGCGGCCGCAAAGAAATATCTGGATCAAAGGAAAGCAGCCCAGGCAGAACTGTCTCTTCCTCACAGTCCGCTCAGCACATCAGACAACACACGAGAGGACCTTGCGCTTTTTCAAGAAACTCAGGAAGCGCAAGAAACAGACAAAAGACAGTTCGCAAGCAATCCTCCTCCCCATTCTCTTCCCCAGTCCTTAGATATTTTCCCGGATTTTTCAGGATGTCGCGCTCTTCCTCCACTTCCCACACACGGGGGGGAAATTCTTGCGGTATGCGGGTCTCTCGAACATCTCGGAGCAATCAGCCAGACCCTTGCGGAACGCATCGGACTGACATCTGAAGGAGTACGTCTGGCCTCGCCTTCTCCCGACCATACACCCCTCTCCGGCTACATTTCCTTTCACGACCCGGACACTGCGCAAAGCCGGCGCCGAGCCTGGCGGCGCAGGGAAAACCCCATTGTTGTCGCGCTTGCAAGCGAGTCCGAAAGTGCGGAACAAAAGAGAGGGGAAGCGGCAAGCAGCTGGACACGCCAAGTGCTTGCCGCGCTGGAACCTGCTTTCGTGATTGGCATTGTCTCTGCCTGCGCGTCACCGGCAGANACAAGACGCTGGATCNGCATGCTTGGTGGCGTCGATGCCCTCGCCTTCGTGGATATGCAGCACGCGCCAAACCCGGCATCAGTTTTACAGTTCGATCTGCCGATTATGTTTCTCGATGGACACGATGCCACGCCTGAACATTGGGCTCGCCTTCTGGCCAAGAGCGTCATCTAATGGAAAAAGACCAGAAAAATCCAACAAAAGCTACTATAGGACCAAATCCCAGCAGCTGGTTCAAGGCTTTACTCGTCCTCACTTTTGTCACATGGTGGCCTTCGCTTGATGCGCTTACCCAAGGAAAAATCGGCGCGTCTACTGCGACTTTTCGTTTCCTCGTCGCCTTGTGTGGCTGGTTCGTCTTGATACAACTCGCGCGATCGATCGTTTTTATCGCGGCAGCAAGCCTCATCGTCAACACCGAACCCGAGACAAAAGAACAATCACTGTCTTCTGGAGAAGCAGGAGAGCCGAATCCCGGCACACTGGCCGCGAGAGAAGCCGCCGCTGCTCTCAACCCCACGGCAATGCAACAGCAAGACAAGAGAAACTAAAGAACAAGCATTTTTGACGGGGCACACTTTTCAGAAAAAAGCTGGTGTGGTTCAGAGTTTTTGCGGATATTGCGAAGTCTTGAAGCTCTGGTTTGCGTGGGGATCTCTCCCCAGAAAACTCCAAAACACCTGCTGCAGAAAAGACGCGAGCAGAACAGGATCGTGTACAGCACCGACTCTGCTCGCGAGAGGCGCAGCGAACACACGTACGCCCCGGATTGTTTTTTCTGCCGGCGGAGAAATCCAAGATTCGTGTGGCGCAGACAGCTCATTCACAAGCATCGCGTCAACGATGCAATCTCCGGTGTGGTCAAGAAGGGCCTCGAGGTGCTGAAAAGCACTCATGCCGTAGGTCTCACCAGCCTCTGCCGTGAGATTACAAACAAAAACGCGCATTGCCCGACACTCCGATAATGCTTGCAAAATACCGGGCACACTCAACACGGGAAGCACCGAAGTAAAAAGGCTTCCCGGGCCAAAAACCACCATGTCTGCAGCCAAAATTGCCTGCACTGCCTCCGGATCAGCAGGCGGGTCGGCTGGTTCAAGGGCCACACTCTGAATACCGGACATCCGCGCAATACGCGATTGTCCCTCAACACGGACAGCATTCACCTCCGCCACAAGCCGCACCGCCTGCGTCGAAGCAGGCACAACCTGCCCATCAGCCTGCAGGAGATTTCCGGCGTGCCGTAACGCCTCTTGGAAGCTCCCATCCAAATCGATCAGGGCCGCCAAAATCAGATTTCCAAGTGAATGCCCATCGAGTGTTCCCCCCCGGAACCGGTAGGAAAACAAGTCGACCAGTTCACCCTCATCAGAGAGAGCCAAAAGACAGCGGCGGGCATCACCAGGAGGCAAGATACCGAGATCCGAGACTAAACGCCCCGATGACCCCCCGTCGTCGGCGACCGTGACAATCGCCGTTATCTCAGAGGTCAACAGGCGCAATGCCTTGATAACCGCCGAAAGTCCGTGTCCTCCGCCAAGAGCAGCAACTTTCACAAATGCAAGTCCCTGTGGTCCACTACCACACTGAAAGCCGATTTACGAATGTGTGTCGCGAGTTCTTCCGCTAACACTACAGACCGATGATGCCCTCCAGTGCAGCCAATCGCAATAGTCAGATAGGTCTTCCCTTCCTTCACATACGCAGGAAGGAGAAAATCCAACAAGGCATACAAGAGATCAAGGAAGTCGTGCGTCTCCTCACTGCCCAACACATAAGAGCGCACCTCAACTGATGTACCTAGCAAAGGACGCAAGTCGTCAACCCAGTGGGGATTTGCCAAAAAACGTACATCAAACACAAGCTGAGCGTCGCGTGGAGGACCATGCTTAAAGCCAAAACTCTGCACCACTATTTGGAGTTGCTGCAGGTCAGAATGGGAAAAAAAGCTTTTCACCTTATCGCGAAAAGTATGGACATTGAGATCAGAAGTGTCGATCAAAAGATCGGATCGCTCACGGAGAGAAGCCAGCTTCTCGCGTTCACGACACACTCCTGACAAAACCGTGTCATTCCCTGCCATGGGGTGAGGACGCCGTGTCTCAACAAAACGCCGCAAAAGTGTTTCGTCAGAGGCATCACAAAACAAGATACGCAGGGGAACCCCCATTGACCGCAAGGTCTGCAACGCCTCATCAAGCTCTTCGAAGAAAGCCCCTTCGCGTACGTCACAACCGAACGCCATACGGCGCACTTCCCGAGTAGTCATCGAAAGCTCCACCACTCTCGCCAAAAGAGTCGGCGGCATATTGTCAATGACAAAAAAACCAATGTCTTCCAGAGCACGCGCCGCTGTCGTTCGTCCAGATCCAGACAATCCTGTGACAATCACCACTTCAGGCGGGTCGAGTACACTCATTTCCCCCTCCTCGACTGCAACGCGCTCCCTGAATCGGACAGCCCCTCAACAACCTGTTCCGCTTGCTGCCCTGCACCGATCCCCGGCTCTTCTTCCCCTTTCGACAGACCCGCCGGATCGACCGGCAACACCCCCCCATGAGTATTCGACTGTGTATCTGTTTGTATACCCCCCGACACGTCTTGCATCTGCAGCTGCACACCGCTTGATTGCACACCGCCCAACTGCACATCGTCCGGTTTCACATCATCCGACTGCAGATCGAGTGCGGACTGCACGGCTTGCGCCACTGCAAGCGGCACTCCCGGCGTGGCAGCAATCTCCTCCACACTCGCTTTCCGTATCTCTGCCACAGATCCGAAGCGGCGCAGGAGGCGCGTGCGCCGCTTCGGACCAACCCCGGGAATCATGTCAAGCACAGATACCGTCATGCCCTTGCCGCGACGAGAACGATGATGCGTGATCGCAAAACGGTGGGTTTCATCACGCACACGTTGCAACAAATACAAAGCCTCAGAAGACCCTGGCAAACGCACTGGGGCACTTTGGTCTGGCAAAATGATTTCTTCAAAGCGTTTTGCCAGTCCTGCAGCAGGAATCTCTCCAGCCAATCCCAGCTCATCAAGGACTTCAAGCGCGACATTCAAATGGCCCCTGCCTCCGTCAATGAGAAGAAGCCCGGGGGGGTAGGCAAAACCCGAAGGCTGCCCGGATCCCCGCTCACGTGCCTCGCGTTCCTTCACATAATTGGTAAATCTTCGTGTCAAGGCTTCACGCATCATCGCGAAATCGTCCTGTCCCTCGACTGTCTTTATCGAGAAGTGGCGGTAGTCTCGCTTTTTCGGGAGACCATCCTCAAAGACGACCAGAGAAGCCACCGGATACGCTCCCTGCACCTGAGAAATGTCAAAACACTCAATCCTCAAGGGAGCTTCAGGCAGATAGAGCGCTTCGCGTAATTCATTNAGTGCNCGTGCTCGCGCGTTGTGATCAGCTTGACGGCGCAAACGGCTTTCCGCGAAAAACTGTTCGGCATTGCGCGTGACGGTCTCCAACAAGGCCCGCTTTGGGCCACGCTGGGGAATATGCAAACGTACCGATCGTCCACTTGCCGGCACCGTCCTGGCTGTCCTCCCATGATTCGCGAGAACAGGATCGCCGGTCGTCAGCGTATGTGGGCTTGTGCGCCCGTCGCCGACTGGCCCATCTCGTTCCCCACGCCACCGTGTAAGCAGTTTTTCCAGCATTTTCGCTTCGTCAGGGGTCCACGGAAGCTCGACCTGATCCGGAATGCCTTCCCCGTCACCGTAAAGGAGAAGCAGGATGTCGCGCAAGACCTCTGACCTGCATTTTTCTTCAGGATTCTCCACCAAAAACGCTTTTTGCCCGGCAATACGCCCAGCACGCACAAAAAACACATGCACAGCAAACTCAGACCTATCGCCGTACACACCAATAAAGTCGAGNTTCTCCCTCTGATCGAGCACAATNTGCTGCTGCGCCACGGTTTGTTCAACACTACGCAACTGGTCACGCAAGCGGGCAGCAAACTCGAAATCCAGACGCTCCGCCGCTGCCTGCATCTCGCTCTGCAAACGCAAGATCACTGGCCTCGCCCGGCCGGAAAGCACACTCGNCATCTCCTCCACAAGAAGGTCATAATCCTCTTTACCCACTCGCCCCACACACGGACCACAACAACGGTCTATATGATAAAAAAGACAGGGCCGCTCCATCCGGGCATGCCGNCGAAACTTCNCATCACTACAAGTGCGCAAAGGAAAAGGACGCAGGAGAGAGTCAAGCGTGTCCCGGATCGCATACGCCTGCGGATACGGNCCAAAATACCGCACCCCCTTCCGCTTGCGCCCCCGCACCACCATGGGACGCGGCCACTCCTGATTGACCGTCAATGCAAGGTAGGGATAACTCTTGTCATCCTTCAGACGGATATTGAACCGCGGGCGATGTTCCTTGATAAAGGAATACTCCAGCATGAGCGCAGAAACCTCATTCTGCGCAAGCACCCATTCCACATCTGCCGCCGCCTGCAAAAGAGCGACTGTCTTGGGTGGAAGCCGCGCAGAATCCTGGAAATACCCACCAAGCCGGCTACGCAAAGATTTAGCTTTCCCCACATAGAGAACCCGGCCCACACTGTCCTTGAACAGGTACACTCCAGGCCCCGTAGGAATAGGAACATCGGGACGCTTCATAACACTCTTTATCCTACGACCACACACACCGGCACGATCCCTACGACCACACACAGTCCCCGGAATCAGCCCCGACCACTGCAAAACCGCCGGCGCCCTCACACAACTTGGCAACAGCAAAAACAGCCTCNGAAACCACGAAAAAGCAANGGGNTCCTCACAGGGCACTCACCATCACACAGAATGCTTGCAGTCCCGGCCATGTATTCGCNGCCTTCTCACACCTCCTCCCCGACTACGCCCCCGGTCACACCGCAAGTGCACTCGGAAACGACAAGCAAGCAAACATCCGCTGGGACCGGACAACAAAAAT
>JGI24724J26744_10002535_pt1 | contig 12119 bp, 9 predicted proteins | sample Cruoilmetagenom7_FD_26744 | JGI IMG/M metagenome (IMG submission 26744)
CCTGAGATAACCGTATGCGTAGCTGCCTCCAATTAGGATCGTGATGCTTTTAATTCCTGCCTCTTCACCATCAGATTTAGTAATAATTTCTCTTGAATAGTTATTTTGCTCTGCCCAACGCAAATACATTCTCATAAGCATTGCAGCCCAATCTTGGGCATCTGTACCCCCTGCACCTGCATTGATTGATAATAGCGCATTCCCTTTATCATACGGCCCTGATAATAATGTTATGAGCTCGAGATTATCAATTTTTTGTTTTAATTGGTTTATTTCTTGAAGAAGTTCGTCGCGAAAGCTTTCGTCATCAATTTTTGCAAGATCAAGGAGATCTTTAGTTTTTGTGGAGATTGAGTTCCAAGTTTCAATTTCTTCTTGTAAACTTGATATCTCGCGCATTACTGATTGGGCTGATCTATTATCAAACCAAAAATTTTCTTTTTTGGATTTGCCAATTAATTTTAATAATTTGGTGTTTTTATCTTCTAAGTCAAAGATGCTCCAATAAAATAGAAATTTGATTGTTCAAATCATTAATTATTTCGACAAGGTCTTGCATATTTCCTCCAAAATATCACANATTGCGGATAGNTGATTATTTCTAATTACAAAACAGTTATTTAATACCCGCAAGTTGACCGCATCCTGCTTTAATTGTTGATCCTTGACTGTTTCTTATCGTTGTGGAGATGNCATTACTCAATAGAATATTATTGAATTCATTAATAGATTGGATGCTAGGTGGTTTACCCTTAAAATGGGAATTGGAATTTACTGGTATTAAGTTTACATGGCAATTTTGCTTCTTTAATAATTCAGCAAGTTTTTGGGCCTGCTCGCGATTTGAATTTATTTTATTAATTAGAACATATTCATAAGTTATTCTGCGGTTTGTTTTTAAGATATAGTAATTAGCTGACTTCAATATTTCTTTGATTGAATATTTATTCGCTAATGGGATCAATTCTTCTCGAATTTTATCATCAGGTGCATGCAATGATATGGCTAATTTGAATTGACGCTGCTCATCCGCGAATTTAATGATCTTTTCGGTTATTCCTATTGTTGAGATTGTAATTTTGCGGGCTCCNATAGCGATCCCCTTGGGATCATTAAAGCGTTTTAAGGATTGAAGTGTAGCGTCGTAATTCAAGAATGGTTCACCCATTCCCATTAAAACAATATTGGTAATTCTTTGACCAATGGCATGAAGTCGGTGAGAGAAAAATAATACTTGCCCAACTATTTCAGACACTAATAAATTACGAAAGAATCCATTTTCCCCTGTTGCGCAGAACGTACAACCTACAGAACATCCAGCTTGAGTTGAGATACAAATCGTATTTCGATTTTTATTGACCAAATGAACAGATTCTACTAGATTGCCATCCTCTAATTGAAATAATATCTTAGTGGTTCTTTGGTCAATTGTATTGCTCTCTTTTAGTGGATTAAGAGAGAGAATATTATATTGCTGAGAAAGAGAGGTTCTTAAGGGAATTGGTAAATTGGAGAAATCATTCCAGTTTGAGTAGTTAAGTTTATATAAGCCTTCCCAGATTTGGCTAGCTCTAAACCCCGGCTCATTTAATTGGAGGACCTTTTCTTCAAGAGTGGAATAATCAAAGTCAAGGATATTTTCCATCGTTTTATAAGGAAAATAGATCCATAATGTTCTTCAGTAATAAATTAGGTTTAGGAAACCATTTTTCATAATCCTCTTTTGTTGATACTCCTGAAAGAACAAGAGCTGTCTTGCAACCAGATTCCTGTCCTCCTTTAATATCCGTTGACAGACGATCGCCAACCACCAGTGTTTCATTTGGTCTTGAATTCAATCTTTCCAAACCAACGTTGAATAAAAAAGGAAGGGGTTTTCCAGCGAGCTGAGCTTTTACACCTGAAGCGGTTTCAAGTGCAGCCAATATGGTACCTGCACCTGGGATATTTCCCTCAGGAGATGGATAAGTTGGGTCTGGATTTGTGAAATAGAAAGGAAGACCTTTTTGGATCATGAGTGATGTATTTTTTAGCATATCATAAGTAAAATGTTTTGTTAAACCGGCAACGACTGCCTGAGCGTCTTTTTCAGAATGAAAAAGGTTAAATTCCTCTAAGGTTTTATATAGGGCTTTTTCACCCATTATGTAAACCGGTCCACCACTGGGAAAATGCTGTTTAACCAAATATCCGGTCGCCATTGCAGATGTTAATACTTGCCACGATTCGATATGTACACCAAAATCATTAAACTTAGAGATATATTGATCAGTAGTGTTTAACCCATTATTTGTTGCCATAAGGACTTTAATTTCCATCTTCATAAAAATGGAAAATAATTCTTTTAAATCACATAATGGTTCGTTTGAACGCCATAGCACCCCATCCATATCTAATATAGCTGCGGAAATAGGTGCGTTATCGATCAATATCATGGATTTCTCCTAAAAAACCGGATAACGTTTACTGCTATCCGGCTGTAAAACTGTACGAGAGAGATATTATTTCCCAGGTGGATTAAGGATCTTATCAACTAAACCGTATTCTACGGCTTGCTCAGCGTTTAGATAGAAATCCCTTTCTGTATCTTTTTCAATCACCTCTAATTTTTGCCCAGTGCTATCAGAAAGAATTTGATTTAAGCGGGATTTTAAGCGTAGAATTTCTCTAGCCTGAATCTCTATATCAGAAGCTTGTCCCTGAACGCCACCTAAAGGTTGGTGCATATGTATAGTTGAATGTGGCAAAGCGAACCGGTTATCTTTAGTACCTGCTGCCAATAATACAGTGCCAAATGATGCGGTTACTCCAACTGCGACGGTACTGATCTTATTAGGAATCATTTTCATCGTATCGTAGATCGCTAAACCGGCATAGATCTGTCCTCCGGGAGAATTGATATACATAGATATATCACGATCAGCATCTTCGCGACTGAGATAAAGCAATTGGGCAACGACAAGATTGGCTATTTGGTCATCAATTGGAGTACCAACAAAAATAATTCTTTCTTTTAATAAAAGTGAATATATATCGTAAGCTCTTTCACCTCTCCCCGACGATTCAATAACCATTGGAACAACTGCATTTTGATACTTATTCATATTCATCACCTATTATGTTATTTATCAAGAATCATAAGATATTTCAATTAATTTATGTATAAAAAATGTATTTGAAATATCGTTTATTCGATTTATAAATCATTAGATAAATTCTTTTCAGAATCTATCTCTTTTTCTTTATTTATTTCGTCAGATTCTTCTATTTCTCCATTTGCTATCTGTTTTAAACGATCGAGCGTATTATGGTGCAATATACGGCTTGCTGCCTGCATCGCCAGAGCATCTGACATTTTCTTTGTAGTCAATTTTTTCTGAAGTTTTTTATAATCCGGTGAGGATTGCATTTGAATGAATGATTTGGAATATTCTGATTGCAGTTCTTTTTGGTCAACCTCGATATTTTCTAGTCTGCTTAATTCTTCTAATAACAATGCTTGTTCTAGGCGCTTTTTTGCTGCGGGTTTTATATCCTTAGAAATAAACTCATCTTTTTCGCGATTGTTAATTTTAAGATAGGTATCAAAATCCAAATTTTGTTGAGCAATGTTTTTCTCAAAATTGTTTAGAACATCAGCAACCTCAGCTTCAAGCATTTCAGGAGGATATTTAATAGTTGCTTTTTTTGTTATTTTGTCAAGCAATTTATCGAAATATTCATTTTCATATTCATTTCTCTTGTTTGTTTCCAACTGATCACGCACTGATTGTTGAAGGTTCTCAAAGGATTCGACACCAACAATTTTTGCGAATTCATCATTCAATTCGGGTTTGATCAGTTCTTTAATACTTTGAACTTCAATAGAAAATCTTACATTCTTTCCCTGTAAATTCTCATAGGGTGAAATTTTGGAATACTCATGGTCAAATTCCTTAATATCCGATGTTTTCAATCCGCTTAGTTGGCTCATAAATCCTTTATAAGGAAATTGCTCATCTTCTTTATGTTCTCCTAAGATCAGCTGATGTGGCGTATCGTTTAAAACGTCCGCTTTTTCATCTTTATCTGGGTTGGTTAATAATGCATTTATCTTAATTGCAACCAGATCACCATCTCTCGATTCTCTTGTAACATCTTCTGCCGTTGCGTAATTGGTTTGAAGATCTGAAATTAATAAATCAATATCTTTCTTATGAATTTTTGGTAATTTGTAAGCTTGTTTAACGTTTTTGTAATCTTTCAAATCCACTACAGGTTCCAAAGGTACGATGAATTTATATTTGGGTGGGTTTTTACTGATAATCTCATCCAGCTTTCCCGGCCCATATGGATTAATCTTTGCTTCCTTGATCAATTTTGGATAAATTACATTTATCAATTCTTCAACAGCGCGTTCTTCGATTAGTTCCTCTCCGTAAATACGCTTAATTACATCATAAGGAGCTTTTCCCGGCCTAAATCCGGGAATTTTTGATTCTTCTGAGATTTTTCTTGCCGCTATAGATTTATATTGGTTAAATTGATTCTGATCAGTTTCGGCAATTAATTCGACCAGATGATTTTCTAGATCTTTTTTTTCAAATTTCAATGGAATACCTCAATAATAAATTTTATGGGGAAGGAGGGATTTGAACCCTCACGTCTTGCGACACATGATCCTAAGTCATGCCTGTCTGCCAATTCCAGCACTTCCCCAAACCGTACAAATTATATGTCATTGAAAAATATCCGTCAACAGAATTACAGTAGGAGAATGATTGAAAAAGGAAAGTATCTTGATTATGACGGAGTTGAAAGAAGACATTCGATGAGTTTATGCTTCCTGAAAAATCAATAAATTAAAAAACGGCTGTGGTATTATCACAGCCGTTCTGAATAGTACGGTATATATTACTTTATAAGGAGAATTCTAGCATCTGCTACTTTTAAGCCATCTCCCTCATCATAAACCAGAACAGGGTTAGCATCAGATTCGCTAATCTCATCCCGAAGATCATAGATCATATTCGCGTAGCGGCAAATAGTATCGGCTAGAACTTTTCGGTCTTTTGGTTTTTCTCCCCTAATCCCGGATAAGATTGGGGCAGCACTTATTTCGCTAATCATAGTCTCCGCCTGTTTTTTAGAGAATGGTGCAATTCTAAAAGTAACATCATTCAATACCTCAACAAAAATCCCACCTAATCCAAACATCACAGTAGGCCCAAAAGTAGGGTCATTTACGGATCCCAAAATAACTTCTGTTCCCCAGGGCGCCATTTCCTGGATAACGACTCCATGGATATCCGCGTCCGCTTTGTATGCTTTAGCATTATCTATGATTTCATTATAGAATTGCCTAACTTCCTCCATAGAATTCACATCAACTTTTACCCCGCCTGCATCCGATTTGTGAAGAATATCAGGGGAGACAATTTTCATAACAATTGGGAAGCCAATTTCATTGGCTAAAGAAACCGCTTCTTCTTCCGATGTGGAAATCTTTGCATGAGTAACTGGTAAGCCGTATGCGCCAAAAACATGCTTTGATTCAATTTCGGTTAATGCAACACGCCCTTCGTTTCGCGCGTATTTGATAACCTCCATTGCTTTTTCACGNTCNACATTATTATACGTAGTTGGAATATCATTAGAATCCTCTCTAATTTTCGAATACTCCTTTAATGCGCNAATCGCATTTAATGCCACATCGGGTCCGCCATACGCNGGAATCCCATTTTCAACCAACCAACGCATCGCTTTATCTGATCGTTCACCGCCAACGAAAGATACGATTATCGGTTTATTCTTGATGCCCGTCTCATCTACTGCCTTTTTAATAGACTTGGCGATTTCTAAAGGATCGGTCATAGCAGTTTCGCAATAAAGAACAACAAGCCCATCTACCCATTCATGATTAAAAGCAATCTCAACGGTATCATGATACCAATCATTACCAGCCATACCTGTCAAATCTACGGGGTTTTTGGCAGAACCAAATGATGGCATGTATTTCTTCAATTCCTCCTGCAGTTCAGGAGGTGCGAATTTTAAAGGAATTCCGAATTTTTCTGCGGAATCGGTGGCGAGAACACCAACACCACCACCGTTCGTAATAATTAAAACATTATCACTTTTCATTGGGGGCTGTAATGAAAGTACAAGTGTTCGGTCGAATAAATTATCTAGATCTTCAGCTTGAATGATACCTGCTTGTGTGAATGCTGATTTGTAAATTTTTGATGTACCGGCTAATGATCCAGTATGTGAAGCTGCGGCTGCGGCACCATGTGCTGAAACTCCTGATTTGAGTGCGACGATTGGTTTTGTTGCTCTTCTTCCCACGTCAATCACACGCCGACCATCATTCAAACCCTCAACATAGAGGGAAATGCATGATGTGTTTTCATCCTGATCTAACCATTCAATAGTATCCGCGAAATTAACATCAGACATATTACCAATGGAAATTAATTTATCAAAACCAATACCACGTGTATATGTTTGTGCGTCAATTCCAATTAGGAGAGCACCACTTTGGGACACTAGTGACGCAGAGCCTTTGAATGGAAGGAATGGTGCGAATGATCCATTAAATTCGTCGGAATTTGATAGCACGCCTACAATATTTGGACCTAAAACTCGCATACCATAGTTGTGGGCTTTCGCAACAATTTCTTTTTCCAAGTCAACTAATCCAACTTCTGAAAAACCAGAAGTAATAATCATTAGACCCTTAATGCCTTTTTTGCCACATTCATCAACTATTTGAGAAACGAATTTTGCGGGAACGGTGATAATAGCTGAATCAATTTGTTCTTTGACATCAAGAACGCTACTGTAGCATTTAAAACCTAGAATTTCATCAGATTTTGGGTTGATTGGGTATATCCCACCCTTATATTTGCTCTCCTGCAAATTTACTAGTACTGTATACCCGATTTTTCCAGGAGTGGAAGAAGCTCCAATAACAGCAACCGATTTGGGTTGAAGCAACCCGTTTAATACTTCAATATCCACCACGTAAATACCTCCAAAACTTGATAGTTTTTGATAGTTTGCTAACCCACCCGATAAATTATGAATGCGCCGCAAAGAATAATGAATCTTTTTTGTTAAGATACATACCAAACAATCTAATATTTTACCTGATTTTGACGTTTTTCATAAATCAAAGGTGTAAAATTTGATAAAAATAATATATATATATGGATATAAGTCATGAAGATATCTCTCCCTACCCTAAAAGAAAATTGGGAAAAAGACATAAATATTATTATTAATCATTCACTACTATCGGTTGATCCATATTTATGTACTGCTAAAAATATTTACATTCGAGGAAATGATCTTTATGTTTTCGGGAAGAAAATTGATTTAAATAAGATAGATGATATTTACGTAGTTGGTGTTGGAAAAGCTGTGATTCCAATGGCTAAGGCGGTGATCGATAAGATTGGCAATAGAATTACGTCGGGTTTGTTGATTTCAAAGCATCAGGTTGAAAAGAAAAATCGAGAGTTCGAAGAAAAGATACAAATATTATATGGGGGACACCCTATACCTAACCGACAATCCATAAAAAGCACTAAAAAGCTGATATCCTTTCTAAAGAAAGTAAATGAAAATGATTTAATCATTAATTTGATTTCTGGCGGAGGGTCAGCATTGATGACTTTGCCGTACGAAGGAATAATTTTAGATGATATTAAGCACCTTACAAACATTCTATTAAAAAGTGGGGCAACCATACAGGAAATAAACACCATAAGAAAACATGTTGATAAGATAAAAGGGGGAGGATTGGCGCGTATAACTTACCCCACACGTATGGAGACATTAATCCTATCTGATGTTCTGGGAGACCAAATATCGATGATAGCTTCTGGGCCAACATCAATGGATGAAACTACTTATGCAGATGCTTGGGAAATTATATATAAATATAATATCAAAAATGAAATTCCCGAGAGCATAATAAACCACCTAACAAAAGGTATGCAAGGTGAGGCTCAGGAAACGGTCAAATCTGGCGATGATGTAATGAACAAAATTACCAACAATGTAATTGGAAGCTTGTTAACTGCAATTACAGCTGCAGACAAAGCGGCGAAAGAATCAGGGTATAACACAGTTATTCTTTCAACCAAATTAATTGGAGAAGCGCGGGAAGTAGGAAAAGTATTAGGCTCAATANTAACTAACATGGTAGAAAGCGATAATTTAATTAATAAACCAGCNTGCGTTATAGCTGGTGGAGAGACAACCGTAACAATTTTCGGAAACGGAAAAGGTGGCAGGAACCAAGAACTAGCACTGGGGGCAGTTGGACAAATTGATAATTTACGTGATTGTTGTTTAATCAGCATAGCTACTGATGGGGAAGATGGTCCAACCGACGCTGCNGGAGCTTTTGTGACCGGGAAAACCAAATCAAGAGCAAAAGAAAANGGATTAGACCATGAGCAATATTTAGCGAACAATGATGCTTACAACTTCTTTAAAATAACTAACAATCTGCTGAAAATTGGACCAACCGGAACCAATGTGAATGATCTACAATTTTTGTTTGTTTTTTAACCTATTAATCAACAGTTGGCTTTAGAATATCGGTCACGAATTGCAGGAATCAGATATTCATTAAAAGAACGGTCCATACTATAGCCAGGTTCCCAACCCCAATCGTTCCTTGCTGGAGAATCATCCACATCAACTGGCCAACTATCAACAATTGCTTGACGGCTTGGATGAATTTTATAATCGATTTCTGAATCAGGGAACGCTTTTATAACATAACGCCTAATCTCTGCGGCACTCGGAGAAAAACTTGTAACGTTGTAACTAAATTGAGACAGGGAATCGCTTGGAGCTTCTTCTAAAGAAAGTAAAGCTTTAATTGCATCAGGCATTGCCATAAAAGGTATCTGGGTATCTNCTCTGACGAAACATTCGTANGGCTTATTTTGAGCTGCATGGTGTAGCATTTCAGGNCCATAATCACTTGTCCCCCCGGTNGGNACAGTAACTGCGCTAATCAAACCCGGAAACCGAATACATCGAAAATCAATTGAATTCTTGGATCTATCTTTTGCCAATTGACGATAATTTTTTGAATAATATCGCCCAAGATGCTCGCAATAGATCTTATTGCATCCATACATAGTGATAGGTGTGCACCACTGATATTCTTTTATTTTACCTTCACTTATCTTAGTTTCAATATCCGGTAAACCATATACAGCAATAGAACTGGGATAAATGAATTTCACGGGAGTACCCTGCCATTGCGCTAATTCAACACCCAANCTTAATAAATTTATGGTTCCNTCAACATTGACCTTATGGGCTGCTTCAGGTGTATATTCTGATTTAGTAGATAAGATTGAAGCCAAATGNAAAATGGTTGTAATTTCATATTCAGCCATTAACCTACCAAGTAACATATTATCTAAAATATCTCCTTGGATAAAACGATCACAAAACGGCAATAAACAATTATCCAGTGGTTTCAGGTCAAGTGCAACTATTGTTGCCCGTTTTTCTTCCCCAATTTTCGTNATTAAACCATGGCCTATCTCCCCATTTGCTCCAGTAATTAATATAACCTTTTCCCTCATAGACAATCCTTTTCACTGATGTTACCTGATTTTNAGAAATAAAAAAGGTTCTGTTTGTCATCTTTGAACAGAACCTTCGTAACAAATCTAGGCTTTTGAATTATGTGGATTTCTAAACCAATTTTCCCATTCTTTATTTTCCCACACAACGAGTATAGGAGCAGCGATGAAAATTGAAGAATATGTTCCGCTGAGCAAACCAATAAGTAAAATAATACACATCTCGCGAAGTGTTTCCCCTCCAAAAAGCGCCAAAGAAAGCAAAAGAAATTCTACTGTCATTAATTGCGTATTAATTGATCGCTGAAGAGATTGGATAATTGAGTGATTCACTAACTGTTCAAAACTGATTTTTCGTAATAAAGATGTATTTTCTCTTATACGGTCAAAAACAACGATTTTGTCCTGCGTGGAGAATCCAATAACAGTTAATAGTGCAGTAAGGAATAATGAATCCATTTGCCATCCAAAGACTTGACTACCGATTGCACCAAGACTAATGACAATCAGAATATCATGAATCATTGCAATAACGGCACATACGCCATACCGGAAAGCGTGATCTACCCTCCGAAATGAGAAAGTAATATATAGAACAACTGCAATAGAGGAAACCAAGATGGCCAATAGAGCTCTTTGAGTAACCGATTCACTGATAGAAGGCCCAACGGTATTAAACCTACGTTCGACTATATGCTCGTCGTAGTGTTCTTTTAGATGAGAGACAATTGATGTATATTGATTCTGCTCCAAAGAAGATGATTTTATGAAAAGGATTTCTTTCTCTTTTTCATTAGAAGTTTGAACTTGAGCATCATTTATACCAATTGATTCATACAAGGATTGGATCTCAGATATGCTTGGAGTTCTTTGTGAATTAAATTCAAGCTCTACTAATGATCCTCCGAGAAAATCAATAGAAAGAGGAAGGCCATTTAAAACAATCAGCACCAATCCAGGGATAATCAATAGAAAAGAGATCCCAAAAAAAACGTATCGTTTACCTAATATATTCATCATGTTGATTCCTACCTCTTAAATTCCAAACCATTTTGTTTTGTCACGGTCCTTGAGTAACGGGATGAGAGAGTTTAATATTCCCCGTGTTATAAAAAGTGCTGAAATTAAACTGACACTAACACCTAATGCAAGAGTCAAGGCAAATCCTTTTACGATGGTTGCTCCAAAGGTTGAGCCAAACCAGAAAAGAATTGCGCTAGTAATAATTGTTGCCAAATTTGAGTCTCTTATTGATGGCCAAGCACGCCTCCAACCTAGGTCAATCGCTTGACCAACAGAACGGCCCCTTCTTAATTCTTCTTTAATCCGTTCAAATTGAAGGATGTTTGCATCGAGTGCACTCCCTATGCCTAGAAGGAAACCAGCAATACCAGGCAATGTCAAAGTAATTGGAATCAATAAATATATAGCGTAGTTTATCAATGTAAAAAACATAATGGAAATAATTGCAACCACGCCGGGTGCCCGATAGTAGATTGCCATAAATAAACAAACGATTGAAAAACCTATCAGACCTGCGAGGAGGCTTTTTTCTAAAGAATCCTGGCCTAAGGAAGGTCCCACTACTCTGCTTTCTGCAATTTCCAGGGCAACAGGGAGGGTTCCATAAAATAAAGTAACTCTTAAATTGTTTGCATTTTCCAGTGTGAAGGCGTTTTCACCAGACCCACTGATTGCACCTTCTCCATTTTCAATGGGTTGGGAAATAACCGGGGCTGAAATGACTTCCTTATCTAAAACAATTGCCAGTATTTTTCCGGTATTATTTTTTGTATGGTCCGCAAATAATTTTGTGCCTTCTGGTTTTAGACGAAAAAGAACAATGTAACCCTCGCTAGGGTTTTGAGGGGGGGCTATACTCACTGAATCTAAATCAGCGCCAGTGATGACGGTGTGGTAAGTCTTTCCCGTACTGGATTTATCCACATCAATATCGGGCTGTCCGATAGTTAAAGGAATTGGAGTAGGCATAATCTCTGATTCATGTGAATCAAGGGTAATCCCGTAATCTGTATGTATTATTGTTCCAGGCAATAAATAATCATCACCAAGATCAACAAATTCCAGCATACCGGTTTGTTTGATCACATCAATCACTTCATTAACATTTTCCAAGCCAGGGAATTCACCTACGATGTAATTGTCACCGGCAACCTGAAAGTTTACTTCACTCACGCCAAGGGCGTTACTACGGTTTTCCAAGATCATGGACGCTACTTTTAATGTCTCTTGATCTATGGCATATCCCTCCGGGGCCTGAAGGACAATCTGCATGCCACCTCTTAGATCTAAACCCAATACGGGCTCAAATTTTCGTTTGAATAATTCGGACTTTAAATCATCGAATCCAGGAAAAACAATTAATAGAACGACGCAGATTATTGTCAGCAAGAAAAACCTGTAAAGCCATTTATTATGCATAAATTATGTGCTCCTAGCAAATATTGAAAAAGAAAGATGTATTATACACTTATCATTTCTGAGAAGAGAAAATCAATC
>JGI24724J26744_10002537_pt1 | contig 12115 bp, 11 predicted proteins | sample Cruoilmetagenom7_FD_26744 | JGI IMG/M metagenome (IMG submission 26744)
GGGATCTGCCCTTTTGGAAACCAGCCTGCCATAGACATACGGATATATTGATAACTTTTAAAGTCATGAACATGCTGCCGCATTTCATCAAATGGTCTTGGATGATTTATATTCTCACGCCAGGCTTTTTTCTCAACTGTGCCAAACACGAGATAATTATTACCCATAATCTTAGGATTGATTTTCAAGAATAGGTCCGTCAAATGATGTTCAATTTCATCTTTGTGACCAATGAGCATGTCACAGCAGTGACAGTATCGGTTGGTGTAGTTCAGGGCAATAAGATTCTTGGGGTCGACGTGGATAAGTAGGGGGAGTTTGCGCTGACCTGTCTTATTCTGGCAATCAGGGCATTTAGAAAATCGCACTTCAGGATATGGGTTGAGGGAAAAATTATACTTTGGCGGTAGGGAACCGAATTGTTTCCTCATCCTATCTTTACCCATTTCTCCCTCTCCAAAAGTGAACCGGAGTGAATACCCAACCCTTGCCGTGGCCTCGTTCACGCCGAAAATCTCATCACCTTTCTTTAACCACGGATAACACGGATAGCACGAATAATATCAGCCTCTGATTCGTTCTTGCCTCACTTATAGTTTAATTGCAGGGCAGGCTCTGTCCAGTGATGTCGAAATAGTCAACATTACCGTCTGTGTTACGACAAATTCGGCTTCGGACTTGGGATCGCCATCCTAAAGCAGCATCTCAATTACCTCTCAGAAATTCTTGAGGATGCTTCTCCGAGTTCTGAAATGAAAACTTTATCTACCACGTCGAAATCTCTTTGAACATCAAACGTTGTTCCGGGACGCAGGAGTGGTGCACAGTCCTGTGTGAAAGCCGGGTGTTCGAGTTTGGCGCGCATGTTGGCACGGAAGTCTGATGCGCGGATGCGATGGCTTTCTGCCTTCAGGTGCTTCTCAAAGGCAGCAAGGACCAGGTCCGTGCGGATATCCGGGAGGCGCAGTGCGGCGGCAAGATCAAAGAGATCCCGGCCTTTGCGGCGTTGATAAAGCGCCCGCAGCTTGGTGGCCATCAGTTCTTCGATCTGGTAAACAGGAATGTCGGCATGGCCTTCAAACCAGCGGGAGCGAACATCAAGCACCTTGTATGCCCTGGGCAAAACCCGAAAATGCTCGCGTGTATTGATCTCGATCTTGATACAGAGCGGGAGTGGCGAAGTATCCTCGGACGACAGGCGGTAGGTCAGTGTTGCCACGCCCGGACCCTGCTTTCGGAGCGGTTCACCCACCCATTCCCGAAAGATTCCCCCGAATCATATCGAACAGGGGCCCGATTGGGCCGGGTTCACGTTGCACCAGATCGATGTCTTCTGAGAAGCGCAGCGGTTCGGGGAAGAAGAGTTTGTGAAACGCTGTCCCGCCACAGAAGATCAGGCTTTCGCAAATCTGTTCATTACGAAACAGTTCCACCACCATGCGGACGTGTGCGGGGACCACTATAGTGGCGGGATAGACGGATTTTTCACGCAAACACCTTGGCCATCAAAGGGATCGCCACAAAGGCCCCCACTGAACTGCCCAGGTTTGTGAATACCACGATGAGCAAAATCCGTGTTATCTTGTTTTTCCAGAACCCTTTCAGAGATGAGATATCCTCGGGCAATTCTTCGAAATCCTTGACCTTCGGTTTTCTCAAAAAGGCTTCAACCAGGCCTGAAACCCAGCCGGCCGCAATCATGGGATTTAAAGAAGTTATGGGAGAGGAAAAAACTGCTGAGAGGACCGTGAGAGGATGAGGCAATACGATCGAAGCGCCAATACCTGCAAAGACAGCGTTTGCCAGTACCCACCACTTGATCATATGGGCACCAGCGCCCGGCCCGGCAATAAAAAACCCGGTAATCAGCAACGCAACAATGACACAGGGTATCCCCCACTTAAGGAGCCCTGCCGCCCGGCCCTTGGGAGGGACCTCCTCCAGAGCTTCCACATCCACCTGCTCCTGCCAGCGTGCCTGAATACCCGGAACATGCCCTGCCCCGACAACAGCAACGATCTTCTTCCCCGGCGCTGTTCTGATCTTATGGGCAAGGTATTGGTCTCTCTCGTCAATTAATACATGCCGCAACTCTGGAAGTGTCTCTCCAATTTCGGAAAGGAGTGTTTCCAGGACATCCTCTTGCTTCATTTTTTCGATGTCTTCCGGTTCAAGTTTATCCGTTTCTCCGAAAGAAACAATGAGCTGGGCGGCCAGTTTCACCTTTGTCCAAAAGCTCATTAATCGCCATGTCCTCGAAAGCGTCGTACGGATATCCCTGTCTGCCAGGTGAACATGCGCATTGACGGCCGCTGCAGACTGGATAGCCTGCATCATTTCCTCGCCCGGTTTGACCCCAAGCCTGTGTCCTATCTTTTTCTGGAAGTGTGCGAGTAAAAGATTTGAAAGGAGGAGAAATGCCTTTTTTTCCTTTATTACCTTAACAAGATCCGTCTCCTGCCATTGGTTCTTTTTCGTCATGGACTGGTACCTCGAATCGCACAGTTCGACACAAACCGTATCAGGTCTTTCCTCTGCAATAACGTTGGCCACCAGACTTGCACTTTCCCTGGAAACATGGGCGGTCCCCAGAAGTATAATCTCCCTGCCTTCGTAATTTAATCGATGTTGGTTGTCGTTATCCGTCATCGCTATTGAATGTATACTCCTGAATCCGCGGAGCCCAAATCCCGGTTTTGCCGGTTCAAACCTGTGAAATAGGGTTTTCAGGCAACCGCGCTATTAGTTTTCTGTTGAAGTGATTTAAATGANGGTCTATACAAGATCATGCCTATTATCATACCCAATGCTGCTTTCCAAGTCGATTCGATTAAGGGGTTATTTCCGTGAGAAGTTGAGACGTTGGTAATACTAGCTCATGTTATCTTTGTCCACTGTTTTGCAGAAAAAGGCCAATAAATCGTAACTCAGGTTATAAGGTTCACGGTTCAGGGTTCAAGGTTCAAGGTTAAAGCGATGAACGAGGGTTTTTTCCGACTTTCTACAAGCCTATAAAATATTACATCATAAGGTAGTGTTATCATGAAAAATGACAATAATATAAAAGAGATGAATGAAAAAAGGATAGACTTACAGACACTGCAGGGGAAGTTATGTGTGGCGCTGTATGAAAAGGCAGGGGATGCAGGCCTGAATGCCATTGAAGAGATCTATGGTGATTACGGTTATGAGGTGGGTCTTGGCCTAAAAGAAAAGTGGCAACCCAGGGATCTCCTTGAAGCCTCAAGACAATTCGAAAAAATGACCAACGAGGCGGATCTTCCTTCAAAAGTAGAAGTCAAAGGAAATGAGGCTCACTGGACCGCATACCGGTGTCCTCTCAACCTTCAGAATACACACAGGCGAGTTTGTGAAGCAGCTATGGCTATGGACCGGGAGATCTTCCGAGCGCTACTGGGCCTGGAAAAAGGGCAGATAGAAATAGAGATCCAAAAGACCGTTGCCGGCGGTGATGATTTCTGTCTGGGGATCGTCAGGGCGCTGTAGATGGATACTGAAAGAGAGAACCGTATTAAGGAGTTGCTGTCAGAGGGTGTCCGCGATAGTGTTTATCCGGGAGCGGTGCTTCTTGTGGCCCGCGGGGGTAAAATTATTTTTTTTCATGAAGTCGGACAACAGTCACTTACCCCGCCTGCCGGTCCCATGACCAAGGGAACAATTTTTGACCTGGCCTCTCTGACCAAGCCTTTGACCACGACCCTGGCAGTAATGAAGTGTGTTGATGATGGTAAAATAGACCTCGATCAACCGCTTGAAAGTCTCCTTCCAAATACCGTGCCAAGGGATAAAGAGACCATTACATCACGACAGATTTTGGCCCATTGTGCAGGCTTTGAGGATTGGAAGCCTTTTTATCTGAATCTAGTTGAGTATGAACCTGGAAAAAGGAAGGGACTACTTCGGGAATGGATAATGGGGGCGCCACTTTCTTATCAACCCGGAAAGAGAGCGCTCTACAGTGACCTAGGCTTTATGGTTCTTGAGTGGATTATTGAAGAATGCGCCGGGACCCCTTTGCACATATTTCTGGACCGCAATTTTTATTCTCCTTTGTCACTGAAAAGGACATTTTTCAATGATTGTTCCTCCCCGATCCGATTTGAAGAAAATCAGTTCGCTGCCACCGAGGACTGCCCATGGCGGAAGAAGGTCATGCGGGGCCTTGTGCACGATGAAAATGCCTATGCACTTGGTGGGTATTCCGGGCATGCAGGGCTATTTGGAACAGCCGAGGAAGTCTATATACTGGCCGACCTTTTAAGATCGCATTTCCTCGGTGAAAGACAGGATTATCTCAGGACCGGAACCGTTAAAGCATTTTTCACGCGACAGGATCTTGTTGAAGGAAGCACCTGGGCACTCGGCTGGGATACACCATCCCCTCAGGACTCCAGCTCGGGGAATTTTTTTTCATCTCGCAGTGTTGGGCATTTAGGGTATACAGGGACCTCACTGTGGATAGATATTGAGAAGGACGTTGTTGTTATTTTTCTTTCAAACAGAATTCATCCCAGTCGCAAAAATGAAAAAATCCGGGCGTTCAGACCTGTTCTTCATGATATGGTAATACAGGAGGTTATTTCATATGGGGGAGATTAAAAGCACCCTTGATATAATTATGGAAAAGACAAAGGGCCTTACGCTGACGGAAGATGAAAAGAAGGCCCTCAGGAAAAAAGAAGTTGAAGGGAAGGTAAAAGGGCTTCTGCTGAAATTCATTGACGGGCTGATGGACCTGGAAGATCTCAAAACAGACGTCACCGCCATTGAAGAAAAAGATCCGGGGATGGCCAGAGAGATCGTTATAAAGGATTGTCTGGGTCGCATTGATCCTGAGTCTGACAACAGATTAGTTTTTGAAATCCTGGAACATGTGGCAAGAGCAGACACCGCATCTTTTCAGAAGCCATTGTCAAAGTTTCACAGAGATTTGGATCAAGAGAAACGCATTCGTGAACAGAGGCTGGGAAAAAAGATAGTTGAAAAAGGCATCTCAGGTTCGGCAGTTTTGCCCAACATTCGCGCCGATCAGGAATGGATTCATTATGTGCAGTATGCAAAAGAAAAATTTCAGGAAGAAATGCAGTCTCTCTTTTAAATTATTAAAAACCGCTAGGCTGCTTCCTCCATATGTTTCAAAGCGTTTTTCATGCCCTGAAAAAACTCCAGATCTTTTTTGCTCCTCTCTGCCATTCGGTTTTCGACCGCTTCCCTGTCCAGACCCATCATAATCTTATAGGCATTATATTTTGTCTTGCAGAAATAGATATCAAAGGCATCTTCTCTCTCATCGCTCCGGAAAATCCTTAATCCGGGGACTTCGTCCTTTTGAATGTATTCATACTCGGTATTTATTAGAAGAGGCTCTACATCATGCTTGTTCTGCCAGGGAATGCACGCCCCCTTCATCCCGAGAGCCGGATCCATTATTGATCGCACCTTTTCAGTNACCCCCCCCACAGGTAGGACGATATCGCCGGTTAAAGAGCCGGTAACGCCGTACTTCTGGTTTACGGGCTGCTTTATATAGTCAGATATAAGAGCGACGTCCATTGCCACAGACGCACTGTCACCTTCTACACCGCCATGCGCCTGTATATATTCCACATGCATCTCGTAGCCGATATAAGGAGCGCGGATTTTTTTGAATATTTTCTTGATAGATGCCCTCACATTTTGAGCAGCCCCTTTTGCTATATCACCGGTTTTTCCCGCTGAAGTCACCCTGTCTGAGCCACCTGCGTTTATCTGCCCGTGTATGGGCAGCGGTTGACCATACATCTGGCCGCTGGACTTCGAATTAATCACCGCAAGCCCCACCACATAACCGATTGAATCAGTCATGGAAGCAATAAATCTTTTCAGATCTTTCTTATGCTCTACGATTTCCTTGCTAAGGGCACCTTCAAGGCTCAAGTGCTCCACCAGCGCCCGCCTGACATGCTTTGGTTCCACAAGCGGGGAATTCTCAAGTATTGCTTCAAACTCCGCCGTCTTAATGATCCCGTTTACCGGCCTTAATATACTGCTCAGTTTACCATCCGACGCACGGCATCGAAGCTCCTTGACTATTTCCAGCACGGCACTTCTTGAAAAATCCCTTGCCTCCAGTTTGTAGTTGAATGGTAGCTGTTTTCCGAGAATAAACTCGCTTCTTACCCGAACACCCACAGGGCCTTCCTTTTCCAGGACTTCCCCCCATGACGCTTTGAATTCCTCGTTCAGGTTTATTTTCTCCTGCTTGATATATTGAGCAACCTCCCTGATTGTTTTTTCGGTTTCAGGAACCGCGTTTTCCATCTGGATGATCTCACCTTTATCCTCTATCCTGCTTAAAAAAGATCCATCACCTTCGGTCTGGAGATACTCCAGAGTATCATGGTTGCAGCATGCAATTAATATATTATCCGCCTTCAGGTTGTTTTCGGATTTATCAGCAGCGCCGCTTCCTGTTTCTCTCCCGCCTTCAAGTATGTAAGTCTTGTTTTGCATGATCTCCAGCAGATCCGACATGTAACCGATTTTTACAAGTGTTTTCAGCTCATCAATGTAAACAATCGGTGCTTTGGCATGGGCGCCCAGATAGGCCCTTTTGTGTGCGGGTGTATGAAGGTTTCCGGACTGGTAAGGGTCATGCCTGAAACCTCCTTTCATGTTTCTCGCATTTGGCTCAGATATCCTTGCCATCAGACCGGTGTCTTTCCTGGGATCATAAAGGATCTCCGGGATCATATCATAAAGGTGCTTGAGCGATGTCTGCTTGCCACCAGATGTCTCTCTTTGTATCTTTTCCTGGACCTTATGATTGTTCTCCTGCATGTACATGAATATCGAACCTATTCCGGCAAGACCTGTGGCAACAAATGCAGGAGGGAAGAAAAATCCTGCAGCGGCGCTGACGCCCGTTGCCAGGATCAGCCACTTTTTTGCCCTTCTGACAGACTTTATCTGATCAGACAGGCTAAATTCGTCCATGCTGTTTTTTGCAGATTCAATATCGTCGTTCAGCGCTGACAGCAAATCCTCTATTGTTCCAGAATCTTCATAGGCGAACAAAATATGGTTTTTGTCTTTCCCCGGATAAGCAACAATCGCCTCTTTCGGCCGCAGATAATCCCCGAGGGATTTATCGAGAACATCATTAAACATATTTGCAAGCATTGATTTCCCGGTACCCGGCCTTCCAACCATAAGGATATGACCCTTATTTTGTGCTATTTTTCTTATGGAAGTCTTTGCCTTGTCCTGAAATATGACCTGCTCGATCGGATCTTCGGGCACGGAAATCTGCGAAGTATCCTCAAAAAAATCGAGTCGTTCTTCAAGTGTTTGAGGATAGGTCATCAATTCCTTAATCCAGCGATAATCATTTTCCCTGTAATCTTTATTCATTGCCATATCCCCTGATGGAATCCAGTAAGTAGTACTTCCCTGCTTCAGATATAGAAGCCATTTTGTTGATCATCGAATACAGCTCCGGCAAATCTTCCTTTAGAGGTTCAAGGGCCCTGACATCGTGCATCACGGAAACGTTTGTCAGTAGTTTTTTTTCACCAGTGCTGGCAAACGGCACATAATTGAACAGGATGCCAAACTGTGAGTTCTGTAATGACTTCATGACAGCACTTTTTTCATTTGATCCCAGCTTATAGTTATCGAACAGGGTTTTATACAGCGCCGGAAGAGGAGACTTTGTATAGTCTATTTCAAGCTGTTTCTTGAACAGCAACCTCAAGGGCTTTGCGTCACCCCTCGAACATAGACTGAGAGAATTATTGAACTTGGGATTTGCCTTCAGAGAGTGTTGAAGCAGATGCATTTGATTTATCAGGTTGATATTGTCAACCCAATATTCGACTTTTCCCTCAAAACCAATTACACAAAACTTAGGCTTACCATCTGCATAAAACTTTATTAATCGGTGAGTCTTTTTTGCATCATATGAAGCAAAATCAAATCCGGTCATCTCAAACAGCCCGTCTGATACATACGCCTTTTCCAGAACTACGCCAACATCTTTTAATATATAACTGGCCAGATAGCTGATTTGATCATCGATATCGCCTTTTAGATTCAGTAGGGACCTATTGCCTCCGATATCTTCACATATTCCTGTTATGGTACGAATTTCTTCACGGTCTAATCTTGACAGCGTTCTCAATATCGGATCATGAACCCTTAATGCCGAACGAATTTTGTCAACATGCGATTCAAGATCATTGTCCTTCAAGGGAGACAAGCACTTGTCCTGTTTTACCATTAATGTCTCAGAGAAACTCCTTTTTTCTTTTAATAAACCCTGCATTCTTTGCGGTAAGATCTGCCTGAGATTTTCTCTCACTTTGTCGAAGAAAGGTTGATGATAGTGGACCTCACAACCTACAAGTATTTTTTTTACTTCAATCGGGCTGGGATTCAGTAGATATCTGGCCAAATCTGATATCCTGTACTCCATTACCGGTGTTAATTGGATACCTGCACAAATCTTGCTCAGATCAAGCTTCACAGGTTTGCCTCTGGATATTATCCAGACATCGTGATCCCGCAAAAGTTCTTTTTGATTTTTTACTAATGTCATTTTCTGCCCCTTCATCTGTATTTTCATTTACTGTAACTACCCGGGTTCACGGTTCACGGTTAAACCCAATTTTATCGGGATTTTCTTCATGTTTCCAGAGCGATATAGCGTGTTCCTTGGACTTTGTGTGCAAAACCGTTTGGCATATCAAAGACCGGATGAAGAGGGTATTTGTGTAAGGAATAGAGTCCTTTCTTCATTGCTTTTAACCTTGAACCGTGAAACTTATAACCTGAGTGGTTACCATTTCCTATGTATTACGCAATTGACGTGCCAGAAATACAAAAAATTAACGGATGACAACTTTATACGTATTTTCAATTAGTTATCACATGTGAACAGCGCCTGCTCAGAAAAGCTGTAATAAAATTCTACCATTTAATAGAAATCTTATTATATTTGTTGGCATTTTTTTACACACTTAGGATTTGTGAAAAATGACCTGGCAACATCGGTGCACAGATTTATGGCAGATTTGTTCGATCCGAAATCGCAAGCCTCAGGAATCCCGGCGTGTCGGGCTTTCGATGGTTCTGCGATTGAGGATCTACCAGAGATAAGGGCCGCAGTAAAAATAAAATCCCCATTTAGCATCTCATCTTCAGGTCATCTATGTCCGATCCTCAACGGCAACATCCTCGAAATAGTCCTGCTATTCCTGTGGTGTTGCAATTTCGGATCGAACAGATCTAACCTAAATCTGAGCGCAAAATAGTGGATTTTATTTTTACCGCGGCCCTAACCTGAATTATGAGAAGGAAGGGTAACAGTTTAGGGTTCGCTTAGGGTGGACACGCCACCCTGATATCAGCATCAAGGCTTCAACGCCACGGCAAAGTAATCCTCAGGAGTCAAACCCTCGGCGCTGCCGGTGCCAAGCAGATAGGGATTGGCCTCCACCTGTTCGCTGCCGCAGCGAGGGCACCGAATCTCTTCATCCAGCCACGGTGCTTTGCCAAAATCGTGGCCACATTGAGTGCATTTGTAATCGCCGTAGTACTTCAATACTTTATTCTCCACATAGTCCAATCAAGCCCAACCGCTTCGTCCGATAAGGGCTCGTTTTTATAAATAAAAATAAAAAATTGTTTATTAAGTGTCAAGCCTAAACTACAGAATCACAAGAGAGTCAGGAATGCCGCAGCAGTACGTCAACATAATGATTCATTATTGACACCCCACCATTGTTTCCTATATTTTTAATATGAAGTAAATTTCCAGCAACTCCACCCAAGTAATTCTTTCTCCGTGCAGGTGGACATACAAAATCCGCCCTGTGGATCAATACACTGGTAACCAGGAGACTAATGATGACTAAGAAGCCAATTAGGATGATCCGTCTTCAAGAATTCAAGGCAATCAGCCATGCCATTTCAACATACGATGATTTCCACTTGATGATTAATCATGTTGTTGAGGCCATAATCAGAGCATTTAATGTCAAAGGATGCAGTTTGCTGCTTCTGGACGAAAGTGAAAATCAATTGTTCCACGTGAGAAGTCATGGGGTCAGCGAGGAATATCTCCAAAAAGGGGCCTTGGTTGTGGATGACAAGTACTCTGCTTTTGTTACGGGCAAGCCTGTTTTTGTCGAGAATCTGCAAAACGACCCCCGTGTTCAATACCCGGATGCTGCAGCCAAAGAAGGCTTCGTTTCCATGCTGTCTTTTCCGATAAAATGTCGAGAAGCAATCGTGGGATTAATTCGGATTTATCACAGTGAATCCTGGGCGCTTCACGAAAACGATATTGATTCTTTTTGTGTACTGGCAGAACATCTTGGGTTGGTAATAGAAAACAACGGGCTCAAAAATTTTCTTGACTCAATAAGGTCCGCGGTTGAAGGCCTCCCGAACCGGATTCTTAAGCGACCGTAACACATGGAAGAACGCATATTCACTGATACCACGAATTTTATTGCCATAGATTATGGAGATATAATTCTCATAGACCAGCATCGCTACAAAGTGACTGGGCATGAGCGTGAACGTCGATTCGGGATGGATGATCCCAAATTTTGGGTGAAAAGGGCCGTGGATCTGGAAACCGGTGCCAGTAAGATTGTAAAACTAACCTATTTTGAATCTTTCGACACTTATTTAGGTGGAATAAAAATAAAGCGCTTCAGAAATCCTGACAAGGAAGGAGCCATCCTGGGATTTACAGAAAACCATCCCTATTTTATGCACGGAAAAGTGTATAGAGACTCAAAAGGTAATAATATCCGTGTGCTGGATATTGTGCACGGAGTTAATTTCTTTGTTCACGTTGGTTTGCTCAAAATGGATTACGAGACCTATTTTCATACGACTCTGCCTGGAATCCTGAAACACATTGTGAGGGCATTCGAAGCAATCCGTTTTCTTCACATTAATGGTTTAAGACATGGCGACATAAGAAACGATCATATTATAGTGGAAAAAGATACCGGGAATTACGTGTGGATAGACTTTGATTATGACTACCAATCCAGCGAAAATCCATACGGTCTTGACCTGTTCGGATTGGGAAACATTCTGATATATTCAATCGGCAAAGGGTTTCACACCTATTACGCGATACAGGATAGATCTGTTTACGGAGATCTTATTGATCGTGTTGAACAGGCAGACTTTTCTCTCCTTGATAAAGGACGATTCCTGAACTTAAAAAAGATGTATCCGGATATCCCCAGTACGCTTAACGATGTTCTCATGCATTTTTCGAGAAGGGCGAATGTCTACTACGAATTTGTCGAGGAAATCATAGAAGATTTAAACCGCTGTTTATACGCTGTTTTTTGAAGAATAGGGGGAATATTGGAAAACTCAATCCTGATGGCATGGAACGATTCCATAAGTTCACGTGCAGCGCTTGACTATCTTGACAGGCTTTCTATCTGCCCGGAAAACGTGCATATTACGCTGCTCCACGTTTTCAGAAAAGCATCTGCCAGCGAAGAACTCATGGGCAAGACGTTCACAAAGGAAGAAGAGGAAAGGCTCTCGGATCTTCTTCAAAAAACCAGGAACAACCTAATCGAGAAAGGCTTTTATCCCGAAAATATCCATATAAAGATGGTTACCGAACCTTATCCGACCATCGCAGAGGGGATCTTTGATCAGTTCAAAAAGGGTCATTACAATTTGGTAGTGATCGGCCGGAAGAGGATGTCCAAGGCCGAGGAATTTGTGATGGGAGATATAAGTGTAAAACTTGTCAGGATTCTTGAAAACGCTGCGGTTCTGGTGGTAAAAAGTCCTTAACGCGATGAGAAAACCTGGCTCAAAGGAGAACAAAATGCCTATATATGAGTTCAAATGCAGAAAATGTGGCAATGTCTTTGAATATCTGCACTTTAAAAGTGACGATAATTATGCACCCTGCCCCTCATGCGGGGGAGACAAGACAGAGAAGCTGTTGTCGACATTTTCGTCTTTGCCTTGTTCAAAAAGCCATAATGCCGGCGATGTTCCATCTTCTTCTTCATGTGGTTCTTCCGGCGGGTTTTCCTGAGCCGGATAGTGGCAGACAGCC
>JGI24724J26744_10002538_pt1 | contig 12113 bp, 13 predicted proteins | sample Cruoilmetagenom7_FD_26744 | JGI IMG/M metagenome (IMG submission 26744)
ACTAATTTTGCAATTGGTATCTCTTTAGCAATGGTTTCCTTGTAATTACGAAGAAATTGATTAACTTTCAGATCCCAATCAAATTCTATAATGGCAGAATCAGCACTTACTTTCGGATAATAATGAATTTTCGTTATCTCCCTTCTTTCAGCTAATCCAACGTTATAATTTTTGACTTCGGCTGGTAAATTCTTGAGGTTTTCCTCTAACACATCAAATATTATGGGCACAGGCTCAAAAGTATAAATATGTAACTTTTTTGCTTTCGTTGCTATATAACGAGAGAATAAACCGATATTTGCCCCTATATCAAAAATTATATCATTATCTTTTACTCGAATATCATNTTNAAGATATTCATTTTTAACATAGATCTCATCATAGACATCAAGTGCGGTNAATTTGTCTATGTAAGAAATGATCTCTCCATTTGGTAATGTAAGTNTTCTCATGAATTCAATTATTCTCCAAATTCTAAATACTTAGGCACATTAAGAAAATGTGCTTTATTAATAAATTTTAAATTAATTTTCTGACTATTTGTTTTATGTCTAATGCTGAAAACTGGTATGAAGTTACAGAGTATAAAAATTATTTATTTGTTATTCGGGAAAAGCTTGACGAAGTGGATCCTCGTTTTCTTACAATCTATACTAATATGTACNTGATTCTTGGTACTCAAAAAGCTTTGTTGATTGATACTGGGTGCGGACTCTTCACTCTAAAACCTATTATAGATGAGTTAGTTGAAAATAGGGAACTCTTAGTGTTCAATACNCATTCACATTTCGACCATAGAGGAGCAAATGATGAATTCGATACAATATATATTCACGAAAGCGAAGCTAAAATCGCTTCTATGCCGTTTGATATATCTATTCTCAAAGACTCTCCTAAGGATGTTGTAAATGTTTATAATGATAAAAATTCATTCAAATACCCACCCCCAAAAGAAGTAAGATCGTTAAAAGAGGGCGATATATTNGATTTAGGCGATATTGCAGTAGAAGTAATTCATACGCCAGGACATTCTATTGGATCAATNTCTCTTTTAACGAATAAAGGCGAGTTGTTTACTGGAGATACGGCTCACTATGGTTCGATGTACTTGCCAAAAAGAAAANAATTTCCTATCATTTTAAGTAGCATCTCAAAATTAAAAGATTTATTTGATGCAGATAAAGTTCAAGAGATTTATCCTTCTCACGAGAGATATCCCGTAGGAAGAGAGTTGCTCGATGAGCTCCACGCGGGGATCAGCAATGTTGAAGAAATTTGGGATACTAAGCAAAAAGATAGGTTTCTACACGCTTGGATTCTCGAGGACAGCAATTTTAAATATGTAATTTAACAATTTTAGATAGTAATTGTGGACTATTACGGTCGTTGGAAAACATTACATTATTATGCTAAAAGGTTTTACCATCCTGTTTTTCCTAGCGTCAAAGAAGATGCTACATCTATAGAGTTTTGGGTGTCAAACGATCTTCGTACTTCTCAAAAATTACAGTTCGAATGGAAAATCTATAAATCAAATGGAAAAACCGAAATTCATGGCTCTTTTGATTCAGAAATTGCTCCGTGTTCATCGAAGAAGCTTAGAATGGTCGATATTTCTGATCTCAATCAATCTGACAAGAATTTATCGGATTATGTTATTTTTTTTGTGTTAAGATACCAAAATCTTGAAGGTGAACAAAAATTTCATGGATTTAGGTTGTTTTCAGCTCCAAAAAAATTTCAATTAAAGGACCCAAATATACATTGGGAACTCAGCGAATGCTACTGTGAAGATGCAAATGAGAAGGACTATGAACTCAGGATAACAGCAAAACAAATATCTCTATATGTTCATGTGGATTCAAAAAAATTTGATTTTATAGCGTCGGATAATTATTTCTCCTTAGAACCAGGTGAAACGAGAATTATTTCATTGAAAAATTTAGGGTTAGTATATTCTTCAGAACCCGCTTATAAAACCGTTAAAAAGGAAGAATTTTCGGTGAAATCCTTATACAACTTATTGGAAAATTCATAATCTTTTTACTTACTAAATATTTATTCTACATAATTTTAGTTAGAAATTTGGGATATATTTTGACAAAAAAAGAAAAGATTGTATTAATCGGAGCTGGGTCGTTACAATTCGGCTTAGGCTCAGTAGGTAGTATTGTTAACAGCGAAATTTTACAGGGTTCGACAGTAAGTCTACATGACATTAATCCTACTAATTTAGATTTAGTAACTCAAGCTTGTCGAGCAGCTATTGAAAAGAAAAAATTCGACATAGAATTAGAATCAACCACAGACAGGAAAAAAGCGCTAAAAAATGCTACTTTTATAATTAATTCCATTGAAGTTGGGCCTAGATTTGAATGGTTTGATCTAGACTATGAAACTCCTCGTAAATATGGTAATAAACAGATCATGGGAGAAAATGGAGGACCTGGAGGTCTTTTTCACTCGTTAAGAGTCATTCCCCCAATCCTTGAAATATGTGGTGATATTCAAAAAATCTGCCCAGATGCTTTTCTCATTAACTTTTCAAACCCAATGAGCAGAATTTGTCTAGCAATAAAAAGGAAATATCCAACTTTAAGATTTGTTGGACTCTGTCACGAGTTTCTTGGGTTTCAAATGCATTATAGCAGAATACTTGAAACTCCTCTTAATAAACTCAATATAACTGCTGGAGGATTAAACCATTTTGGAGTAGTGTTGTCAATAAAATATACTGACACAGGCAAAGATGCTTATCCTGATATTAGAAAAAAAGCTCCCGCTTATCTCAGTGAGGTTAAAGGATTTGGGAACGATATGGATTTGGTTAGATATATTCTTGAGAAGTTTGGATATATTGCTTACACCCCAGATTCTCATTATGGAGAATACATCGGATGGTCATGGGAGAAGGCAAATTTAGAAGGTGTGAGAATATTTTATAATGGGTATAAAGCATATACAATGAAAGCTGGGGATCGATTAATAAAGCGAATAAAAAGAGGTAGTGGAGCAAATCTAGTAAAACCNGATAGCGAAAGAGCAATTCCTATTATTGAAGGNGTTTTAAATGATTCAGGTCACGAAGAAGTATCTGTTAACTTGCCAAACGACGGAGTAATTACTAATATACCCCAAGATTTAGTGGTAGAATGTCCGGCTATTGTTAATAAACATGGTATAGAAGCAATAAAGCTCGGAGAATATCCAAAAGGGTTAGCTGGATTATTGAGAAATCAAGCTTCAGTTCAAGACTTAGTTGTAGAAGCAGTTCTTAAAAAATCAAAAGAGATCGCATTTCAGGCTTTATTGTTGGACCCAACAATAGATAACGCATCAAAAGCCGAGGAAATGTTTGAGAAAATGATAAAAATAAATCAGGATTATATTGATTTAGAATAAGTAATAGAAAAATTATATTTAAAATGAGACCACCAATTTGTTGTATTTGCGATAAAAGGTTAGACTCCCTTAACGATGGAGGACTAATATATTTTAAGAAAAGGGTATCAGATAGACAATGGGANGTGAGGATGGAAAAAGAGGGAATGGTTGGTCATCCTCCCTTTGCAGATTGGTTTTGTGAANAGCACTATAAAAGAGCGTTAGAACTGAAAGAGTTAACTATTGATAAAGCTATGAAACAATTAAAACTCTAATTCTAAGATTATATCTTTTGGTTCATCTCGAAGGGTTGCTTGCGCAGAAAAAGGACTGCCTCCACCTTTACCTCCAAATTTTTTCAATAACTTCTGTAATACCTCATTAGCGTTAGCTTTTTCAGTATTTGAAAGAATTCGAATTTTGTTTTTCTCTTCCAATATAATTAGTAGGTAATCTTTTGGAAAATCTTTGAAAGATTTTTGGATGTTCTTATAGTCAAAATCCAACCTTATGCATCCAATTTTCAAGTCATTTAGTATTTTATTGGGCTTCTGCGAAACGAGTTGTAATACAGTAATAGCAAGTATTTCATAATTCCGTTGAGTGATTAACTTTTTATCTAATTGTTTCTGGAAATTTTCTACTATGTCTAATGCGGGTAGATTTAAGTTTCGAGCATAATTCAAAATACGATAATTATCAGTTGTGAGTTGAGTTAACGCTTTTGAGCCAACTATGAATTTGAAATTCGTTCCTTTGTTGAATTCATAGACAAAAATAGGTCCAATTTCTGTAGTATTTTTCACATGTGTCCCACCGCAACAAATCAAATCGTAATTTTTAAGCTCTACTAATCTAACTTTACCTTGCTCTGGAATCTTTCCACGGATTTGCTTTTCAGTAATAATGATTTCTTCTCTATGAACAACTTTAGTATGAAATTCATGATTTTCAATGGTGCAAACCCGATTGAATTCTTGTAATACTTCCTTGAATTGATTATCGTTGATATTTTGGGCAATTTGAAGTGAAACATCTTCAAACGAAATATTTGCGTGAGTTGTATCGATATTAAATTTGTTTTTAATAAGAGCTGATAATATGTGTTGGGACGAATGCTCTCATCACGCCGTATCTATAATTCCAGTCGATTTCTCCAGTGACAATATCCCCTATTTTTATTTTACTCTCGACATTAGAGGAGATATGATGAATAATATCATTTCCCTCTTTAGAGACCGTTTCAACTTTTAGAATTAACCCTTCTTTATNTAACATTCCTTTATCGCTTACTTGTCCACCACCTTGAGGATAAAAGAGAGTTCTGTCTAAAATTACTTCTTCTTCTTTNACACCAATAACTTTTGCTTTAAACGATGTTTCGTAAGGAGTTTTCCAGTATANTTTTTCAGTCATTTTTTTTCACATCGTGAAACGTTTCTTTTACGATCNATTCGAAATATGTCCATATTATCTAAATGCATATTGACATATTATTTAACAAGAATTTCAATGAATTTTTTCGATCTTAAAATTGTTAATTTGAAATTGTTAAAAAATAAATCGATCCAATCAATAAGTTTTTTCCAGCTTTGTTTTACCTACTTCAATATAAAGCTCAATTACTTCAATAATTCGGTCATTCACCTTATCAAGTGACTAAGCTTGAGTTTGGCATCCAGGTAATTCAGGAACACTTGCAATATAATATCCATCTTCATCCTGTTCTATATTAATATTAAATTCTCTTATCATGATAACTCCATTAATAGCTATTAGTAATAAAAATATAATATCTTATAATTTTTCTTGTAATACTTACTATATTCTTTAAGAACATTTATATACAAAAAAGAAAAAGTTATATTAATCCAATTCTAAAAGAAAAATACAAAAAAGTGAAAGAGGAACATGTTAGATAATATTGAACTTGAATTGAAATTAAGAATAATGTATTACATAACTATTTTTGGAGCGGGAGGCTTTGGAATAATGATGCTTATTGCGCCAAATTTTGTGATAGCTCTATTATCACAACCAGCTCAAGATTTATATCTTTATGGTGTTGCAGCAGCTGTATGGACTGCATTTGGATTATTAGCAATTTTGGGATTGCGTGATCCCATTAAATATATGCCTATACTTCTATTTCAGTTTGTTTATAAATTAATTTGGGTATTTACTGTCTTTTTACCTAATGTAATAATTGGTGGAATACGTTTTGATACGATTACATTATTGCTAATTTTCTTACTTTATATTGTCGGAGATTTTCTTACATTACCATTCAAAGATTTTTTAGAAAAGAAACCTGAATAAATAAAAATAATTTTTATCTTATCTTTCTTTCTTTTTTTTGTTGTCAGTCATCATATTTTGTCAGTAGATCAGCTATTTAATTTTGTCAAAATTTGTCAAATCTTCAATATTTAAAGTGGAATATGTTGTAAATAATATTTGTATTAATATAAAAAAAAAGGATTTTAGTGTTAAATCTTAAAGGTTTACTGACGTTTTTTATTACTGACGACTTGTTAGCAGTAATTTATTAATGTTAGATTGAATTACTGATTTGTGACATTTTTTAATTACTGATCACATTTATTTTTCTAATTATATTTTTTGTCGACAAGTTCTATGAATTTTAAAGAGACTTCGAGAAAATCTTTTAGAACCTTTTTATTAATATTTTCGGGAGCATCTTTGACCGAATGCCAATTAACTGCTTTATTTTTATGTTCTTCAACTCCAAATATGGCAGAAGCCTTGTATCCTTTGTGAATGTATTGACACGCATCACACGCACCAATTTTGAGTTTCACTTTTTTTAAATTCAATATATCCGGATTTTCTGTTTTTGCTGCGTTGTAGGCTTCATCGAGTAAGCTATTTACTTCTTTATTGTATACTGCTCTATGCATGTCTCTTTCAATAATTGCCATTGCTTCTGCAGCCCCACAACATTCCAAAACTACTGTATAAGAATTATCTAATATACCTTGTTCACCGTATTTTTCAACAAAAGCACCCGCTCCTTTATCTCCAACTTCCTCACTTCCTTGCGATCCTACCCAGATTTCAACATTTTTGAGTCTATTTTGGTTTAAGTATTTACCTATAGCTAAAGCGACTGCTGTAGCAGCTAAATTATCGTTCGCCCCTAATACTACTGTTTTTCCCAAAAACCCTTTTAGTAACCAAATAAAGAAGGGATAAATTACAATAAGTGAAAAAAAATAGACAAGATCAATAATAGTCCAAGAGATAATACTTGAATCGTATAGTATAATTGAGGGTTCTCCTATAATTTGCGAGATGAATTTCCATAAAGAAAAGATAATAGTATGTACTAAGAAATATAAACCTATTATGACAATCCACTTGCTTAATTTTGGAGGATAACTTGCTATATTCATCTCCTTAGCACTATCCGTGTGACCTTCAAATATAATTCGAAATTTTACCTCTCCAGTAGGCTTGATAATACCAAATACGTTGCTTGAAGTTTTTTTCTTGAAAAATGGCCATATCCAACCCTTCATCAGCATCATTTCAGAATACAAGACCCATATTCCAAGAAGTACAAAAATAGCTGATAATATTGGAAAGGGAAATTGAAGAATCATAAAAATAGGAGAAATTCCTCCTAAAATTCCAGCTATTTTAATAAAACCTTGGGGATACATGGCAGGTCGCGTTTCAAACTCGTCAATAAAAGTCTCGTCGCAAAATTTATCGAGTTCTTCCTTAATCCAAACATTTGCGTTCTTTTCGGCATCACTACAAGAATATCTTGGTCCAAACTTCTTACATATTGTATCTATAAAAATGTACATATAATCAGAATAAGACTCATCTGTTTTCATAACCAGTCCTCAACTTACAATTATTAAAATTAATTACGATTTAGAATTCAACATAAATTTTATTTGTATCTAATTTTTTTCGAGTTTTATAAAAATTCAAATAATATATTTCAATACTATTTTAAAACACCTAATGAATTGTTTAACATGAGTGAAAAAACACCTAAATCAAAATTTATTATTTATGACGAAACTGTAGAAGAAGATATAATTACAGAAGAAGAGAAGACAGAAGGATTAGCAAAAGAGGAAATAGAAAGGCGAAAAAGAGAAAAAAAAGAACTTAAAGAGAAAAAAAAACTAGAAAGTGAATTAGAGAAAAATAAGAGAGCCGCCCATAAAAAGCTATTGCAACAGAAAGTATTGATGATATTAAGGAAAGGGAAAGTGATTTCTAAATACGATTTGACCAACTTACTTCTCAATTCAGGGATTAAAGAATACACTTTTCGAATTAACTTAATTCAGAATGTAATAAATCCGGAAATACCTCTTATAGGAAATGTATTAAAAAAATTGCGGTTTAGCGAAAAAATACACTTTTCTATTGATGAGGGAGCTCACGTTTATTATACTGATTTTAATAAAAAAACTCTAAAAACTAAAGAATTTAAACTGGATTTTAATTGGAAGAAGTACAGCATCCCTAATGGGAATAATGAAATTTACGTTGTCTTTAAAGTTCCGGGAAGTAATATAAATCCACACCATTTACTTAGTAGCCTTTATCCATACGCTGATTTTGATGGATTTAAGTTAAAAATCGATAAAAAATACGAAAAAACGAGTAGTTTTCACATTATTGATGACGATATGGATGGGTATTTCGACGAAGATAAACTAATACTAAAATGTCAAACGAACGACAAAGACACCAATAAATCTCTCTATCGCGTTATACAAATAGGTAGGAAACTAATTGAAGAATTAATTAAGTTAAACTTGAGGAAATCCGAAGTTTTAACAATTTTAAATAAAAATGATACGATGTTTATCCCTATCGTGCCCATTTTCAGAGCTAAAGAACAAGGTGCATTTTACGAGACTAAATTTACAAACGCATTAAGAATTTTATACGATTTTCCTCAAAAATTCGAAGGTAAGTTAGTTTACGGTAAAATTTCTCTAATCTCGAAAGAGTTAAAAGATGAAGATTTCGACATTAAGTCATTCTATAGCTTTTTTGATTCGACCTTTGAGTTTCAGACTAAATCATTTATAACGCATGCAATCATGGCAGATTGGATCATCAACCCAACAAAGGCTTTAAATTATTTAAAGGAAGATGAAGAACTGAAAAACCTTATAGAAGAATATTTACAAGATATCGATACAGACAGGATAATTCAAGAAAAGTTAGACCTATCAATGGAAAAGAGCGAATTCATTAAGGATATGACCACTAACCTTTTATTAACATTACTAGGTCTGTCAATGATTACAGATTGGTTACCGTTTCAAATTATTATAATCGTTTTCTTTGTTCTAATAAATCTATACTATTTAATAAGTAAATCTAAGAAGACCAAGAAAATATTTACAAATTTATAGTATTTTTTCCCTCTTTTCTTTTTATTTTTTAATGCCAAGAGTTTAATATTAGACACATATTTTTTATTATATATTTATTAAAAAGTGAATAGATTAGTTGGCATGAATATGGAACCGAAAAAAACTTCAAAGCGAATCGAAGTAATTATCTTTATACTTTTTGCGCTAGGACCCCTTACAGGAAATGTTATTTTAGTTTTATTTGGTGTTCTTTCTTTAGAATTTTCGGTAATTCCAAGCGCGTTATTGATTGCTATTCCATCATTTATGTTCCCATTTGCCTTAGTTCAACTCTTCTCAGGAGCTCTTTCAGATATTAAAGGTCGATTTCCTGTAATTCTTTTAGGTTTATCTATTTTTGGAATAGGAATGATCGTAGCATCGTTATCCTTCTCGTTGACGGTTTTTGTTATTGCAAATATCTTAGCGGGAATTGGTTTCGGTTTTGTTAATCCTGTTTTAATAGCTTTGCTTACAGATATCACTCCCGGACCTAAAATTTCCAAGAAAATAGGCTGGTTAGGTGCTGTCGCTAATTTAGGAGTCGGCTTTGGACCATTACTTGCGGGACTAATAATTAATATAGGTTGGAGATATTTATACTTAATATTTTTAAGTATATCAGTATTAGGAATCCTAATTATTTTTACATTAAGAAGAAATCAATCAGTAACTAAAAGTGATGCAGGAATTCGAGCATTTTTCTCCGATGTAGCTCAAGAAATTCGTCGCTTACCAGTTATCTTATTAGTTATATCTGCATTTTTACTATCACATACTTCTATTGCAACTATAATCTGGACTTCGCGATCATTTACTCACATAATCCCCGAGACGATTTCAGGAATAGTCATTGCTTTATTCGGAGTAATGGGCTTTTTAGGTGGTATTTTAACCGGATTCACTATTAAGAAAAAAGGCGTAAAACTTGCTTTAACGATAGGATTGATTGCATTATTTATCGCTAATATAATTTTAGTATTTTTCGGTAATAACAGTTTCGAAGCGCTTCCGTTCACTTCCTTAGGACTTCTCTTTATGGGTTTCGCGGGGGGAATATTAATAACGTTAGTTATGTTTTATAGCCAAATTTTATCAATAGAAAGACGTGGTGCTCTCGCGGGTTTAACTACGGCTTTTCAATTTATCGGAATTGCTTTCGTTCCAACGACTTTTGAACCTTTTTTTAATTCTGGAGGAATTTCCTTAGTATATATGATAATTCTTATGGTTTCTACGATACTTCTTGTCGTTTTAATATTGTTATATAAATTTGCAAAGAAGGTATAAATATAAAAAATATTATAACTGGAAAAATGATATAACAAGATAGAATTAATTCATATAAGGAGAAACATATGAAATATGGAAAAGAAAAAAATTATTACCCTTATTGTCGTTAGCACTGTTGGAATTATCTCCGTTGGCATTATTGGATGGGCTCCTTGTATTGCGGAGGCACAAGCATATAATCTTGTAATGGAAAAGTTAGGAGGACCGGATGAATTATATTACTATTTAGGAGAAATGATACCACTTAAGGATGTACCAAAGACTTTTGTTAAGCTTCCGTTCATATCATTAGTCTATTTTTCAGGCGAAGCGGTATATATCATAACATTCTTTAATTTAGTAATTTAAATATAACCAATTGAAGCCTTATTTAAAAATTAAATTATCTATAGGCATTTTAGTGGACCTAATTCTTTTATATCATTCGTAAATTCTGTTATTAATTCGGCAAATCGTTTTCCTTCGGAAGCTGAAACCCACTCTAATCTAACGCGTTTCTCGTTTATACCTAATTGTTTAATCAATATTTTATGTAATCCTTCAAACCTTTCTTCCGCGTATTCATTACCAGAGATATAATGGCAATCTCCTATGTGGCACCCGGTTATTAAGACGCCATCAACTCCATCCTTTAAAGCTTTTAAAACAAAAGAAGGATCGACCCTACCAGAACACATTACTCTTACAATTCTCATATTAGGAGGATATTGAAACCTTGAAACACCAGCTAAATCTGCGCCTGCGTAACTGCACCAATTACAACAAAATATTAAAATATTAGGTTCAAAACCATTATTCTTCGCTTTCTTCTTTGATTTTGACATTAAACTTCTCACTCCGCACATGTTTTTTCTAATAAATAAGAATCTATCATCGCACCTATTTGTTCAAAATCGTAATGTTTTACAGCAATAGCACCAATGGGACAAGTAGCTGCGCAAGTCCCGCATCCTTTGCAAAGAGCTGAATTAATATAAGACTTATTTATAATTATAGTGACATCTTCGAATTCTTTCGTTGCCTCAATTAACTCAATTGCGTTATAAGGACACACAGGTTCGCATTTACCGCATCCAATACATACTTCGGGATTTACTTCGGCAATCAATCCTGACGTTGTTATCTGTCCAGCGCTTAAGAATCGACTTGCCCTCCCAGCAGCACCATTTGCCTGGGAGATTGAATCTTGGATGTTTTTAGGCCATTGAGCACAACCACACAAAAATATGCCGTCAGTTGCGAAATCTAACGGGCGTAATTTGACATGTGCTTCTAAGAAAAAACCATTTTTATCCAAAGGTACTTTCAACATCTTTGCCAATTCTTTTAAGTTGTCTGCTGGAACCATCGGAGTGGAAAGAATTATCAGATCTGTATCAAATTCTATATCATCTTGTAAATTTGTATCAAAAAGCTTGATATTAAAATCTACTTTACCTTTATTTTTTGTAATTTGAGGGATTTTATCCAAACTATATCTAAGAAACATTGCGTCCTTCCTACGCTCTCGGTAGTATTCTTCAAATTCTTTTTTAGCCATCTGAATATCTCTATAAAGAACAACGATGTCAAGATCAGGTTTTAATTCTTTTAAAATACTGATATTTTTGATACCAATTCCACAACAAACATTAGAACAATATGTAATTCCTTCTTTTTGTCGCGAATTTGTACATAAAATCGTAGTGATACGCTTAATATTATCTAACCAAGAATTATCTTTGCTTTTTAACTTCTGTTCTAATTCTAATTGAGTAATAATGTTCTTAATTTTGCCGTCGTATAAAAAGAGTCCTTTTGGTTTAAATTCCTGACCTCCTGTTGCGACAATTATAGTNCCAATTTTCATTTCCTTAACCTTTTTCTTTAAATCTGTTATAGATACATCGTAATTACCTATAAACCCTTTAACGCTTGCAACTTTAGAATTTAAGAAAATTTCAATGTTTTTATTGCTCTTGACTTTTTCTACGATTTCATTAAGAAATTTACTAGCTTCTTCTTGAATTGGATATAACA
>JGI24724J26744_10002540_pt1 | contig 12110 bp, 14 predicted proteins | sample Cruoilmetagenom7_FD_26744 | JGI IMG/M metagenome (IMG submission 26744)
TCTAAAACCATGTTGGTTAAATCACCACCATCATCTAAAATCATGTTTAATGGTTTACGATCTTCACCAAAGAATAATGTTTGCTCAATACACCAATCAAATTCTTCTTCTGTTAATCCTTTCCATGCATAAACCGCAGTTCCTGCAGCAGCAATTGCAGCAGCAGCTTGATCTTGCGTAGAGAAAATATTACAAGAACTCCAAGTTACTTCAGCACCAAGAGCTTGTAACGTTTCTATTAAAACTGCCGTTTGAATTGTCATATGTAGACAACCAGCAATTCGTGCTCCTTTTAAAGGTTGCTCATTTTTATATTCTTCACGTAAACTCATTAAGCCTGGCATTTCTGCTTCAGCCAATTCAATTTCTTTTCTTCCCCAAGCCGCAAGCGACATATCCTTTACCTTATTAGGTACGTAAGCAACTGTTTTTGTACTCATATTATTTTCTTTGTTTATATATTTTGAAACACCTTTGGGGTTAACACTTAAATAGTTAAATTCGCTTATCTAAAAAACGCTTAATCCGCCTTAGGCGATGCAAAGATAATCAATAACATTCANAATTCTAAATGCCACTATACAAATCCATTAGTGTAAATTCACAAACTACTGTTAAAATCTGGAAGATTGAAGAATCTTANGACGCATTATTTCAACCCTTAGATTTAAAACCACAAAGTTTACAACGTGTGTTANGCATGAAAAGTGAGTTACATCAACGTGGTTTTTTAAGNGTTAGACATTTATTGCACGAGTTTGGATACACAGATCAGGATTTATATTATGACGAAAACGGAAAACCGCATCTTAAAGATGGTAAACACATTTCTATAACACATTCATTTACATTTTCNGGAGTCATTATAAGTGATGCTGAGGTTGGTATTGATATTGAAAAACAGCGTGAAAAGATAGGAATTATTGCACATAAGTTTGTCGATTANGAATCTAATTATGTAAAACCTACGGACGAAGATTATATTAATAGACTTACCGTCATTTGGGGAATAAAAGAATCCNTTTACAAACTTTTTGCTACTCCTGGCATGTTATTTAAAGAACATTTTTTAGTCATCCCGTTTATGCTAGAGGATGGTTGTACAGTAGCGTGGATAGATTATAAAAACAAAAAATATAGATACCATACAGCGTTTTTAGAATTTGAAGGTTTTACTTGTGCTTATGTCATTCCTTAATGAATAGTATTTATAAAAATATAACCGCTTCAAAAGCTAAAGATGAAAAATTGTTAGCCGTTTTGATTGATCCTGATAAGATGAATCTTAATGATGCTTCTCGTTTTATCTCTAAAGTAAACCAATCGATAGCAACTCATATTTTTATTGGAGGAAGTGAAGTTGATGAAGGCTTAACAGACTCCTTAGTTATTGAGGTAAAAAAATACACCAATCTACCAGTAGTTTTATTTCCCGGTGACGTCATTCAAATAACAGACAAAGCCGATGGAATCTTATTTTTATCCTTAATTTCTGGTCGAAATCCTGATTATTTAATAGGAAAACAAGTAGAAGCTGTTTCAAAACTGGCCAAGACCAATCTTGAAATTATTCCAACAGGTTATTTGCTTATTGAAAATGGAAAAGAAACGGCCGTACAACGTGTAAGTGAAACAAAACCCATACAACGAAAAGACCTTCAAACCATAAAAGATACCGCAAAAGCAGGAGAATTATTAGGCCTGAAACTTATCTATCTCGAAGCTGGTAGTGGAGCAACACATGCTATTGAGCCTCATATTATTTCCGAAGTTAAACAACAATTAAACATCCCTCTAATCGTTGGTGGAGGTATAAGAACCAAAACAGAAATAGAAGCTGCCTACAAATCAGGAGCAGATATCGTCGTAATTGGAACTGCTTTTGAAGATAACGAAGCCTTTTTTGATAAATTGAAAAAACAGCAAATACACAACTAATAAATAGTTAAGACAAGGACAATGAAGATATCCATCGAATTACAATTATCACCATTAAAAGACGATTACGAACCTCATATTATTGATTTTATAAAACACTTACGAGCTTCAGAATTCACGGTTTTAGAAAACCCTTTGAGTACTCAAATTTATGGCGATTACGATACATTAATGCCGTTTTTAACTCAAGAAATAAAACGTTCATTTTCAGAAATTGATATTGCCGTATTACAAATGAAAATTGTAAAAACAGACCGAAGCGACTATGAACCACATTTTTGATTTTCTTTTTTCGCAATATTCTGATTACGAAACCACTGATATTGTTTTAGAAATTGTAGCCGTTATTTTTGGGTTTTTATCGGTTTGGTATTCCAAACAGAATAAACTTCTTGTTTTCCCAACAGGAATGATCAGCACGCTGATTTTTGTTTACCTACTACTAAAATGGGAACTCCTTGGAGATATGATGATCAACGCTTACTACTTCTGTATGAGTGTTTATGGTTGGTATATATGGACACGTAAANTAGATGCCACACANGTTACTCAAATATCAAAAACCACTAATAAAGAAAAAATACTAAGCCTTGCCATATTCATAGCAACCTTAGTGTTTGTATTCATTGTATATAAAAGCTTTGACAAATGGAATGGCTGGGTAGCTTATGTAGATACCATAACAACAGCTATATTTTTTGTAGGCATGTGGTTAATGGCAAGGAAAAAAATAGAAAATTGGATCTTCTGGATTATTGGCGATGTGATTTCTGTACCTTTATATTTGTATAAAGGATTCACATTCACAAGTTTTCAATATTTAGGATTTACAGTTATAGCAATATTTGGTTATTTAGCATGGAAAAAAAGCTTAAACAACAAGCTAGCAACTGCATAAAAGTAGTATTATTTGGCCCAGAGTCTACAGGTAAAACAACATTATCTCAACAACTCGCCAGACACTATAACTCCGTTTGGGTGCCAGAATATGCTCGTGAATATTTACAAGATAAATGGAATAACGAACGCAAAACATGTGAACCTAAAGATTTACTGCCCATTGCAATTGGCCAGATGAATCTCGAAAACAAATTAGCTAAAAAAACAGATTCTGTTTTAATTTGCGACACCGATTTACTTGAAACTAAAGTTTATAGCGAAGTTTATTACTCAGGAACATGTGACCCGATTTTAGAAGCACATGCTCTAAAAAACTCTTACGATATTTACTTTTTAACCTATATTGACACNCCGTGGGAAGCTGATGACCTAAGAGACAAACCCAATGAACGCGAACGTATGTTTAATGCTTTTGAAACAACTCTAAAAACACATAATAAACCTTATATTTTATTAAAAGGAAGTAAAGAGAAACGTCTTAAAATTGCAATACAACATATTGACAACCTACTATTGAACAAATTATGAAGTTTACCAAAAAAGACATAAAACAAATTGAATCTAAAGATTTAAACTTAGATGTTGTAAAAAAACAGATTCAAATTTTCGAAACTGGAATTCCGTATACAAACATTTCAAAGGCCGCGACTATTAACAATGGCATTACGGTATTAAACGATACTTTAATTGAAGAATATATTTCCTTATTTGAAAAAGAAAAAGACAACAAATCGTTATTAAAATTTGTTCCAGCATCTGGAGCAGCAACTAGAATGTTTAAATTTCTATTTCAATTTGTTAACCAATATAATTCCAATGAGCAATCGCTCAATTCTTACATCAATAGAAATAACCTTAGAGAATTATCTCTTTTTATGGTTGGAATGGAAAAATTTCCGTTTTACAATCAAGTTTTAAAACTGTTGAAATCTAAAAACATAGATTTTAAAACCTTGCCTAATACAGAAAAAGTATGGCAATTTGCAAAGGCCATGCTGGATCAAGATCAATTAAATTTTGGAAATCAACCTAAAGGCTTATTACCTTTTCATCAGTATAAAAAAAATCATATATCTACAGCTTTTGAAGAACATTTATACGAAGCTGCTTTGTATGCATCAAGTAACGGCTTAGCTAAGTTGCATTTTACCATTTCAGAAGATCATCAAAACAAATTCAAAAAAGAATTTAAAAAAATCCAACAAGATATTGAACAAAACACAGGAGTTAAATTCGATATTTCTTTTTCATATCAACAAAAATCAACAGATACAATTGCTGTAACTTTAAACAATAAACCCTTTCGGGACAAAGATGGCTCAATATTATTTAGACCCTCTGGACATGGAGCCTTATTAAAAAATCTAAATGCACTCGATGCTGATATTATTTTTGTTAAAAACATAGATAATGTTGTTGTTTATAAATATAAAGAAGAGGTTGCTACCTATAAAAAAATACTCGCGGGAATTCTTTTAAAATTGCAATCTAAAGCATTTGAATATTTACACGATTTAGATTCTGAAAACATTACGGAAGATAATTTAGCAGCCATTGAACATTTTATAACGGAAGAATTAAGTATTAAAATATCTGATGAGTATAAAAAATATACTGATTATTATAAAATTGAATACTTACATGAAAAACTAAACCGTCCGATCCGAATTTGTGGTATGGTAAAAAATGAAGGAGAGCCTGGAGGTGGTCCTTTCTGGGTAAAAGATCATAAATCTAACCAATCACTTCAAATAGTAGAGTCGGCACAAATCAATTTAAAAGATCCAAAACAAGAAGAAATTCTTAAAAACGCTACGCATTTTAATCCTGTAGATTTAGTTTGTGGCGTAAAAAACTATAAAGGTGAAAAGTTTAATTTAGAAAATTATGTCGATCACAATGCCGCTTTTATAACTCAAAAAACGAAAAACGGTAAGGACTTAAAAGCCTTAGAATTACCTGGACTTTGGAATGGAAGTATGGCACATTGGAATACTATTTTTGTTGAAGTTCCTATTATTACTTTTAACCCAGTAAAAACAGTAAACGATTTATTAAAATCACCACATCAAATTAAAGAATAGTGGATGTAACCTTACTTAAATCTGAATTAACCTATAAATACGTTCGAAGCTCGGGAAGCGGAGGACAACATGTAAATAAGGTATCTTCTAAAGCTGAATTATACTTTGATCTTGAAAACTCATCCGTTTTTAATGACGAAGAAAAACAAAAGCTTTTCGAATTTTTCAATAATCGCTTAACCAAAGATGGTGTTTTAATTCTAGCCTGTGACGAAAGTCGAAGTCAATTTAGAAACAAAGCTTTAGTCACACAACGCTTTATAGAATTGATTGAAGAAGGTTTAAAAGAAGAGAAAATACGTATTCCAACAAGAATTCCCAGAGGAGTTAAAAAGAAACGCTTAAAAAATAAGCGTATCCATGCTGATAAAAAAGCAAATCGGAAGCCTCCAACACTTGAGTAAACGCTCAATTCTTTTCACTAAAATATTAGAGTTTCAAAGCTTTACGTTTGCACTATCTTACCCGACGTTTTTGTGTCAAAAAAAAATCAAATTTCCTCATTCGTAATTCTAAAATCCGTTATATCTTTGCCGCGTTCTCAATAAAGGGGTGCCAATAAGTGGCTGAGATCATACCCATTGAACCTAGAACAGGTAATGCTGTTTAGGAAACGAGCGCAAAGAAAATGTCCTTTTTGGATGTTTTTGGCAGGTGCTATAAGGTTTTCAATGTTTATTTTTTACTTCTGAATTTAATATCGCCTAATGCTGCGCAAAAAAAATTCAAAACAAGAAATAACAAGGCCAAATAACAGCTGTTATAAGCTCACAATAATTAATTATTAACCAAGAATAATGACCTCTTTTTATTCGATTATAATACTATAGTCGTATGAAAATTTTATTCAACAATCTCTCAAAAAAAAGTAGGCAGAGATTAACACTTTCAATTGCATTTTTAGGTATTTGTTCAGTTTATGGACAAGAAAAACAACAAGACTCTACTAAAGTTGAAAAACTAGACGAAGTTCTGGTAAGAGCTGTCAGGGTTGATGCTAAATCGCCAATTACGCATTCTAATGTGACCAAAGAAGCTTTAGCTAAACGTAACTTAGGACAAGACATTCCAATGTTATTGAACTTCTTACCTTCGGTAGTAACGACTACAGATGCGGGTGCAGGAATTGGTTACACTGGTATTAGAGTTCGTGGTGTAAGCTCACAATCTACCAATATTACTATCAACGGTATTCCGTATAATGATGCGGAATCATTAGGAACGTTTTGGGTTAATTTAGGAGATTTTGCGTCTTCTACAGAAAGTCTACAATTACAACGTGGTGTAGGGACCTCTACCAATGGTTCTGGTGCTTTTGGAGCTAGTATTAATGTGTTAACCGATGCCGTTTCAAAAGAAGCTTCAGGGGAAATTGCAAATTCTTTTGGAAGTTATAACACAAGAAAGCATACTGTAAAATTCAGCACAGGTTTAATCAATGACCACATTGAAATTGCTGGTCGTCTGTCTAATATTGCCTCAGACGGTTATATTGATCGTGCTTCGGCAGATTTAAAATCCTATTTTTTACAAGGGTCTTATGTAGATGACAACACCTTAATTAAAGCCATCACTTTTGGTGGTAAGGAAGTCACGTATCAGTCTTGGAATGGCTTAGAGGATTTAGAAAAACTAAAAGACGACCGTACGTATAATACGGCAGGTGAATACACCGATGACAATGGTGTTACACCGATGACAATGGTGTTATACAATTTTACGATAATGAAGTCGATAATTACAGCCAAGATCACTACCAATTACATTGGAACCAGCGCTACAACAACCAATGGTCAACCACATTAGGCTTAAACTACACCAAAGGTCAAGGGTATTTTGAACAATACAAAGAAGACGAAAGCTTTGACGATTATGGCTTTGAACCTATAGATTTCAATGGAGAAATCATTGATGAAACCGATTTAATTAGAAGGCGCTGGTTAGACAATGATTTTTATGTTATCAATGCTAACGCTAGCTATAAAGACGACAATCTTAATTTAATTTTTGGTGGTTCTTATAGTCATTACGATGGTGACCATTTTGGTGAAGTGATTTGGGCAGAATACGCTAGTCAAACTGAAATTAGAGATCGTTATTATGATGGAAATAGTATAAAAAACGATTTATCTATGTTTACTAAAGCCAATTACAGACTCAACGAAAAAATAAGTTTATACGGAGATTTACAAGTTAGAAATGTTACTTACAAAACAACGGGTACAACGTCTGATCTTGTAGAGTTTGCTGTAGATAAAGATTTTACATTTTTTAATCCAAAAGCTGGAATCACCTACTCTTTAAATACGAACAATGACCTCTACTTCTCTTATGCTAGAGCCAACAGAGAACCAAACCGAACCGATTTTGAAGTTGATCAAAGTATAAAACCAGAACAGCTTAATGATTTTGAATTAGGCTGGAGGCATAAAAAGAACAATTTTAACTTTAGTGCAAACACTTACTTTATGTTTTACAAAAATCAGTTAGTGCTCACCGGAGAATCTGACGATGTAGGAAATCCTATAAGACAAAATGTAGATAAGAGTTACCGTATAGGTTTGGAACTAGAAGCTATTGTTCCTATAACGTCTAAATTAACGTTACAACCAAATATGACAATCAGCGCTAATAAAGTAGATGAGTTAAGCTTCTCTTTTGATGGAGAATCACAAAATTTAAACAATACAGACATTTCATTTTCACCAAGTTTTGTTGCGGCTAATGCCATCGTTTTTCAACCTATTGAGAATCTACAAATGTCTTTATTAAGTAAATATGTTGGCGAACAATTTATGAGTAATACTGAAGCAGACTTATCAAAGCTAGACAGTTTCTTTATTAACGATTTNAACATTAATTATACTTTAAAAACAGCATCTGTTTTTGATGCTATTGTATTTTCAGGTTTAGTCAATAATATTTTCAATGTAAAATATGTGTCTAATGGCTATTATTACACGTATGATGACAGCTGGTCTAACCCAGGAAGTATTACAACTATTGAAGGAGCTGGTTTTTACCCGCAAGCAACCACTAACTTTTTAGTGGGAGTAACCTTAAAGTTTTAGTTACTAACTAAATATGTATTATTACCGATAGGCTCAACTCTGTATGGCTTTAACGTACAGGGTTGAGGATTATCGCCTATTGCTGTCCCAGTAACTAAGCTATACTCGTTACCGTCATCACAACCACAAACGGCATTTAAACCTACAATTGTTAATTTAGAACAAGACGAAGCTGTATGGTTAGGATCAGAACCGTCCCAAGCTAAAATTGAATTCGCATTAGTTCTCACCAAAATAATTCCGTTATTCCCATAACCATCAACTCTAATAGCATTTACAGGAAACAAAAGCTGATTAAATTGAGGAAGGTTAAGGTTTACTGTTAGATTCACTCCAACATCAAGCAAATAGTTACAATTATATATTGGATCTTTCTCTCTACAACCTAAAATAACAATACAACTTAGGATTAAAAATAATTTCTTCACAGTTTTAATTCTTTTTTTAAAAGTTTGAAATTTAGTGAATTGAAAAACAAAATCGTCTAAAGCCACGAGAACACTCGTTTTCTTATTCAGCTTTTAAATTATTAACATTTTTCATGAATTCTAACTTCAATTTTTGATTCGCAATTTACTATTAATTCAACAATACAGTAAATATTTTATATATTTGCATAGTAATCTCGTCAGCGCGAGGTTTTTTTTATGCTAACATTATAATTATAGAATAACGAGCTTCTAAGAAGTATATTATCTACAGTCATTTTTGAGCCTGTCTGATTTTCAGACAGGCTCAAAAATGATAAGGAATCTGCTAATTAGAATTCGTTATATTTAAAACGATTAAATTATGAGTAAAGTATCTTATTACACAGCTGAAGGTTTAAAAAAATTAAGAGAAGAGTTAAACCATCTTAAAGATGTGGAACGTCCTAAGGCATCACAAGCAATTGCAGAAGCTAGAGACAAAGGCGATTTAAGTGAAAACGCAGAGTATGATGCTGCGAAAGAAGCGCAAGGTATGCTAGAGATGAAAATTTCTAAAATGGAAGAAACTTTGTCTGGCGCAAGAGTTATTGATGAGTCGCAATTAGATTTAACTAAAGTTTTAGCCCTATCAAAAGTTAAAATTAAAAACCAAATCAATGGCATGGAAATGACTTATACTTTGGTCGCCGAAAGTGAAGCCGATTTAGCTAGTGGTAAAATCTCAGTAAATTCGCCTATTGGAAAAGGTTTATTAGGTAAATCTGTAGGAGATACTGCCGAAATACAAGTGCCAAGTGGTATAATGAAATTTGATATTCTAGAAATTTCTAGGTAACAATAATCATGTTTTAATTAAAATACCAAACTAATACTATAAAAAAGATTCCTCATTACAGGAATCTTTTTATATTTATAGAAGACAATAATTACTAGATTATGGCCACTATTTTTACAAAAATAATTTCAGGTGAAATACCATCGTATAAAGTCGCCGAAACTGAAGATTTCTTTGCGTTTTTAGACATTAATCCAAATTCTAAAGGACATACTTTATGTATTCCTAAAAAAGAAGTCAATAAAATTTTTGATTTAGACGAAGCAACTTACCTAGGCTTAATGAAATTTTCACGTCGTGTTGCAATTGCCCTAGAACAAGCCATCCCTTGTGAGCGTGTGGGTATGTCTGTAATTGGCTTAGAAGTACCGCATGTACATGTGCATTTAATTCCGTTGCATACTATGGACGATGCACGTTTTACAAACAAACAAAAAGTAACACCTGAAGAATTTAAGGCTATTGCCGAAAAAATTGGATCTTATTTGTAATACTTAGTTATGAAAATACTCCTGTTGCAAATAAAATAATTGCAATTAATACAATAATTCCAAAAGCCATTAAACCCCAAGCAATGGGTTTTAGTTTAGTAGACTTAGATTTTGTTTTAAGTGCTCTTTTATGGTAATTTACAACTTGCTCTATTTCATCTGTCCATCGAATTGGAAAAATTTGCACATCACAATTAAGACAACGAATTTCACTTATTGTCTCATCTGTAATCGCTTTATAGAACCTTGTTTCTGTTAGTTTTTGCTTAAACGTAAGCTCTAAACTATCATTAGAATAACATTCTGGACAGTTATTACCTATTCTTGCTTCTTTTAAAGTGAAAAATCGTGACGAATTCATGCCCAAATTTAAACTAAAATTTTGATATTTTTAATTTAAAATAAAAATGCTAACTTATTGTTTACTAGAAACTACACTCCTCTTTTTTAGCAATAAATTATAATCTAAACTTGTTTTAATATAATTTGTATCGTTGTTCCTTTTCCTAATTCTGAAGTCAACACTTTTATTTTTCCATTGTGGTAGTCTTCAACAATACGTTTGGCTAAAGAGAGTCCAAGTCCCCAACCACGTTTTTTTGTAGTATAGCCTGGTTCAAAAATTTTAGTAAATGACGCTTTTGGGATGCCTTTTCCTGTATCAGAAATATTAATAAATACTTGGTTTTCTAATTGTGTTAACTCAAGTTTTAAATCACCCTTACCTTTCATGGCATCAATGGCATTTTTTACTAAATTCTCAATCGTCCAACTAAAAAGCTGCTCATTTAAGTTAACTTGTATTTCTCTATCTGGAATTATAATTTCAAAATTAATAAGTTTAGAAGATCGTAATTTAAGATACTCATAAGATGATTTAGTCACCTCTACAATATCCATTGATTTAAGGGTTGGCGCTGAGCCAATTTTACTAAAACGCTCAGTTATGGTTTGAAGTCTATCAATGTCTTTTTCAATTTCTATAATATAATCTGGGTTTACATTTTCGGTCTTTAAAATTTCTGTCCAACCCACTAATGAAGACAAAGGAGTACCTATTTGATGTGCCGTTTCCTTTGCCATTCCTGTCCAAAGTTTATTTTGGTCAGCAATTTTTGAGCTTCTATAAAAGAAATAAACGACAGCTGCAAAAAGCAATATAATTAATAACAAGGCTAAAGGATAGTATTTTAATTTATTTAATAAGGGAGAATTACCATAATACAATTTCCCCTTTTTATCATCCTTTAAAGTTACCGATATAGGATCGTTTTGTGACATTAAGTCGTTCAGTGTTTTTACTATATCCTTAGGACTTTTAATTAATGTACTATCAATATTTCTATGACTTAAAATTCTATCATTTTCATCTAAAAGTAGCATTGGAGTTGTAACTGTAGTATCTGCAACAACTTTATCTGCAACCAAATTTAATTCAGCATCATCTTGATAAAAAAACTTAGAATATTCAGGATAAGCAAAAGTCCATGTTTTCATTTTATTACGTTCTTCTGCCTTAAAATTTTGAAAAAACGTATAAGTATTCCATAAAATGAGAGATATAATAATAAAGGAAGACGCAATTATAATCCAACGGATTACATTTCGGTTTAAGCTGAATGTCATTAGTTTATTTATTTCAATTTTAAATATAATGTAAATATGTTGATATTATTGCGCTTTAATATGTAGAAAATACTTTCGTTAGCAAATCAATATAATTATATTTGTTGAAAATCAGTCTAATACATGGTATCATTCAATCCACAGGATCTTACAACAGGCATTTTACACGGTTATTTATTAAGCGCCGTTGCTCCAAGGCCCATCGCCTTTGCGAGTACAATAGACGCAAAAGGCAATCCAAATTTATCGCCTTTTAGTTTTTTTAATGTCTTTAGTGCTAATCCTCCTATACTTATTTTTTCACCAGCAAGGCGCGTTAGAGACAATACCACTAAACACACATTAGAAAATGTTGAAATTACCAAAGAAGTGGTTATAAATGTGGTAAATTACGATATGGTACATCAAGCGTCTTTATCGAGTACAGAGTATCCTGAAGGAGTTAACGAGTTTGAAAAAGCAGGATTAACAATGTTACCTTCGGATAAAGTAAAACCGTTTAGAGTAGCAGAATCACCTATACAACTAGAATGTAAAGTCAATGATATTGTACATTTAGGTACTGAGGGAGGAGCTGGAAATTTAGTGATTTGCGAAGTGGTAAAACTTCATATTTCAGAAGAGGTTTTAAATGATGACAAAACGATAAACCAAGAAGCTTTAGATTTAGTTGCTAGAGCAGGTGGAAGCTATTATAGCAGAGCTAAAAAAGGTTTTTTTGAAATCCCTAAACC
>JGI24724J26744_10002543_pt1 | contig 12104 bp, 5 predicted proteins | sample Cruoilmetagenom7_FD_26744 | JGI IMG/M metagenome (IMG submission 26744)
TTAGCTATTCCCTATAATTTAATAAGGATGCTTATTTTTCATATTTTCCGAAAATAAAATAATCACGATTTAATAGATATAATTATGAATAATCCATCAATAATAATACTGATTAATATGAGGATAGGGATATATGGTTCCAAAGGGTAAGGGGTTCTATATTTGGAAAATTCCCAGTTGTGAAAATGGAGATCCAGAATCCATTGCATTAACTGCTTATAAGGCTGGTTTAACGCATGTTCTCATCAAGATAGCTAATGGAATTTACGATTACAACTATGAACCATCAACTAAAGAGGATCTGATTGGACCAGTTGCCGATGCTCTCCATAAAAGAAATATCAAGGTCTGGGGGTGGCATTATGTGTTCGGTAATTTACCTGTTGAAGAAGCAAAAGCAGCCATTCGACAAATCAGCCGGCTTCCATTAGATGGCTATACGATTGACGCAGAATCTGAATATAAAGGAAAATACACACCCTGCCGGATATTCATGAAAGAATTACGTAATGCCCTACCAGATTTTCCCATTGCCCTAAGTTCTTTCAGATATCCCAAATACCATATGGAACTTCCATGGAAGGACTTCCTCACTTACTGCAACTTCAATATGCCTCAGGTCTATTGGGAACAGTCGCATAATCCTGCTTATCAATTAGAACGTAGTCAAAATGAATTCCAGACAGTAGTTGAACCATTCCGACCAATAATACCAACTGGCGCCGCATATTGTGCTGGAGGATGGTGCTCGTCCTCCAGCGAAATCCTCGAATTTATGAACAAAGCAGTATCTTTAAAAATGTCTGCTGTCAATTTTTGGAGTTGGGATTATTGCCGTTTGAAATTACCGCATCTATGGGAAACTATTGCAGCCTTTNATTGGCCTTCTTCACCAAATCCAGAAAAGGATCTAACTGAAACATTCATTGACTCTATAAATTCTCGAAACGTTTCTGCCATTTTAGCTCTTTATACAGATGATGCAGTTCATATAAACGCCAATCGTACAATCCAGGGGCAATCTGCATTGACATCATTTTATAACGACTTGCTTCAAAATATTTTTCAGGATGCGTCATTCGAGATTATTAAACTAGAGGGAAATGACCAAACGAGACATTTTACATGGAGGGTGACAAAAGCTAACGTCGAAATTGCAAGAAGTGAAGATACAATCGGGATATCAGCAGATAAAATAATTTATCATTACTCATCTTTCGCCAATTACAAATAAAACCCGATGAGTTTCAACATATCGGGAGTTTTTCGTTTACAAATGACAATTATTCGACTAGTGGTTTTTCTTCAGGAACCACTTCATCTTTATTGACCAATTTCACATCTTCTTTTTTATTCACACTTCCTTCAGCTACTGCGATTATTCCGTTGATTCTGTTCTCAGAAAATCCTGTACCAGAAGGAATTAATTTTCCGATAATTACGTTTTCCTTCAAGCCGAATAATGGGTCTTTGTCTGCAGCAACTGCAGCATGAGCAAGCACTTTAATTGTATGCTGGAATGAAGATGCAGACAACCATGAATCGGTAGTTAACGATGCTTTGGTAACACCTAATAACACCTCGACAAATCGGGCAAGTTGTTTCCCTTCATCCAGTAACTTTTCATTCAAATTCCGAATCTCTACTCTGTCAACCATATCATTTGGCAGATATTTTGAATCACCAGGTTTGATGATTTGTACTTTACTCATCATTTTTCTAACGATAACTTCAAAGTGTTTATCATTGATGTTTTGTCCCTGTGCTCTATACACATTTTGAAATTCAGATAAGAGATATAGCTGGCAAGTCTCTCTTCCTTTGATACTTAATATTGTGTGTGGGTTTAGAGAGCCTTCAGTGAGTGCCTGTCCTGCTTCTACTTTGTCACCATTTTTAACTATTAAACGTAAATTTCCTGGAATATCAAATTCCTCTATTTCTATCTGATCATAGGAGACAATTACTTTATTCCCATCCAGGCGCACTCTGCCAGCATTTTGTGCATTGATTTCTGTTTCATCAAGCTTTGCTAAAACATGTCCTTCTTTAACCTTATCCTCATCCTTGACAAGAATATCCCATTCTTCCGGGATGGCGTATTCATCTGAAATTAATTCGCTNTGTTCAATTTTCACACCAATAAGTTCGTTCGATGAATCTGCTGGAATAATCGCCACAGTTCCTGTTATTGGTGTCATAACTGCTTCACCCTTAGGCATTTTACGCGCTTCAAATAATTCTTCAACTCGCGGGAGGCCCGTTGTAATATCTGATGTAGAAGCAACACCGCCTGTGTGAAATGTCCTTAAAGTAAGTTGTGTACCAGGCTCGCCAATTGATTGGGCAGCAATAGTACCAACAGCAGCGCCTTTTTCCACCAATTGACCCCGCCCAAGATCCAACCCATAGCATTTCTGGCACAATCCATGCTTCAACTCGCATGTTAAAGGTGATCTGATTTTTATATCTTCAAGCTTGGCATCATTTATCTTTTTGATCGTCGAACGGCTTATCATTTCGTTACGTTCAATTATTATCTCCCCCGTCTTTGGGTCGATAATATTCTCAGCTGCTATCCTTCCGATCAGGCGTTCATCCATCGATTGCCCCGCAATATCATCACTACGATGAATCACGATACCATATGTTGTTTCACAATCAATATCATTGATAATCATATCCTGGGCAACATCGACTAATCTTCTCGTCAAATAACCAGCATCAGCCGTGCGAAGTGCAGTATCAGCAAGCCCTTTTCTTGCCCCATGAGTGGATATGAAGTACTCAAGTACAGACAGTCCTTCACGGAAGTTAGATCTGATCGGAAGCCGAATGATCCGCCCTGCTGGGTCAGCCATAAGTCCACGCATACCTGCAAGTTGTGCGATAGCATTAAATCCACCTTTGGTGGCCCCTGAATTTGCCATCATCGACAAATTCCCCAATGGGTCCATGTTATTTTTCACGGATTCTGCAACTTTTTTTGTCGTATTTTGCCAGATTTCAATTACCCGTTCATTGCGCTCCTGATCCGTAAGACGACCTCGCCTAAATGACCGCTGAGCTTCTTCCACACGTTGTTCTGACTCTTCGATAATTGGCTTCTTCTCGTCTGGTATTGTAATATCCCCAACTGAAAGAGTAGTTCCTGATAACATAGCATACTTAAAACCAATATCTTTTATTCGATCAGCTACCTCAGAGGTAACTTTTTCACCACAAAGATCATAAATTGTTTTAATTAATGTTTTAACACCGCCTTTTTCCAATTCTTCATTGATAAATTGGATTTCAGGAGGAAGAATCCAGTTAAATAAAACACGCCCAACGCTTGTGTTTATTATTCTGCTTTCAACATCAGAAAGCCGAATTCCTTCATCATCATACCAAGTATTAACTTTCAAGCGAATCATTGTACGTTCATCAACTTTATTAAGTTGATACGCTAATTCAACTTCATCTATATTTGAAAAAACCTGTTCTTTTCCAGTGAAAGGTTTCTTCATGTTCATGGTCAAATAATAAACACCGAGCACCATATCTTTTGAAGGAGAAATAATTGGTTCTCCGTCTGCGGGTTTTAAGAGATTTTTCGAGGNCAGCATCAAATTGCGTGATTCCCAAACTGCTTTTTCTGATAATGGCACATGAACCGCCATTTGGTCTCCATCAAAGTCTGCATTGAACGCAGTGGTTACGAGTGGATGTAGTTGAATCGCACTCCCTTCAACAAGAACAGGTTCAAACGCCTGTATTCCAAGACGATGCAGTGTCGGTGCACGATTAAGCATTACTGGCCGATCTTTGATAACTTCTTCTAAAATCTCCCAAACTTCCGGGCGATTTCGTTCAATTATTTTTCTGGCACCCTTCACATTTGCTGCGTATTCTTTTTTCACTAACCCTGCGATAACAAATGGGCGGAATAATTCTAAGGCCATTGTTTTTGGTAAGCCACATTGATATAGCTTAAGTTTAGGACCAACAACAATTACTGAGCGGCCTGAGTAATCCACACGTTTTCCCAATAAGTTCCGCCGGAAGCGCCCTTTCTTCCCTTTCAGCATATCACTGAGAGACTTCAATTCCCGACGCCCACGCCTTGAAAGAGCTTTTCCTCGTTGGGAATTGTCAACTAACGAATCAACCGCTTCTTGAAGCATGCGTTTTTCGTTTCGGACAATAACGTCAGGAGCACCAAGCTCCAACAACCTTTTTAATCGATTGTTTCGATTAATGACCCTTCGATACAGATCATTCAAATCTGAAGTCGCAAATCTACCACCATCCAACTGTACCATTGGTCTTAAATCAGGTGGAATTACAGGAAGAACGGATACTATCATCCATTCCGGTTTATTGTTTGAACGTCGAAAAGCCTCAACAACCTTTAGCCGAGAAGTTGCTTTCTTACGTTTTTGTTTACTCTTTGTGGTTTTCACTTCATGCCAAAGATCTTCAGCCAATTTATCCAGATCAATTCTGCTGAGAATATCAACAAAAGCTTCTGCCCCCATATCAGCTCTGAATACCTGCCCATATTTTGATCTAAACTCTCGGTAATAGTTTTCACTTAAAAAAGTAAAGGGAACTAAGCCCTTTAAATTGTCTTCTTCATTTGTAATTTCGATTTTAATTTTATTTTTCAAATCCTCATATTGATCATTGAAATCGATCAGATTGTTATCAGCTTCTGCTTGCACTTTTGCTATTGAAATATCAACCTCTTGTATTTGTTCAGCAATTTCTGACCGTACCAATTGTTCAATCTCTTCCAATTTGGATTTGACAATTTCCTGTATTTTGGATAATACTTTTACCTCAACCTTTTCGCCCGAGGAAACGAGAGTAATATCTGCAGAATTGAATCGAATCTCTTTTCTTACNGTAGATCCTTCTTTATTCTTTATTNTGCTCTCTAGTTGCTGCCCTTCCTTAATTATAGGCTCCACTTTCTGTGCAATTAGCTCATCAATAGTGTTTTCAAGATCCTTGTTCTTCTCTATAAAATTGCTGATTTTTTCATCGCGTTCATTGTTTATTTCTTCAATCCGGATTTCAAGGGCATTTAATACTTCTTTGTATTTATCAGTAACCTCTTCTTCTATTCTTCCGGCAGCCTTCTCTTTCGCATCTTCATCGACGAAAGTAATAATATATTGGGCAAAATATAATACACGGTCTAAATTCCTACGCGATATATTGAGCAGCAATCCAAGATAGGAGGGAACGCGCCTGGTATACCAGATATGAGCAACAGGCGAAGCTAAATCAATATGCCCCATCCTCTCTCTTCTTACCGACGATCGAGTAACTTCAACACCACACTTATCGCAAACAATCCCTTTATAGCGAGGATTCTTATACTTTCCACAATAACATTGGTAATCTCGAGTAGGTCCAAAAATAGCCTCACAAAATAAACCGTCTTTTTCCGGTCGCAACCTACGATAATTGATTGTTTCTGGCTTTAAAACTTCTCCATAAGACCAAGAACGAATGGTTTCTGGGGAAGCTAATCGAATTCGGAGAGCTACCAAGCTTTTTGTTTCCACTAAAAGACCTCCTAAATAATCAAGGCAAACAGCTAATTATTCCAATACTAATATAAAATCAAACAATCTAAAATTATAACATATATATTGAATGCTTTTTTTATTGTACAATACCGCGGGGAAATTCTATAGTAATTTTTGTACCCCCGCCCAGATTACTTTCAACTAGAACACTACCATTCAAGATTTTTATTATATTCTTTGTGATTTCTATATCATCTTTATATCGATCAAGGCCTTTATCCCCCATCATTTTCGCAATATCAAGTTTAGAAATTCCTTTACCTGAATCCTTGATAGAAACAAAAAATGAGTTTTGCCTATTATAGCTACCAATTTCTACTACACCCCCCAAATGTGTCTCTCTGATGGCATAATCAAGTATATTCAAGAATACGTGGTTTAATAAAACAACATCACTAAATATTTTTCCCTTTTTCTTATCAAAATCATGTTTAATTGTTATTTGTTTTTGATCCAACAATGGTGCTAAAGTGAGAATTGCATTGTTTAAACAATCGCTGACAGAAACCTCTTTTATTTCTATAAAACGATCTTTCTTTAGACGATTTACCGACAATAATTCTTTAACGTTTTTTTCAACTTTTTCAATATTGCTGCCTATGGAAAAAAGAAATTCTTTTTGCTTAGCACTAAGATCTCCCAATGATTCTATCAAAGCAACCAACCCTTTTATTTCTATCATGGGTGTTCGTATATGCTGAGTAACCGTTGAAATTATCGTTGACAGGTACTGATTTAATGCTTTTTCTTTTGTTTTATTTATAAATCGATGACTAATTACCCCTTGTGTAACTGCTGAACCTACATCTAACTTACTAACCTCAAACTCTTTTTTATTATTGATGATTTGCAGTTTTTCTGAAAGGTCTGATGAATATAACAATTCGCTAAAATTAATAGCATCTGAGGAATATGACCCTTCCTTATTTTGAACAATGTTAAACTCCTTAATAGCTGACAAATTAGCATGCGTTATAATTTGCTGCCCATTACTAATTAGAATTGGCTCTTCAATCGAATCAAATACCTGCCGCAGAGTGATAATTTCTTGTGAAATATAAATCGCATCAAACAACACAATAAGATTTTTTTGATATTCGTCAACAAAATAAGCAAATTGCTCAACATCCTTGGTAGAAAAAGCCCTGTAATTTTCATCCCCAACCCAAACACACCCCACCTTAAGATCATTGTAGATTAATGGAAAAGCAACTATTGAACGAGGGAAACTTTTTCCCGGAATAAATTTTATGTTATGTGCCTTAGATGTGTCTTGGATAAGCAAATGACTTTTTCCGCCTAATTGGTTAATAATTTGATCGTCCAGAGTACCATATTCGTTGCTTAATGATCCATAACCAATCGAGAATCGCTGCAAGAAGAAATCCTTTTTTGAGAATATTATTCTTACATTATTTGTTTCTTTAATTGAAATTATTCTTGAAAATTCTCTAAAATATTCACGAAAATTCTTGTTTATTAATACTCTCTCAAAAGACCTGTTCTTTTTCCTCTCCTTCATCAATAAAGCTGTTTTTTCTTCCAGAGAATTGTTTAATTTACTTATTAACTTTAAAAGCTCAGGTCGACGCAGCTTGTTTATTAAATATTGCTCTTCATTATTTTTTTCTTTTTTATTATCTACTTGCTGTTTCATCTTATGTTAATTATTTTTTAACGATTTTGATAATTCCTAATGATAGATAAAATTTCATCAATAACTCTTGAAACATCTTTCCTATCAGTATTAATAATAACTGCATCTTTTGCTGGAATTAAAGGAGCAATTTCTCGACCTGAGTCTATCTTATCGCGCATTTCTACATTCTTTATTACATCCTCCAGATTACTTGGTTTCCCTCTTTTTACCTCCTCATTATAACGCCTGAGTGCTCTCTCTTTTACCGAGGCTTCTAAGAAAAACTTCAATTCCGCATTAGGCATTACGATCGTTCCAATGTCCCTGCCCGCCATAACTATCCCCCCTCTCCTTCCAAGTTCCTGTTGTTGTTCAGTTAGAGCTTTCCTTACAAACTTGTATCGTGATATTTGACTGACATTTTCATTTACTTCATTTTCCCTTATTTCCCATGTGATATCAACTTTATCCACAAGCACATCATTAATCCTGCCATCAAATTTAGTCGGCGGTTTTATTTCAATATCAATCCGTTGAGCCAATATGCTTACTTCTTCCTCATCATTGATATCAACTTTTTGATTAATCGCCGCCCATGCAACCGCCCGATACATAATACCTGTATCTAGAAATAAATACCCCAGTTCTTTTGCTAGCATCAATCCCACACTAGATTTCCCAGAAGCAACCGGGCCGTCAATCGTTATTACATTTGGCAATTTCAATGTAGATTTCTCCATTTTGTTTTTCATTCGCCATTAACCCAAATATAGTTTAATGATTTGTGCATTTTTGATTTTCCGAATATCAGCCATGACCAATAATCATAAGAAAAAATGCTTTTTACAGGTTCTACATACCACCCGGGAAAGGAACCAACAATAAATTCTTGTCCAAAATATTTACCTGCAGCTTCTCCAACAGCTTCTGTCTTTGATATCAAAATATCAAATTTTTCATATGGTTTCAGGTTGTTGTTGAATAAACTCACTTCATAGGACCTTAATTCCCATAAAATACTTGGCTCCTGCACATCAAGCAAGCAAATTTTTATGCTATCGTTGGCGAATTCCTTTGTTATTTTTGTATTCTTTATCTGGTCTTTAATTATTTGCTTATCAAAAACAAACCCTGACCAGAACACTTCTGAATATCGCGGATTCGATAAACCGCTAGCCCTATATGAAAACCCTGTTTGCACAACAAACAACAAGATAAGCGCAGCGTTTGTAAGACAAGGCAAAGTTTTTTGTAAACTTAACTGGTAGGCAAGAATAATAACAGATGCCGTGACCACAATTAATATTGTAATTATCGAGATCGAAGTTTGAAATTGTGAAAGCCCTGAATAACCCTGGTATATATACCTCGCAAAATTCATTATAAGAGCGATCAGCAAGATCAGAAAATATATGGTTTTAATTAGATCGCCAATATTATTGTCATTATTTCCCTTAAAAACAACCGGAGTATTAAGAGATGTATATATAAGTAAAAGACCGCTTACCCATATCAGATCATAAAATTTATGATAAGGGTTAAATAATACATATAGCAGTGTGATAGCGATCCAAATAATTAATAAATATTTTTGCCGCCTTCTTTTATTGAATGTACTTATCAGTTCATATATAAATATGAAAACATAAAAGGGCAAATAAGAAAACAATACCACCAAAAAAGCAAGTGGTGATTCTCCAATTGAGTAATAACTCGAGAGATTTTCCAGGTTACTTATTGCATCCGAGAGAATTAGTGAAATATCAATTTTATATATGGCAATCATTAACGCCAAAAACAGTCCGATAATAAAAATTTTTTTATATTGAAAAGCATTATTTTTCTTCCCCCACTCCCTGGTTTCTTCAATAAGATTTTTTACAAATAGCGTTAGATGTGTTTTCTGGTAAACCAAGAAAGCAATGCTTAATATCATCGCAAGCATTGTTCCACGACCAGATATGAATAGTAAAACCAAAAACACAATTCTCGTAAAAACATCTTTTTTCCAAATAGCAGCTAATAAAAAAACAAAACTAAGAAACGTGAAAATATTGCTTCCTATTTGAATAGAATTCACAATCATAAAGGGGTCAACTACGATAAACAGAGATAACATCACCCCAATTTTATTTTCAAGCTGATCTCTTAAATATAAAGGTAGTAGAGATAGAATACTTCCTGCAAGAACTGGCCAAATTCTTGCTGCTAAATCAGTGTCGCCAAAAAAGAAGAAGCTCGTTTTTATTAATATAAATTCAATAATCGAAAGGCCTTCAGGATAGATTGATATCTCATCAGTAATTCTTAATAGTATTGATGCTTCATACGAATTTATTGGTAATTCTTGAGATGCAAAAAAACGAATTGTGAACGCCACAAGAAATAAGATCACATAAACCAGATGGGTATTTGTTATTATAATTTTTGTGTTGTTTCTAAACATTTTATTCATAATAAATAATGATTAATACTGATAAATAACTACACTAGAATTCTTGAATATCACTGGTAGATTTAGCTTGAATTTTTCTTCTGAAATTTGATAAGTATTTCTTTCAACATCTCCGATATAAATATATCGGATACGATATTCTTCTAAAATATCCTTCGCGGTAATCCAATTTTTTGTACTATACATCTCTTTAATATCAGATTCACGTGACCCAATTTCCATGACTCCCCCCCTCCATTGCATTTCATGTCCTGGCCATCCCAGCACAGTTGGCAATCCAGTAAATTTTGAGATTCTGCCATAATTGGTGTAACTTCCACCAACAGCTTCAGAAATCACACCAAATGGCAGAAGATTTAAATATTCCACAGCTTCATATTCATCGTGGTTTGATATTTGTAAATATTGATTTCCGTTTAAAGTAAATTTTCTGTTAACCAGACCCTCTATTCTCTCTCTTATTGAGAAGAAAGGATAGACAAACCCCAAAACAATGCTCAAAAATGTTATGGTAGTAATCACTTTTCTGTAAAGTGATTTCTTGATTTTACTTATTTGGCTTACCGCATATGCTGTACTAATTGAAAAAAGGATCCATGATTGAAAATAAAATTTGAAAATGGTATTCATTCGCCAACCGAATTGATCACGCAAATAAAATATTTCAGGGAATAATATTAGACCTGCGCCTAGTAAAATCATCAACCCGTTGAAAGAATCCTGTCGATTAATTAATAATCGGTTCTCAGTCAGATCCGCTTGCTTTATTGAATAGATAATAATTGAGATCATTACAGAAACCACAATGATCAACACCAAAATATCTATTGGATCTGAAAATATTCTTTCTATAGTTCCCAAAATTAATTCTTGAGTGCTGCTCGCACCATAAATAGAAATAAACGCTTTTAGGCGTTGTGTGCTCAGCTGGATAGAAGTTTCATAATTTCCACCTAAATTATTTTGAACATATCTATAAACATCAGGAATTACTCCAATAATAAACGGAAAAAGCAGTGAAACTAGCACACTGAGAATATATCCCCCTAAAGAAATCAGGAAATTCCTTCTAATTAGAGTTCCGGGTAGGTCAGGTAGAATCCGCAATAATATATCCGACAATAAAATTGCTGCTAATGGAAGAAACATCACAAATAAATGAATGCTTCTAGATTGAAAAATCAAACTGGGTAAAATTCCACCAGCCTGCGATGAAAAACCTATCAAAAAGGGTAAATAAAGTATCAAACAAATTATACCTGAAGTAAAAATCAACATGATGCTTTCTTTTAATGTTTTTCCAATCGATTCTCTTTTTGGATAAATAGAAATAATACATACCACCCCTGCCAAACCAAAATAAATTGGAAAATCCCATGTATTAGTAAATATTAAACTCCCCAAAGCTAATGCGAAAAACCAATTAAATTCCTTCTTCCAATAAGAAGCCACATTTTTAAATAAGGAATCTTCATCTTCATTTTTCTCTAATAAATATGTGTACGAGCAGATTATACAAAGGAGTACAAAAGGCATGGCTAATACATGCGGATGAAGATCTCCCAGATAAAATGAAAAGAAAGGAAATTCGTCAATAATTTCTCGCGGTTGTCCTTGGATTGTATAATCCTGCAATACACGTGAGGCACGCCACCACCAAGTTCCTCCAATTCTTCCAACGTTCCAATCGAAAGGCATTGGCGGTGGATTAGATAGTTCTCTAATATCCAGCCAGCTCCAAAAGTGAGAAACCATTTCGCCGCTTTGATCAGTTTTCCAGAAAAACCCTAGAGAATGAAGCAATTCGAGAAAACCCTCACCATTACTCATAATTAATAAAAAAACGGGAGCTAAAATGCTATTTAATAGTGCAGAATTGATCTTCTTCTGAGAAATATTTTTTTTATCTTGATTATTTTTTCCAATTATTAGATTGAAAACAATTCCATATGCCCCTATTGAAATAAGTGCAAACCAAAATATAAGGGCTAGGTTAAACGCTATCCCAGGATTTGTCCCAATTATCTTTATGATAGCAGCAATGATCAAATATCCGAAATAGTAATATGAAATAGAATATCCAGACAACCAGGGGTCATTTGGCGGAAATGACTGAGACCTAAGAATCCCATTAATAAACGTAAGTTCCATTGGTTTTTCGGTACCAACAATTTCTGGGTTTACGCCCCGCATAATTGTCATAAATAATATTGAAATTAAAAATATTGCTTCGCTGAAAAGAATTACTTTTTTATGGGTTTTAATCCAATTATATATTTCGATCCAGAGATGTTTCTTATACAAGAAAATAATAGATGCGAAGAGAATTGCTAGTAATGTGAAAATAGCTCCAAGCCGTGTATTTCCGATGACCCCAAAAGTATTACCAATCCAATACGCATAACCCCAAATCAATAATCCGGTAATT
>JGI24724J26744_10002545_pt1 | contig 12089 bp, 10 predicted proteins | sample Cruoilmetagenom7_FD_26744 | JGI IMG/M metagenome (IMG submission 26744)
ATAACCACTAAAGATTTTGAAGGTTGGACGCAAGAACGTGGATTGTATTTTCCTGACCAATGGTCATCAGACTTCACTCCTATCCTATCCATGCACGATAAAGACGAAACTGCTAAAACAGGAAGTCTTTTAGTTGCCAAACATGGTAAAGGACACTATATATACACTGGATTAAGCTTTTTTAGAGAATTCCCTGTTGGTGTATCTGGTGCTTACAGATTATTTGCCAATATGCTAAGTATAGGAAAACAAAATATTACTAATGATAACGGATTAAAAAACTAAATCATGCAAGACCAACCTAAGTATCAATGGAAACCGTTATATACAATTCTTTTAGTTGCAAATGCGCTATATATTATTGCATTTTACTTAATAACTAAACTGTTTTAAATTATGCAAAGTTTAGATTGGATTGTCTTAATTGGAACATTGTTAACCATTGTTATTTACGGAACGTATCAAACCAGAGGTAGTAAAAACGTACAAGATTTTTTAAAAGGTGGAAGTACCAGCAAATGGTGGACCATAGGATTATCTGTAATGGCTACTCAAGCTAGTGCTATAACCTTTTTAAGTACGCCTGGACAAGCATTTCATTCTGGAATGGGTTTTGTGCAGTTTTATTTTGGATTACCAATAGCCATGATTGTAATCTGCATGGTTTTTATACCATTATATCACAGACTTAAAGTATATACAGCATACGAGTTTTTAGAAAACCGATTTGACCGTAAAACACGTACGCTAACAGCAGTACTATTTTTAATCCAACGTGGTCTAGCTGCAGGAATAACCATTTTTGCTCCTGCAATTATACTCTCTGCAGTTTTAGGATGGAACCTTCTTTTACTAAATATTATTATAGGTGTATTAGTTATAATCTACACGGTTTCGGGAGGTACAAAAGCAGTTAATGTGACTCAAAAACATCAAATGGTGGTCATTTTTACAGGAATGGTAATTGCTTTCATTTTAATATTAAACCAATTACCTGATGATATTACTTTTAAAAAAGCTCTAGATATTGCTGGAGCAAGCGGTAAAATGGAGGTGTTAGATTTTTCTTTCGATTTAAATAATAGATATACAGTTTGGAGTGGATTAATTGGTGGTACGTTTTTAATGCTATCGTATTTTGGTACTGACCAAAGTCAAGTGCAACGTTATTTGTCTGGTAAATCTGTAAAAGAAATGCGTTTAGGATTAATTTTTAACGGATTACTAAAAGTACCAATGCAGTTTTTTATTCTGCTAGTAGGTGTAATGGTATTTGTATTTTACCAATTTAACGATGCTCCTATAAATTTTAATCCCACTGCAACAGAAGTTGTTTTAAATTCAAAATATGCAAATGAGTATGCTGCGTTGCAATTAGAGCAGAAAGAAATTTTTGATTTAAAAAAAGCAACCATTACTGAGTTTGCAAACGCTGATGGAAAAGTTAACCAAGACCTTATAGCTAGCTATAATGCAAAAAGCGACACAATAAGAGCGCATGCTAGAGATTTAATTAAAAAAGCTGGAGAAGCCGAAGGTTTAAAAGTTGAAAGTAATGACAAGGATTATGTCTTTATACACTTTATACTTAATAATTTACCTAAAGGATTGATTGGTTTATTATTAGCTGTTATTTTAAGTGCAGCCATGTCTAGTACAGCATCAGAGCTTAACGCTTTAGCTAGTACAACTACAATCGATTTGTATAAACATAGAGTTGGTTCAAAAACTGACCAAGAAATGGTTAAGGCATCAAGAGGTTTTACATTACTTTGGGGAATCATGGCAATTGGTGTCGCATGCGTCGCCAATCTAGCAGAAAACCTAATACAATTAGTAAATATTATAGGATCAATATTTTATGGTAACGTCCTTGGTATATTTTTATTAGCGTTTTTCTTTAAGCAAATTAAAGCTAATGCTGTTTTTGTAGCTGCTTTAATTACACAAGTTTTAGTTATTGGTTTATTCTTTTTAAATGAATATGAAATAATTAATCTACCTTTTTTGTGGTTAAACTTTGTAGGATGTGCAATAGTTATGGTCATTGCCTTTATTATTCAATCTTTATTTAAAACGCCTGATATAAAAAGGACTTAGTCTGTAATTAATAATCATAGTTTTTTGTTTGGAATTGCTTAATTACTAAAACTACAACCATAACAAAACAGCTTAATCATGTTATTCAAGCAAGATTTAAGTTAAAGAATTTCATCTATCTTTGCATTCAATAAAGCAAAACCATGAGAATTGATATTATAACTGTCCTNCCAGAATTACTTAAAAGTCCATTTGAAGCTTCTATTTTAAAGCGTGCNATTGAGGCTAATTTGGTTGAAGTACATTTTCATAATTTAAGAGACTACACCACAGATAATTACAAGTCCATTGATGACACCCAATTTGGTGGTGGAGCTGGTATGGTCATGATGGTTGAACCTATAGACAAATGCATTTCTAAATTAAAAGAAGCACGTAATTATGACGAGGTTATATACATGACGCCTGATGGCGAAACCTTAAACCAAAGCATAGCTAACCAAGTCTCTTTAAAAGAAAACATTATCATACTTTGTGGACATTATAAAGGTGTAGACCAACGCGTAAGAGATTTATTTATCACCAAAGAAATATCTATAGGAGACTATGTGCTATCTGGAGGAGAATTAGGTGCAGCAGTATTATGTGACGCAGTAATTAGATTAATTCCTGGTGTTTTAGGTAATGAAACCTCTGCATTAACAGACAGTTTTCAGGATAATTTATTGGCTCCTCCAATATATACTAAACCTCGTAATTACAAGGGTCTTGAAGTCCCTGAAGTGTTATTAAGTGGTCATGCAGCTAATATAGAAAGATGGAGAGAAGACCAAGCCTACCAACGTACTAAAGACAGACGACCAGATTTATTAGACAAATAGACAACATGTTTTACGTGTATCTAAAAAAACAGACAAACTTTTTACATTTTTACTTTCTGTTTTTTACTTTTTAACTATATTTGCACCCAATTTCGGATTAACCTCTGGCGAGATACGTGAATGTTACTCTGAATCAATCATTTAAAATTAAATAAAGATGGAATCTTTAATAAAATTTGTTCAAGACGAGTTTGTAACAACAAAGGACTTTCCTGAATTTTCAGCTGGAGACACAATTACTGTGTACTATGAAATTAGAGAAGGAGAAAAAGTACGTACTCAGTTTTTTAGAGGAGTAGTAATTCAAAAAAGAGGTAGCGGATCTTCTGANACGTTTACAATTAGAAAAATGTCAGGAACTATTGGTGTAGAGCGTATCTTCCCAATNAACTTACCTGCATTACAAAAANTTGAAATCAANAAAAAAGGTAAAGTACGTCGTGCTAGAATCTTTTACTTTAGAGGTCTTACTGGTAAGAAAGCTAGAATTAAAGAAGCAAGAAGAAAATAATTTCTTCAACCTTAGTTATATTAAAAAGCCTAACTTATTTAAGTTAGGCTTTTGTTGTTATTAACTTTTGTTAATAAGTACGGTTCATAACTAGTTGATATCTAAAGTCTTATTTTATTTAAAATCTAATAGATATTTTTTAATTTAGTAAAACAATTAATAACAATAGCAATATTGGTTTCAATTAAATGTTGAATTTGATTTAGTTTTATTTGTTTTTTGAGGTATTGAAAATTGCAGGTGTAGTCGTGTAATTAAAAAACCATGATACTTTATAATTTAAGTTATGTTTATCAGAATTTAAAAAGTAAAGTTGAAAGTTTTAAGTAAAGTAACCTAGTGAAAGTAAAATTACTTGAACAAAACAATGTTTATTATATCTGATTGATATTAAATTATTAATTAAAAGGTAAACATCAAGAAAAACAATTTCTATGTGCATTAAGTAACAGGTCAATACATTTTGAAAGTTACAATTTAATGTACTATTGATTTAATATTAGCTTGAACTGAAAAAATGTAAAACGAAAGTTTTGGATTGATGTAATGAAAATTAGATAAGTCAGCAATATATTATCTCAAAAAAGCCATAACAACAATAGTTTAGTCTATTATGTTATGGCTTTTGTTTTTTAATGATTTAAACTATATTTACTGTAAATAGTAAAAATGAATAGACCCTATATAGCAGATAAAACTTATAAAAATAAAGACTTCACTTTAACAGAATTACCAAAAGCAGAATATGATAATTGCACGTTTATAAACTGTAATTTTAATGCTTGCTACTTATCCTCTAATACATTTTTAGAATGTCAATTTATAGATTGTGACCTAAGTAATAGCAAAACATCAGACACCACCTTTAAAGATGTAGCATTTAAAAACTGTAAGCTTTTAGGCGTTTTATTTAATGACTGTAACCAATTATTAATGTCTATAACTTTTAATAATTGTCAACTTAATTTTGCATCATTTTATAAGGTTAAATTAATTAATACAAAATTTACTAATTGTCAATTTGAAAAAACAGAATTCACAGAAGCTAATGTCTCAAAATCTGTTTTTGACAATTGTAACTTTAAATACGCTATCTTTTTTAATACTAACATAGAGCAAGCTAACTTTTTAACCTCTTACAACTACTCTATTCATCCTGAAAACAATAAAATTAAAGGTGCAAAATTTTCGAAAGACCAAATTCAGGGGTTATTAGATCACTATAAAATTCAGATTTCTTAAAATTTTATCTATATTTTATTAAATCCGCAATAAACTCACTCTCAATTTACTTTCCAACTAAATGGGTTGTTAAGTAAACGTTTTCGTTTTAAAAAACCTCCTATTTTTTGTATCTTCGTGAAGCTTAAAATTAAACTAATACACATTTACATTTATGTCAAATTCACCAAAAATTATATATACAATTACAGATGAAGCACCAGCTTTAGCAACGCGTTCATTTTTACCAATCGTTAAAGCATTTACAGCCTCTTCTGGAATTGGATTAGAAACTAAAGACATATCATTAGCAGCACGTATTTTAGCAGTTTTTCCTGATTTTTTAACGGAAGATCAACGTGTATCTGATGATTTAGCTTATTTAGGAGAATTAGCAAAAACTCCAGAAGCTAATATTATTAAATTACCAAACATTAGTGCTTCTGTACCACAACTTAAGGCTGCAATTAAAGAGCTGCAAGCTAAAGGTTTTGCTATACCTAATTACCCAGAAGAAGTAACTAATGATAAAGAAAAAGATGCTAAATCACGTTACGATAAAATTAAAGGTAGTGCTGTAAATCCAGTATTACGTGAAGGTAACTCTGATAGACGTGCACCAAAAGCTGTAAAAAATTACGCTAAGAAAAACCCACACTCAATGGGAGCTTGGTCAAAAGATTCAAAATCACATGTAGCAACTATGACTAAAGGTGATTTTGCACATAACGAAAAATCTGTAACATTAGATAATGCTACAACTATCAAAATTGTACACACAGATGCCTCTGGAAATGAAACCATTTTAAAAGATAATTTAGGATTATTAAAAGGTGAAATTATTGATGGAACTGTATTAAGTAAAAAAGCACTACTTACATTTTTAGAAGCACAAATTAAAGATGCTAAAGATAAAGGTGTATTGTTTTCTTTACACATGAAAGCAACAATGATGAAGGTCTCTGACCCAATTATTTTTGGTCATGCTGTCCGTGTATTTTTTAAAAACGTATTTGATAAACACAGTGCTACTTTTGAAAAAATTGGTGTAGATGTTAATAATGGATTTGGAAACTTATTAAGTAACCTAAACGAATTACCAGAGTCAGAACGCAATGCTATATTAGCAGATATTGATGCTGCCTATAAAGCAAATCCTGCTTTAGCTATGGTAGATAGTGATAAAGGCATTACAAACTTACATGTCCCAAGTGATGTTATTATAGACGCATCAATGCCAGCAATGATTAGAAATTCTGGTCAAATGTGGAATGCAGATGGTAAATCTCAAGACACTAAAGCAGTAATTCCTGATAGTAGTTATGCTGGAATTTACACAGCAACTATTGACTTTTGTAGAGAAAACGGAGCATTTGACCCAACAACAATGGGAACAGTACCAAACGTTGGATTAATGGCTCAAAAAGCTGAAGAATACGGATCACATGACAAAACTTTTGAAATTGATGCAGATGGTAAAGTAGAGGTTATTGATACTGACGGAAATGTATTAATTTCTCACAACGTGGAAGCTGGAGACATTTGGAGAATGTGTCAAGTTAAAGATGCACCAATCCAAGACTGGGTTAAATTAGCGGTAACTCGTGCTAGAGCATCACAAACTCCTGCTGTTTTCTGGTTAGACGAAAATAGAGCACACGATGCAGAATTAATCAAAAAAGTAAATACTTATTTAAAAGATCACGATACAGAAGGTTTAGAACTTCATATTTTATCTCCAATTAAAGCAACACAGTTTACTTTAAAACGCGTAAAAGCTGGAGAAGATACAATCTCTGTTTCAGGAAATGTATTACGTGATTACTTAACAGATTTATTTCCTATTTTAGAATTGGGTACATCTGCAAAAATGTTGTCTATCGTACCATTAATGAATGGTGGAGGTTTATTTGAAACTGGTGCTGGAGGATCTGCTCCAAAACACGTACAACAATTTATTGAAGAAAATCACTTACGTTGGGATAGTTTAGGAGAATTTTTAGCTCTTGCGGTCTCTTTAGAGCATTTTAGCCAAGTTAATAATAATCCAAAAGCTAAAGTTTTAGGTGATGCACTAGATGATGCGACCGAGAAATTATTAGAAAACAAAAAAGGGCCTTCTAGAAAATCTGGAGAGATTGATAACAGAGGAAGCCACTTTTACTTAGCAATGTATTGGGCAGAAGCACTAGCAAACCAAGATAAGGATGCAGCATTAAAAGCACAATTTGCTCCAGTATCTTTAGCCTTTAAGGCAGAAGAAAAAGTAATAGTATCAGCATTAAGCGATATTCAAGGTGTTGCTGTAGATATTGAAGGTTACTATTCGCCAAACGAAGAATTAACAGCTAAAGCAATGCGACCAATTCAATTATTTAATGACTTGCTTAAAAGCATCTAAATAATAACTTTAATTATAAAAAAAAGCTTCCAAATGGAAGCTTTTTTTATTTTAACTAAAATTCACATTCAAAATGTTCCCTATCTAACTATCATACTTTAAAATATTACAAACTATATTTAAATAAAGTTTAACACCTTAAAACAGAATATGTAAACTTGCTTTTAGTTATTTTTACTAATCAAAATCAACCAATGAATTATATAAAAAATGGTATATTATTCTTGCTTTTAATTAGTAGCACACTAATTTTTGCTCAAGAAAAATTTACGCTAAGTGGTAAAATAATAGAAAGTGCCAGTAACGAAACATTAATAAGTGTTAATGTGATAGTACCTGAATTAAATACTGGAGCAGTCACAAATGAATATGGCTTCTACTCCATCACACTCCCAAAAGGCACATACAAAGTTGTTGTATCCTATTTAGGTTTTTCTGATATATCAGAAACGATAATATTAGATAAAAATATTACCAAAAATTTTAGCTTAGAAGAGTCTTTTGAAAACTTAGACGAAGTAATTATTACTGAAAACATAGAAAAGCTTAATATTAAAAAGCCTCAAATGAGTGTTAACGCACTTAGTTCTGCTACCATTAAAGATATTCCGGTTGTTTTTGGAGAAGCAGACGTAATTAAAGCAATAACACTTCTACCAGGCGTTACTAATGCAGGAGAAGGATCTTCTGGTTTTAATGTACGTGGTGGAGCAGCAGATCAAAATCTTATTTTATTGGACGAGGCTACAGTATTTAACTCATCGCATTTATTTGGCTTCTTTTCTGTTTTTAATCCGGATGCCATTAAAGATATAAAATTATATAAAGGAGGAATTCCTGCACGTTATGGAGGACGCGTATCTTCAGTGTTAGATATTTATCAAAAAGAAGGAAACAGTAAAACGTTTAAAATGAATGGAGGAATAGGAATTGTATCTAGCAGAATACTTGCAGAAGGCCCTATAAAAAAAGACAAAGGTTCCTTTCTATTTGGTGGTCGTAGTAGTTATGCGCATTTATTTTTACCACTATTTGATATAGATAACAAAGCCTATTTTTACGATTTAAACACAAAATTAAGTTACGATTTAAATGACAATAACAGTATTTACCTTTCTGGTTATTTTGGACGAGATGTCTTTAGTATTACAGATAGTTTCGAAAACATTTATGGTAATACAGTAGTGAATTTTAGATGGAATCATTTATTCTCGGACAAATTATTCTCAAACATGTCTGTAATATATTCCGATTACTACTATGGTTTAAAACTAAATTTTGTCGAGTTTGATTGGAATTCAGGAATTCAAAACTTCAATTTTAAATACGATTTTAAACATTACGTTACTGATGGCTTTAAACTTCAATATGGGTTAAATAGTATCTACTATAAATTTAATCCAGGAGATATAAAACCATCTACACCAACTTCTGGAATAAATCCATTTAAATTAACAGATAAATATGCTTTTGAAAATGCAGTTTATGTTGATGCCGAACATAAACTATCAGATAAGTTAAACTTAAGCTATGGTTTACGTTTAAGCTCATTTTTACGATTAGGCCAAAATCAGTTAAATACGTACCAAAATGATCAAGCAGTAGTATTTAATAATGATTTTCAAATCTATCAAAAAGCAACTCCTACAGGTTCAGAAAGTTTTAGTAAAAGTGACGTTATAAAAAGTTTTGCAAACCTAGAGCCTAGAGCATCATTGGCTTACCAACTAAACGAAAATTCTTCTGTAAAAGCAAGCTATAATCGTATGTCACAATATCTACATTTATTATCAAATACATCCTCACCAACACCTTTAGATATTTGGACACCCAGTGGTAAGTATGTAAAACCACAATTATTAGATCAAGTCTCTGTAGGATATTTTAGAAGCTTTAATGATGATAATTATAGTTTAGAAATAGAAACATATTATAAAAAAATAAAAAACAGAATTGACTATATAGATGGTGCAGATTTAATTGCAAACGATGCTATAGAACAAATTATATTAAATGGAGAAGCCAGAGCTTATGGAATAGAGGTGCTTTTAAGAAAAAATGAAGGACGTTTTAAAGGTTGGTTAGCTTATACATTATCAAAATCAGAGCAAAAAACACCAGGTCGCACACCAACCGAAACAGGAATAAACAATGGTAATTGGTATAGTACAGCTTATGACAAAACACATGATATATCTATAACCACTAGCTATGACTGGTATAAAAAATGGAAATTAAATGCTAATTTTCTATTTCAAACAGGACAACCTACAACATATCCAAATGGTCAATATTCCTATAACGGTATAAATATACCAAGCTATAGCAGTCGTAATTCAAACAGATTGCCAGCATACCATCGTTTAGATTTATCAGCAAATTACACACCAAAACCAGATAAGACATCAGGATGGCAAAGCTATTGGGTCTTTGGGCTTTACAATGTATATAATCGTCGTAATGCAGCATCAATAACATTTGGAGAAAACAGAATGACAGGTACCAACGAAGCAACCAGATTATCAATATTTGGACTAATACCTTCTATATCCTACAATTTTAAATTTTAATAAAAAATGAAAAACGCATTATATATATTAATTGTATCACTATTCTTTAGTTGTGAAGATGTTATAGATTTAAAAGTACCTACATCAGACCCTAAATTAGTAATCGAGGCATCGTTAAATTGGTTTGAAGATTCAGATGGCTCAGAACAGCAGATAAAATTGACATTAACAGCTCCTTTTTTCGATAATCAAGTTCCTCCTGCTAATAACGCAACCGTATTTGTTGAAGACAGCAATAGTAATATTTTTACATTCTTGGAACAAGAAAATACAGGAATATACAAAACCAATTCATTCATTCCTGAACTAAACCAACAATATACCCTAACAATTATATATGACGATCAAACATACATAGGTACAGAAGTATTGACAAGCGTAACGCCAATAGAATATATAGAACAAAATAACGAAGGTGGTTTTTCTGGCGAAGATATAGAGCTTAAAGCCTTTTATACAGATCCTGCAAATATAGATAACTACTATTTTTTCGAATTCATATCAGACATTCCACAAATTCCAGTGCTAGAAGTATATGACGATCAATTTACTGATGGTAATCAAATTTTCGCATTCTATTCCGAAGAAGATTTAGAACCAACAGACATAGTTACCATAAATAATTATGGAGTATCCCAACAATTTTATCAATTTATGGATCTATTACTTCAACAAACTTCTGATAATGGTGGCGGACCATTTCAAGCACAACCAGCAACCGTTAGAGGAAACTGTATAAACATAACAAATCCAGATAATTTTCCTTTAGGCTATTTCAGAGTTTCACAAGCGTATCAATTTACTTATATTGTACAATAATTTTTTGGCGTTACCTCAAGGGTCGCGCTTTCGGCAGTCGCTCTCTGCGAGGAGCTCCAACAAATGCCTCAATCCCTAACGCAAACCAGTAGTACCATTTAAACTATGCAATTTACAAAAACAACAGAACAAGATTCCAATTACAATAATTTAGACAAAATGTCTATAAACGACCTATTAACAAACATAAATATAGAAGATCAAACTGTACCAACAGCAGTTAAAAAAGCGATTCCTCAAATTCAAGCATTAGTAGAACAAATCGTAATAAAAATGGAAAAAGGTGGCAGACTGTTTTATATTGGAGCAGGAACAAGTGGACGCCTAGGAGTTGTAGATGCATCAGAATGTCCTCCAACCTTTGGAGTATCATATGACGTAGTAATAGGTCTTATAGCTGGTGGAGATAAAGCAATAAGAGAAGCAGTTGAGTTTGCAGAGGACTCTACAACACAAGGATGGAAAGACCTAACAAAAAACAATGTAACAGATAAAGATGTCGTAATTGGTATTGCAGCATCAGGTACAACTCCCTATGTAATATCAGCACTTCATAAATGTAATTTAAAAGGTATTACAACTGGATGTATAACATCAAATAAGCAAAGTCCTTTAAGCTTAGCATCACAATTTCCAATAGAAGTAGTCGTAGGACCAGAATTTATAACGGGTAGTTCACGCATGAAAGCAGGTACAGCACAAAAACTAGTACTCAACATGATATCCACAACTACTATGATAAAACTTGGTAAGATAAAAGGAAACAAAATGGTAGACATGCAACTTAGTAATGACAAATTAGTGGATAGAGGTACAAAAATGATAATGTCAGAATTAAACCTAACCTATCCTGAAGCTGAAAGTTTATTACAAAAACATAAAAGTGTTAGAAACGCAATAAATAAGTATAACAATGGCAACTAAATCAACAGACAAAGATGTACTTGTAAAAGGAGTAAAACAAATGGCTATTGCAATGTTATTAATGTTTATTGGTCCAACCTTACTATATCTAGTATTAAGTAATAAGGATAAAGACTTCTATATTCCATTATTAATAATAGCTATATCAATATGTACATTAGCTGTATTTATAGCTTTTAAAGGAATAAATACAATCCTAGATAGTATTTTCAAAAGCAATAAAACTAAAAAACATTAAAATTAAATGATAAACAAAAATTCCAATAAACAGAAAGTATAATTTTCGTAATATACAAATCCAAAATATATTAAAGCCTTTAATTTTATTAAAGGCTTTTTATTTGAACATAATACCAACTTTACATTACAGCCAAATAATTTAAAAAAAATCAAAGAAACTGTTTTTAGATATATGATAAAGTCAACCATCATAAAACACTTATAAAATAAATAACCAAGTATTCTGTTACAAGATAAACTCCAATCCTAATCCTTTTAATATTAATTACCCTAATAATACTTGTAAACGTTCCAAACATAGATATGAAAATAAAAGATTTTCTAATTTAAACATTAAGTGATACCTATAAAGCAAATAGCATTTTTCGATTTATTTAATACTATACACCAATATCATATATTTATTTTTGCTTATATAATTTACAAAAGTAACTTAAGCGATATTCTTAAATTTAATTTTCCTCTACATCTTTTTGCTTATA
>JGI24724J26744_10002546_pt1 | contig 12076 bp, 9 predicted proteins | sample Cruoilmetagenom7_FD_26744 | JGI IMG/M metagenome (IMG submission 26744)
TCAGTATTAATTACAACTTTTACTTTAGATGAATTTACACCCGCTAAATGTTGAATTGCTCCTGAGATTCCAACGGCAATGTATAAGTTTGATGCTACAGGCTTACCTGTTTGTCCAACGTGTTCACTATGTGGTCTCCAACCTAAATCTGAAACAGGTTTTGAACAAGCACTTGCTGCGCCTAAAACATCTGCTAATTCTTCTATCATTCCCCAGTTTTCAGGCCCTTTTAAACCTCTTCCTCCAGAAACCACAATATCAGCATCTGCAATAGTAACTTTCCCTGTAGTTTGTTCAACAGAATTTGAGGTTAAACCACTTTCTATAATTTCAGGTGAAAACTCTTCAGTACTTCCTGAAACTTCATTTTCAATTAAACCATAAGAATTCTTAGCTAATGAAAGAACCTTAGTTTCAGTATTTAATGTGGTATTGTTAAATGCTTTATTTGAAAAAGTTTTTCTTTTAACGGTTAATGGTGAAGTTGAACTTGGTAAAGCAACTACATTACTTGCGTAACCTGCATTTAAATTAACAGCAACATTTGGTGCAAGGTATAAACCGTTTGTACCCGAATCTAGAATTACAATTTGTGAACCTTCTTTTTCAGAAGCTTGTTTTATGATGTTTGAATATATTTTTGAGTTGAATGTTTTTAATGCATCGTTTGAAACATTTAAAACTTTTTCAGCTCCATATTTATATAATAATGTTGGGTCACTCGCATTTATTGCTAATACAACCACGTTTGTTCCTAACTGCTCTGCAACTTTTTTTCCGTAAGAAGTTACTTCAAAAGCAGATTTCTTAAATTTTCCTTCCGATGTTTCGGCAAAAACTAAAACTGACATATATTTTGTTTGTTAAATTGTTAATCGCTTAATCGTTTAATTGTTAATCGTTTTTACACAGTTCAACATATAAACAATTCAACAGGAATTTATTAAATTACTTTTGCTTCATTATGTAGTAAACTAATAAGTTCATCTACATTATCAGCATCAACTATTTTACAAGCCGATTTTACTGCTTGTTTTTCAAAAGAAATAATTGATGTTGCTGGGCTACTATTTATAGGTTCAACAACATTTAATGGTTTTTTACGAGCCATCATAATTCCACGCATATTAGGTATACGTAAATCTTTTTCTTCAACTAATCCTTTTTGTCCTGCAATAATTAATGGTAAATTTGAAGATAAAATTTCTTTTCCACCATCAATTTCACGTGAAATGGTTGCTTTTTCTCCTTCAATTTCAAGTCCAATACACGCATTTACAAAACTATAGTCTAATAATGCAGCTAGCATTCCAGGAACCATTGCACCATTATAATCACTAGATTCTTTTCCTGCTAAGACTAAGTTGTAACCACCATTTTTTACAACTTCAGCTAATTCCTTGGCAACAGCAAAGCCATCAGTAGGCACTGCATTTACTCTAATAGCATCATCAGCACCAATAGCTAAAGCTTTACGTAAAGTTGGTTCAGTTGAAACATCTCCCACATTAACCACAGTAACTGTAGCACCTTGTTTTTCTTTAAACCACATAGCTCTTGTTAGCGCAAATTCATCATACGGGTTTATTACATATTGCACGCCATTACTATCAAATTTTGAATCATTTTCGGTGAAATTAATCTTTGATGTGGTGTCTGGAACGTGGCTTATACAAACTAATATTTTCATGTTATTATGTATTTTAAATATTTTGGTATAAAATTAAAAAAGCTTTTTATTATAATGGTTACGAATATACTACTTTTTTTTAAAATACTATGCGTGCATANTAAAATTTTATAAGCTATATTTTTTTGATTCTAATTTTAGAAATGCTTACTTTTGCAAATCTTAAAATAAGATATAATGAAGACGATACAATTTAGAGAAGCTATTTGTGAAGCAATGAGTGAAGAAATGAGACGAGATGAATCTATTTTCTTAATAGGTGAAGAGGTTGCTGAATATAATGGAGCATACAAAGCTTCAAAAGGAATGCTAGATGAATTTGGAGCAAAACGTGTAATAGATTCTCCAATTGCAGAATTAGGTTTTACAGGGATTGCAGTAGGTTCAGCAATGAACGGAAATAGACCAATTGTTGAGTTTATGACTTTTAACTTTTCATTAGTTGGGATTGATCAAATTATTAACAATGCGGCTAAAATCAGGCAAATGTCTGGTGGGCAATTGCCGTGTCCAATTGTTTTTAGAGGGCCTACAGGTTCAGCAGGTCAATTGGGAGCAACACATTCACAAGCTTTTGAAAACTGGTATGCAAATACACCTGGTTTAAAAGTAATTGTACCTTCAAATCCTTATGATGCAAAAGGATTNTTAAAAGCAGCTATTAGAGATGATGATCCAGTAATTTTTATGGAATCTGAACAAATGTATGGTGATAAAATGGAAATTCCTGAAGGTGATTATATCATTCCAATTGGTGTTGCCGATGTGAAGAGAGAAGGAACAGATGTTACTATTGTATCTTTTGGTAAAATAATTAAAGAAGCTTATAAAGCAGCAGAAGTTTTAGAAAAAGAAGGGATTTCGGTTGAAATTTTGGATATGCGTACGGTTAGACCAATGGATTTTGACGCGATATTTAAATCGGTTAAAAAAACGAACAGATTAGTTGTTTTGGAAGAAGCTTGGCCATTTGCTAGTATTTCTTCTGAAATTACATTTCAAGTACAAGAAAATGTTTTCGATTTTTTAGATGCACCAATTAAAAGAATTACAACTGCTGATACGCCAGCACCATATTCTCCAGTATTGTTAGAAGAATGGTTGCCAAATTTTAATGATGTTGTGAAGGCAGTTAAAGAAGTATTATATATAAAATAAAGGCATAATTTTTGCGTTATAAATTCCTTTCAAGCTAACCTTGAAGGGAATTTTTTATTATTATGAAAAAAACAAAATTACTTAGCTTATTTTTTCTCCTTGTTTTTTCTGTTGGTTTTTCACAGGTAAAAATAAGTGGTGTTGTTAAAGATCAACAAAATGAAACGATCCCTTTTGCTAACATTATTTTTGTTGGTTCTACAATAGGAACAGTTTCTGATGAAAATGGAAAATTTTATTTAGAATCTGATAAAACGTATACAAAAGTAGAAGTTTCATTTCTAGGTTTCGAAACTAAAATTGTTACAATAAATAGTAGGGATTTTAATTTAACAGTTACTTTGAAAGAAGCTGCTTCGCAACTAAAAGAAGTATTTATTTATAGTGGAAAAGTAAAGAAAAAAGGAAATCCAGCAATTGCAATTTTAAAAAAGATTTGGGCAAAAAAACGACAAAACGGAATTTATTTATTCGATCAATATGAATACGAAAAGTATGAAAAATTAGAATTCGATTTAAATAATGTTGATAGTGTAATGAAAAAAAGCAAACTTTTTAAAGGAATGGAGTTTGTTTTTGAAGGAATTGACACATCTAAAATAACTGGAAAAGCATTTTTGCCAATTTTTATTAATGAATCTGTTTATAAATCTTACGGAAAAAATAAAGATGGAAAAAGTTTTAGAGAGGATCTAATAGCTAACAAAAACTCTGGATTCGATTCTAATCAAAATGTAATAGCATTTATTAAAGACTTGTACGTAGATTATAATATTTACGATAGCTATATTAAAATCTTCGATAAAAGTTTTGTGAGTCCAATTTCTAAAGCCTCAGGAATTTCAACATATAATTATGTATTAAGAGATAGTGCATTTATAGATAATAAATGGTGTTATAACATTTTATATTATCCTCGTAGAAAAAATGAATTAACCTTTAAAGGTGACTTTTGGGTAAATGATACTACGTTTGCTGTGAAAGAAATTAATATGCAAGCTAACAGAAGCGCTAATATTAACTGGGTTAAAGATATTTATATTGAACAAGAATTTGATGTTTTAAACGATTCAGTATTTTTATTGAAACGCGATTATATGCTGTCTGATTTTAGTTTTAAGAAAAAGGAAAAATCGAAAGGAGTATATGGTAGAAGAACTACAATGTATAAGGATTATGCCTTTAATAAAGAAAGGGAAGCTAAATTTTATAGCAAAGAAATAAATGTTTACGATGATAAAATTTACAATAAAAAGGATGATTATTGGAATGTAAACAGACAAGAAAAGTTAAATAAAAATGAAGAAGGTATCTATAAAATGTTAGACACCTTAAAAACAGTTCCTAAGTTTAAACAAATTTATAATTTGGTTTCAATTTTAGGTTCTGGATATATTGAATTTAACAATTTTGATTTTGGACCAATATTTTCAACTTTTGGAAAAAATGATGTTGAAGGAACAAGAATACGTGTTGGAGGAAGAACATTTTTTGGAAGTAATGATCTTTGGCGCTTGCAAGCATACACGGCTTACGGTTTTAAAGATGATAAATTTAAATATGGAGCTTCAGGAAAATGGATGCTAAATCCAAAAAGTAGATTTACAATTGGAGCCGGAAACAGGAGAGATGTAGAACAGATTGGTGTAAGTTTAACCACTACAAATGATGTTTTAGGAAGAAGTTTTGCTTCTTCATCATTATTTGCCAGTGGAGATAATAGTAAGTTAACAACCATTAATTTATCAAATATTTATATGTCTATAGAACCTAAAAAAAATCTAGCCTTTAGATTGGGAGCTTCTTATAGAACTTTAAAATCGGCTTCACCTGAAACGTTTAATTTAGATTATTGGGTTGATGATGCTCAAACAATTACAGCATCTGAATTAAAACAATCTGAACTTGATTTTTCTATTAGATACACGCCAAATAGAAAAACCATTGGTTATGGTGTAGAACGTAATGAAGTAACAGACAATTACTCAACATTATTTTTAAATTATTCTAGAGGTATAAAAGGAGCTTTTAATAGTGATTTTGATTATGAAAAAATACAACTTTACTATCGACAACCAATATTAATAGGTGGTTTTGGAAGAATGTTCACCACTTTTGAAGTTGGTAAAACATTTGGAGAGGTTCCTTTAGGTTTGTTAAGTGTTGTTCCTGGAAATCAATCATACTTTACAATTGGAGGAACTTACGCTCTATTAGATTATTATGAGTTTGTAACAGACACCTACGCTTCACTTCATGTAGAACATAATTTTAATGGAAGGTTATTTTCTAGAATACCATTGTTAAGAAAACTTAACTTGCGAGAATTGGTTGGTATAAAAGCCGTTTGGGGTGAACTTTCAGATAAAAATAAAGCATTAAACTCAACTAGTTCTATTAATTATATCGCGCCAACCAAAGGTTATTATGAATATAGCGTTGGTGTTGGAAATATATTTAAAGTTTTTAGAATAGATTTTAGTTGGAGAGGTAGTTATAAAGACAACCCAGGAGCAAATAATTTTGCTATAAAAGGAGCATTTGGCTTTCATTTTTAAAAATCATCAGAAATTAATGCGAGTACATTGTGAATTATGTACTTTTGTAAAATATTAAAATTAAAAAAGAATGAGTTCAAAAAAGGTTAAAACATTTGATGTATTAATTGAGATACCTAAAGGAAGTAGAAATAAATACGAATATGATTTTACGTTAAACAAAATTAGATTTGATAGAATGCTATTTTCATCTATGATGTATCCAGGTGATTATGGTTTTATTCCAGAAACATTGGCCTTAGATAAAGATCCTTTAGATATTTTGGTGTTAGGAAGTGAACCTACCTTTCCAATGTGTGTAATGGAAGTGAAAGCAATTGGTGTTTTTCATATGACAGATGAAAAAGGTCCTGATGAAAAAATAATATGTGTACCTATTTCAGACCCAATATGGAATCAGTTAAATGATATTTCTGATATGAATCCACACCAAGTAAAAGAAATTGAACATTTTTTTCAAGTTTATAAAGATTTAGAAGAAAAGAAAGTTGATGTTGGTGGTTGGGGAGATGCAATTGAAGCGTATGATATTTTAGATAAATGTATTGAGCGTTACGATTTAAGTGAACATAAAAAAAAGAGAACATTTACAATATAAAATGTGTAATTTAAAATCCTTTCATTGTTTGAAGGGATTTTTTTTAANAAAAGCCTTGCGAAAACGTTTGAAAATACTACTTTTGGCAAAATAAAAAAATTACTAAACCAAACAATTATAAAATGGAATTAATAGTTAAATTTTTACCTTTATTTGGAGTTCTAGCACTTGTGTTTGTAGTTATCAAAAATTCTTGGGTTTCTAAACAAGATGAAGGAAGTGAAAAAATGTCTAAAATTGCTAAACACATTGCAGATGGTGCAATGTCGTTTTTAAAAGCGGAATATAAAATACTTGCTATTTTCGTAGTAGCTGTTGCAATTTTATTGTTTTTTAAAGGAACCTATGAAGAAGGTTCAAATGGAATGGTAGCCTTATCATTTGTTGTTGGTGCAATTTGTTCAGCTTTGGCTGGTTTTATAGGTATGAAAGCTGCTACTAAAGCAAATGTTAGAACAACTCAAGCAGCAAGAACATCATTAGGAGAGGCATTAGAAGTTGCTTTTGCAGGTGGTGCGGTAATGGGATTAGGAGTTGTTGGATTAGGTGTTTTAGGTTTAAGTGGTTTATTTATGATTTACCAATTTATGTGGCCTGGGACAGAAAACTTACCAATGGTATTAAATGTACTTTCAGGATTTTCATTAGGAGCTTCATCAATTGCATTATTTGCACGTGTTGGTGGTGGAATTTATACAAAAGCAGCCGATGTTGGTGCAGATTTAGTAGGTAAAGTTGAAGCTGGTATTCCAGAAGATCACCCTTTAAACCCTGCAACTATTGCAGATAATGTTGGTGATAATGTAGGAGATGTTGCTGGTATGGGAGCAGATTTATTTGAATCGTATGTAGGTTCAATAATTGGAACAATGGTTTTAGGGGCATTTATTTTTACACCAGAATTTGATGGTTTAGGAGCGGTTTATTTACCTTTAGTTTTAGCAGCTGTTGGTATTATTGTATCAATAGTAGGGACATTTTTTGTAAAAGTAAAAGATGGAGGTTCTCCTCATAAAGCATTAAATTTAGGTGAATTTGGATCTGGATTTTTAATGATTGTAGCATCTTATTTTATTATTACTTCAATGTTGCCAGAATCTGTAGAAGGATTGCCATTTGGAGCTATGGGCGTATTTTGGGCAACACTAGCAGGTTTAATTGCTGGGTTTGGAGTTGGTAAAATAACAGAATATTATACAGGAACAGGAACAAAACCAGTCTTGTCAATTGTAAAACAATCTGAAACAGGTTCTGCAACAAATATTATTGCTGGTTTAGGTGTTGGTATGATGTCAACAGCAGTTCCAATTATTTTAATAGCAACTGCAATTATAGTTTCTCATCATTTTGCGGGTTTATATGGTATTGCAATTGCAGCTGTAGGAATGTTAGCAAATACAGGAATTCAATTAGCAGTTGATGCTTATGGACCAATTTCTGATAACGCAGGTGGTATTGCTGAAATGGCGGAATTACCTAAGGAAGTTCGTGAACGTACTGATAAATTAGATGCTGTTGGTAATACAACTGCAGCAATTGGTAAAGGTTTTGCAATTGCTTCTGCAGCTTTAACTGCACTAGCTTTATTTGCTGCTTTTATGAAAACAGCAAATGTAACTGCAATTGATGTTTCTCAACCAAAAATTATGGCAGGTTTACTTGTTGGAGGTATGTTGCCATTTGTTTTTTCAGCCTTATCTATGAACGCTGTAGGTCGTGCTGCAATGGCTATGATTGAAGAAGTTCGTCGTCAATTTAGAGATATTCCACAATTGAAGGCAGCTTTAGAAGTTATGAGAAAACATGATTCTGATATGTCAAAAGCATCAGAAGAAGAGCGTAAAATATTTGATGCAGCCGATGGTTATGCTGAATATGAAAAATGTGTTGAAATTTCAACAGAAGCATCAATTAAAGAAATGGTATTACCAGGTTTATTAGCATTATTAGTGCCTGTTGCGATAGGATTTATTGGAGGAGCTGAAATGTTAGGAGGTTTACTAGCAGGTGTTACTACTTCAGGAGTTNTAATGGCTATTTTCCAGTCTAATGCTGGTGGTGCTTGGGATAATGCTAAAAAAATGATTGAAGANCANGGNAAAAAAGGTACTGAAGCTCACAAAGCAGCTGTTGTTGGAGATACAGTTGGAGATCCTTTTAAAGATACTTCAGGACCNTCATTAAANATCTTATTAAAATTAATGAGTGTTGTTGCATTGGTTATTGCACCAAGTATTGCTTTAGATGCTGTTGAAGTTACAGATTATTCAAAAGAAAAAGCAGCTACGGAAGTTGTTGCTAAAGAAATTTCTAAAGAAATTAAAGTAGAAATGACAACTAATGATGACGGAACGGTTAAAGCAACGGTTACAACAATCACAACTGAAAATGGTGAAGCTACAACGGATGTGAAAATTATAGAAGGAACTGAAGAAGAAGTTAAAGCTGAACTAGAAACATTGAAAGATGTTAAAGTAAAAGTTAATGAGAAAAGAATTGAAGTTAAAAAGGTTATTGAAAAGAAATCTTAACACTTCAGGTATATAAAAAAAGCTCGCTATAAATATTTATAGCGAGCTTTTTTTATGAAGTTTATTTTTCCTTTAAAATAAACCGTTTATCTGTGCGTCAATTTTCCCAATAACATTACCTAAATCTTCAGGGTTATCAACAAAATTTAAATTATCAACATCTATAATTAATAATTTTCCTTTTGTATATTTTGTAATCCAAGCTTCATACCGTTCATTTAATCTACTTAAATAATCAATACTTATTGAATTTTCATAATCACGTCCTCTTTTATGTATTTGACCAACTAAAGTAGTAATTGAAGCCCTTAAATAAATTAATAAATCAGGAGGAGTTACCAAACGCTCCATTAATTCAAACAAAGATTCATAATTTTGATAATCCCTATTTGGCATTAATCCCATTGCATGTAAGTTTGGAGCAAATATTCTAGCATCTTCATAAATAGTTCTGTCTTGGATAATGCTTTTCCGCTCTCTCTAATTTCTAGTACTTGACGAAATCTACTATTTAAAAAGTACACTTGTAAATTAAATGACCAGCGTTCCATTTCACCATAAAAATCGTCTAAATACGGGTTTTCATCTACAGATTCGTAGTGAGGTTCCCATTTATAATGTTTCGCTAAAAGTTTTGTTAAAGTTGTTTTTCCGGCTCCTATATTTCCAGCAATTGCTACGTGCATAATTAATCTTTTAGTAAAATTTAAAATGCTAATTTACTTAAAATTTTCTTTTTAAAAGGTCACTATTAAAAACTGTTAATAAATTAATTTATAACCGTAACCACGTATATTAATTATTTGGATAGAAGTATCGTTTTTTAGTTTTTTCCGAAGTTTAGTAATAAACACATCCATACTTCGTGCATTGAAGAAATCATCATCACCCCATAATTTTTTTAAAACAAAGGATCGTTCTAAAACCTGATTCTTGTTTTTTATTAAGTAAAAAAGTAATTGGGCTTCTCTATGTGTTAATGTTTCAATAGTATCGTTTAGTTGAAGCGTTTGTTTTTTTAAGTTGAAAATATAATTTCCAATAGCAATATGTTCAGGATTATTTTCTTGTTCTTGTCTTTTTAGTAAGGAATTTATTCTTACAATAAGTTCTTCCATACTAAATGGTTTTTTTAAATAATCATTTCCGCCTAAATTAAAACCTTCTACAACATCATCGGTTTGTGATTTTGCAGTTAAAAATATAATTGGAATATCTAAGTTTTCTTCTCTAATTTCTTTAGCCAATGTAAACCCGTCTTTTTTAGGCATCATTACATCTAAAACTAACAATAAAGGATTTTCAGTTTTATACGTTTTGTAGGCTATTTCTCCATCTTCACAAAGTAGCACTTCAAAATTACGTGTTTCTAAACTTTCCTTAATTATTTGTCCTAATGAAGGTTCGTCTTCAGCTAATAATATTTTAATTTTTTTATTCATTTAGCAATTCAATTTTAAACATAGTGTTGTTGTTTTTATCATAAATGATATTGATGTCTCCACCATGTTTTTCAATAATTTTTTTTGTGTAATACAAACCAATTCCGAATCCTTTTACATTGTGAGTGTTCCCTGTTGGAATTCTATAAAATTGTTCAAAAACTTTATCTTTTTGAGCTTTTGAAATTCCATTCCCATTGTCTTTAATTAGGATAATAATACTGTTTTTTTCTGAGATTAAATCAATATTAATTGTATTTCCACCATATTTTATAGCGTTATCTAAAATGTTTCCTATGGCATTTTCAAAATGAAATTTATCTAAATTTAAAATAGTGTTTGAAGTTGAATTATTAAAATTAAATACTTTTTCGGTATTGATAATTTTATATTTTTCAATAGTATCTTCAATTAAATTACCAAGATTAATAGGTTGTTTATCTAAAACTAGTTCTTCTTGATTTAAGGTTGCTGTTTCCAATATTTTCTCAACCATTATAGTAAGTTTATCAACTTGTGAATGAGCTATAGAGATATATTTTTCAGATTTAACTTTGTCGTTTAAAGCATTAAAGTTTTTCATAGCTTCTAAAGCAGTTGAAATAGTGGCAATTGGTGTTTTAAATTCATGTGTTATATTACTTATTAAATCATTTTTTACTTCAGCTAATTGCTTTTGTTTATAAATGGTTTTAAGTAGGTAAATTAAACTTGCAATAATACTTATTGATAATAATAAAGAGAGCAAAATACTGATAAAAGAATCTCTTAGCAGGGTTGTAGTTTCATTAGTAAAAAACAATTCTAGTTTACTACGGTGAGGTAGATAAGTTGAATTTGAAGTTGTTTTTAAAGAATTTTCTGAAAAATTACGAAGCTTGTAATCAATAGTTTTTTTAACAATACTATCTTCAAAATGCCATTGATTGTAGTTATATTTTAAACCGTAAGTAACTTGAATATTATTGCGTTTAAATTCATCAATTAAATAAGTATCTAACTTTTTTAAATCTAAAGAATCTCTGGAAATGGAAATAATAACTTTTGATATTAAACTATCAATATGTTTAGGAATTGTTCCATTTGGAGTGAAAAATGGATGGTTTCTGGGGTGATTTATAAATAAAGGTTTCTTATTTTCAAGTTTTGCAATATTTTGCAATGTACTATCCATTTTTTTTCTCAAATCTCGCCTAGAATTGGTTTTAACAATAATGGTGTCGGTTTTTTCTTTTGAACTAATTGTATCTAAGGATCTAAAAGTTATGATACCAGATTTGGTTAAGTTTGCATAGTAAGCCTCAACCGAGTTATCTAAACTCAATTGTACTCTGTTAATTAAGTTTGCCTTATTTATTTGATATTCTCTGTAATTCCAATATATCTGTACGGCAATTGTTGTAATAACCGTAATACCAATAAAATAGATTACCCATTTGTAATTTTTCTTATCCATAATTCAAAGGTAATTACATAAGTTGTATTATTCTAATTGGTTAACAATCGTTAACACTAGTTAACTTTTATTTAGTTGATCAACTATTATATTTGTATTCAAATTAATTAAAAATTTAAAAAATGAAAAATTTCTTTATTAAAGGTATATCAATTGCATTATTATTAATTGTTACAACAATTAGCGCTCAAGATTTTCAAGGAAAAGCAGTTTATCAAACAAAAACTACTATGAAAATGGATTTAGCAGGCTCAGGAATTCCTGCTGATAGAATTAAGCGTATTGAAGAAATGATGAAAAGCAGATTGGAAAAAACGTTTGTATTAACTTTTAATAAAACGGCTTCAATTTATAAAGAAGAAGCAAAATTAGACCAAAGTGCTTCAAGAGGTGGAATGCGAATGATGATGGTTGGTGGAGCAGGTTCAGGNAAACANTATAAAAATTCACAGACAAAAAAATCTACAAAAGAAAACGAATTTAGCGGNAAAAACTTTTTGATTAAAGATGATTTAGTAACCTATGACTGGAAAATGGAGCANGAAACTAAAATGATTGGCGAAAACCTTTGTTTTAAAGCAACAACTGTTATTGAAGTTCCTGTGCGTGAAAACAATTTTAGATTTGGAAGAAGAAATAATAA
>JGI24724J26744_10002548_pt1 | contig 12071 bp, 7 predicted proteins | sample Cruoilmetagenom7_FD_26744 | JGI IMG/M metagenome (IMG submission 26744)
TTTACCCTGCTGAGCAGAGAAGGATGCACATCATCATAATCAAGACTCCCTTTGAACGGAGGATTGGCGAGGATAACATCAAAATGACCTTGCGCAAGCTCGGGAAAGCGTTCCGGTAAACTATTGCTCAATGTATCCTGATAGTGGATGTCCGGGGCATCAATGCCGTGTAAAAGGAGATTCATTGATGCAATTCGAAGCATTGATGCAATTCGAAGCATAGTCACATCAAAATCAAAGCCATGAAACATATTGTTTCGGATGTGATCAAGGTAGGGCTCCAGAAGATCGCCGGTAAACGTTCTTTCTCCGTGCTCCGTGGTTATGACTGCTTCGGGTGAAGTGTATTCTTCCATAAGATATTCCATGGCCGCCACAAGAAAACCGGCCGTGCCGCACGCAGGATCACCGATGGTTTCATCAGGTTTCGGGTCCACCATCTGCACCATGCGTTTAATGATATGACGGGGCGTTCGAAACTGGCCATTGATACCGGCGGTTGTCAGCTTGCTCAAGAGATACTCGTAAAGGTCTCCTTTTGTGTCTCCTTCGGTAAGAGGCAGCTCGTGGATCATATTCACTGCGGATACCAAAAGACCGGGCTTTTGGATCATTAACTGGGCATCTTTCATATATTCCCCGAATTGAGCGCCGTCGATGGCCGCTGACCTGAAATGGGGGAAAACCCGGTCGCGCACCAGTGGAAGCATATCATCCGCAGCCATGTCTTTGAAATGCGACAACCGCAGATCCTGATTGTCTTCTCCAAATATTCGTTTGAGGCTCTTGCCTGTCCGCCTGGCCTTTTTTTCGTTTCGGGACTCGGTAATGTCCAGGAGACGGGCGAACATCAAGAATGATATCTGTTCAATGACAATAAGGGGGTTTGTGATCCCTCCGGTCCAGAATTCCGTCCACAGCCTATCCACACGGCTTCTTAATTCTCCATTTATCATGATGGTGTTCCCTCTCTTTAATCTTATGTTTCAACTGATGGATGCGTGTTACTGGACGGTTCTGTCAATTCAAAGCCGTTTCTTTTGATCTTGCGGGATATGAACTCATTATCTTCGCTAAGAAAGTCTTCATACGAGAATACGAGCGGCTGAATATCCGGTTTGAAGTCAAATAATTCCTCTGTTAGTTTCACCATTGATGAAATTTTCCGTTATCTGGGATCCCTATGTAAATCCGTATTTATTCTCTGACTGAAGGAATCGATAATGGGAATCAATTCGTCAATCAGCGTCTCATCTGAGAACATACCATCAAGGCCGTCTGTGTGTAACTTTGTAAAAGGCGGTTCATACAGCCGTTCGATCTCTATGGATCCGTTGCGTCTAATATGGTTCTGCAGAAGGTTAAGGAATTGAATCTGGTTGGCATTCATTCCAGGATGATCATTCACGAAACTTGCAAACCGCTCCCTTACGGCCTCGGGATCCATACCGATGATGGTTCGGATGATATGGTCCAGAGGAGCCGCGGTATCTGTATAAAACTCTTTGAGCACATTGAGGTCCACATCCGGGTGTCTTGTCAGTACCAGCGATGTGAGGGCATAGAGATCCGACTCGGTGACGGGTCGTCCTGCCCGAATCTTTTGAAGGGTGGGGTTTTCATCAAATAGTTCCAAAAGGGCTTCTTCAACACGTTTTTTATATAGAAGCATATCCATTTGGGGATGCCGCGTTGNACGGCGGGCAAGTTCTACTCCCCCGTCATGAATGTCGATATACTTATGGGANGGTATGGGGTAAACTATTCCGCCCTTGTATTGCATGATCCCTCGAAGCTCTTTACGGATCCTTTCGAGATCATCAAATGTGACGGAGTACCAGAATTCACTCCCCTGGACCTCTTTTATGATCTCAGCCTTGGCGCGAACAGGATTGAGGTGCATTTGAAGTTCGCTGATACGGTTTCGCAACTGGTCCTTAAAATCGTGAAATNGTGAGCTGTCTTTGAAAAGTTCAGACTGGAGATTCGCCACCAGAAGGTCAAACCGGTAGGCGTCAATTTGTCCCCTGATGTCCATCCATTGCATGAGAGGGGCCATCTGACTTCGCAGGATCAGGACGGTGGACGGGGCAAATTGCCGCAGGGTCTCCGGCCTTGAGACGGTTCGTTTCTCCCGCCACTTTTCCTTGACCGCAATCGACCCTTCAGGCAGGGATGCGAGATCCTGCTCTATGAGTTTGACGATCTGGTCGAAAGCATCCGGTTGAGACTTTCGCAGCGTTGCATCAGCCAAGTCAATGCGCGCCTCAAACACAAGCTGCATCAGCGGTTTGGATTGAGATGGTTCCGCCTTTTTATACTTTTTGTCAAAATATTCGAAATTGCCCCAGTGGTCAAATATGCGGAAGCGCTTCTTATCCTTCCCGGCCCCAAAGAGATCCATACAGAGACGGGTGCCTCGCCCGATCATTTGCTCAAATTTGACCAGGGACCGGATGGGTTTTGCAAAGACCAGGTTCACGATTTCCGGAACATCGATCCCTGTGTCCAGCATGTCCACAGAAATGGCGATGGTAAGTTCCTTGTTGTTCCCAATCCCTTTGAAATCGTCAATCAACTGCTCCGCCCGGGGATCGTAGTTGTCTATTACCTGGCAGAACTTGCCGCCGTACTGAGGATAGAGCTCATCAAAGACTTCTGAAAGCAGGATCGCATGCGCATGATTTCGGGCAAAAACAATGGATTTCCCGGGCCACTGACCGGTTCGATCCTTAATCCCATTCTCCATAAGGTTTCTTATAATGGCCCGATTGGTCTCTCTGTTGAAAATTTGCTTGTCGACCTGGTGATTCTCGTAGTCGAAGCATTCAGGATCTTCGCCCCCTTCCTCCAGTTGCCTGATCTGGGCTTCGGTGAGATCCCGATACTTAATACCCTCCCTCAGAAAACGGGTGGTGTGTGTAAAGACTTCGTATGGGACGAGGTATCTTTCCTCCACAGCCTGATCCAGCGAATAGTAGACGGTAGGATCTTTATCCTTACAGTCGAACAGATGAAAGGTATTCCGAGAGATAAAGTCCACAGGCGTGGCGGTCAGGCCCAACTGGAGACAGTCAAAGTACCGAAACAGGTCTCTGTAGCGGTTGTAAATGCTTCTATGGGATTCATCCGCGATGATAAGATCAAAAAACCCCACATCAAAGGTCTGAAAAATCTTGTTCATGGCCGGATAGGTTGCCAGATAGATCCTCTTGTCTCGAACGCCGGCAGTCCTTGCCGTGACTATGGTGAGGGGTTCGTTCAGGAAATCGCTAAATGCATTTTTTGCCTGTTTCCGCAACTCCTTGCGATCGCAAAGAAAGAGGACTCGTTTCACCCATCGCGCTCTGATCAGGACATCGGCGAGGGCGATGGCCACACGCGTCTTTCCCGTGCCCGTTGCCTGAACGAGGAGAGACTTGCGGCGCTTTTCCATGAATCGTTCACAAACCCGCCTTACCGCTTCCAACTGATACAACCGGTCGACAACCTCCTGTTTGGTGGGCGCCTGATCAAGAGTGATTTTTTCTTTACGCTGAAAACCGACAAGGTACCGAAGGCTGTCCTTGGAATAAAAGCCGAAGAGGAGACGTGGCGGATAGCCTCCGGCATCGTCCCACATATACACATCAAAACCATTGGTGTAAAAGATGATGGGTCTCTGTAAGTGCATTCTCTCAAGACCGTCAGCATAAAGCCGGGCCTGCGTGCGTCCTTGTTCAGCGTCCTTGGATGTCTTTTTCGCCTCGATCACTGCCAGAGGTTTGCCGTTGTCATCCCATAGAACATAATCGGCATATCCGATTCCGGTGTCGGTGGGTTGATGTTCAACCTCTTCTTCCTGAGTCACTTCTTCAGTGTTTTCTCCGTCGGCGCCCACATCCCATCCGGCTCCGATAACCATACTGTCTATAAGTCGTTTTCGGGTCGCCGCCTCATCCAACTTGAGGATATCAGCGGCCTCATGTCCGGCCTTGACATGGGCCTCTAATACGTCAACCTTTCTCTCTGAAACCCTGGTCTTTGATCTCTCCGCTTCCAGTTGAGCCAACAGCGCTTGCAGTTGAGCCTCCTGAGCCCACATCTTCTTGAGTATCGCCTTTTTTTCTTGTGCGGCCCTGGCGGCACCTCTCTCGATTCCGGAATCTGCATACGGCGGCTCNTTGTATGTAGGGCATGTTCCTATCTCTCCGTCACCAAATGTAATGAACAGCCATTTAGCCAGATCNAAGGTCTCTCTGAGCAACCAATGTGCATCCTCAGAACTGGGCGTATGCCCATGTGCCGCCTTGTTTCCGTTGATTCGAAGCGCATGAAGTTTGTCCGCGACAGCCGACGGGATGCTATTTTGAAACGCTTCATCCTTGAGGAGTTCATATAGACTCGGCTGAAAGTCGGGTTTGGAAAGATCCAGCTCCTGGTAAATATAATGGGACATGGATTCCGCAAAGGCCCTAAGTTTCACCAGAGCGCTTGGAGGGTCCGGGTTCGCATACTGCTCGGCAAAACCGCCCAAACCGGAGAGGTCAGGCCATTTGTCATGCAGGAATTCAAAATTGATTGACTTCATGATTGTTGTGTCCATGACTGCATATGAAGCAATACCCATGCCAATTAATTGATATCATATTTTTTCAGCCAATTGGTGAAAGTCTGATAGCTTGGCAGACCGACCAGCTTTGCTGCCTGCACCTTATTGCCATGAGTTTTTTCTAGAGCCCTTGTGAGATAGTGGCGCGCCACAGAGCTTATCAGTTTCCGAAGGTCTAAACCGTCTCCCAAAGGTCTGTTCAGTATTTCAGGGTTATTTTCCGGGTTGGCGGGCAAAAGGGATTCCAGGACATCCTCATTTGTAATAGTCGTTTCATCAGACCATATGGCCGCCCGACGGAGCGTGTTGAGAAGCTCTCTTACGTTTCCGGGCCAGGCATGTACGAGTATAAGATTTTTTGCGGAAGCAGAAATTTTCTTGTGCACAAAGCCCGGTTCCTGCTCGCTCTCTTTGTTGATCCGGTTCATGAGTTCATCAATGAGAAGGCTCAAGTCCCCGGGACGATCCCTCAACGGCGGTAATTGCAATACTGCCACGGCAAGCCGATAAAAAAGGTCTGCCCTAAATCGGCCTTTCCCGATTTCCTCTGTAAGCGTGCGGTTTGTCGCTGCGATGATACGCACATCAACTTCTATGGGTTGAGTGGCGCCGATTCTAATGATTTCTCGTTCCTGGAGAACTCTCAGGAGCTTTACTTGAGCAGGGAGGGACAATTCGCCAACTTCATCCAAAAGGAGAGTGCCGCCGTTTGCGGATTCAAAGTAGCCTTTATGCTGTTTATCGGCCCCGGTAAAGGCGCCTTTTTCATGGCCGAAGAGCTCTGATTCCACAAGCTCGCCTGGAATAGCGCCACAGTTAACCGTGATAAACTGTCTGTTACGCCTTGGGCTGGCTCTGTGAATCGCTCTGGCAAAAAGTTCCTTGCCCGTGCCGGATTCCCCCTCTATGAGAACAGGCACTGACCGCGGGGCAACGCGGCGAGCTTTAAAAATTGCCCGCTCCATAACCTTGCTTCGGTGGATAATGTCGGCAAACTCGGGAGCCTCCGGTGGAAGGCCCGCGCTCAGACGCTCAAGCCGTTCATCAGGCTTTCTCAACAGGTCCGGGATAAAATCCACTGATATGTCGAACGGGACGGAAGACGTACGAACCCCATGTTCCCTGGATGATTCGATCAGCTCTGCCGGGAATCGTGTCTTGGCAAGGATGATCCAGACGGCCGCCATGGGAGGTGAGCCCGGACTGAGATGGAATGTGAGTTCTATTTCTTCCTTATGTCCGGTTAATGTCGTAGTGAGAACGCTTACTGCCGTTTCATAGATCTCCCCAAAATTGGTCGGTCCGGAAAGCTTCTCATAATGGAGTGCGATTGGGGTTTCGTTCTGTGTTTTCAACCAATCGACATAAGCCTCGGTCGCATTCCTGGATTGATCACTGATGAGCACAAGTTCATCGAAATGTCGGACTTCTACTGCCTGAGCGATCGGCCCGAGGCCGACCTGTTCAGCTTCTTTAACGGCGCGAAGGTCGGTAAACCCAAGCCAGCACATGAGTAGCTTTTTCATATAACTAGAAATACAACAATTCTTATAGGATTACAAGAATATTTATGATTTTTCTCGGTAGCCATTTGCTTCATCTAGCTTAAATATCGTTATATATCGTATTGTTACATCACTTCTGCGATATTGGCACGAATCTTGTTATAAGGATATCTCAAGTCAATTAACTCACACCGTATCACTCAAAAGGAGGCGATTGAAAATGCCGTCAACAATTACGTTTTTCCCCGTGGACAACGGGGACATGACCCTTATTAAGCTCAAGAACAAGACCACTATCTTAATTGATATTAATCTCCGTGAGGCCGCAGAGGATGAACAAGACCCAACTTGCAACGTTATACAGGAATTGAAGAATAGACTTGAAAAGGACGAGGAAGGGCGACCCTACGTGGACGCCTTTCTTTTGAGTCACCCGGATCAGGATCATTGCAGAGGTCTCACGAAACATTTTCACCTCGGGCCTTTGGACGATTATGACTTTGAACCTCCTGAGGGAGAGGAATTAGAAATAGTCATCCGAGAAATGTGGTCTTCTCCAATGATTTTCCGAAGGGCGAGCAAAAACAATCCCTTGTGCGACGACGCCAAGGCATTCAACACTGAGGCCGGGCGGAGAGTAAAGCTGTTCAAAAAAAATGGTTCTGCCTCAGAAGGTGATCGAATCATTATTGTCGGAGAGGACGAAAACGGGAAAACCGACGACTTAAAAGCAATCCTCGTGAAGATTGATGAAGTATTCAACAAGGTTAACAGCAAAAGAAATGATCACATTTCCATGCGTGTACTCGGCCCTCTCCCGATTCAGGATGATCCGGAAGAAGAGGACCAACTAGGGAAGAACCGTTCGAGCGTTATTATGCGATTCTCCCTGAAGGCTGACGGTTTGGAAGATGCTTGTTTATTCCTTACGGGTGGAGATGCTGGAGTTTACGTCTGGGAAAAACTCTGGGAAAAGCATGAAAGCACGCCTGCCAGTATCGAATTTGACCTCTTACAGACCCCGCACCATTGTTCATGGCACTCCTTGTCTTATGATAGCTGGAGCGATGATGAAAATCCCCAAGTAAGTCAAGAGGCCAAGTCTGCCCTTTCTCAGGTGCGTGATGGTGCATTTATTGTTTCAAGCAGCAAACCCATCAAAGACGATGAGAACGATCCACCGTGCTGGGGGGCGAAAAAGGAATATCTTTCCATATTAGAATCGGTTGAGGGGAAATTCTTTTGCAGTGGCGAACATCCAAATGAAGAGGCGCCGGAACCCCTCACATTCAAGGTTTCAAAAGACGGCCCCCAGCCGCCTTCCAAAAAGAGTGTGTCCATAATGGGACCGGCTGTTAATAGAAGCAGCACCAGGGAGCCCCGATATCATGGGTAACAAAAGCAAGAAACGAAAGAAACGTCATAATTATGAATCATTGATACATAGAGATGACATTACACGGCACCCGGAAGCTTATGCCGCCCTTAATATCATCCAATCTCATGGTGCAATTGACAAGGGAGTTGGGCCACCTAAAATGCTCGGGGATGGCACCTTCATCATCAAATTTAACATAGACGTAAAGTTGCCCTCCCGTGCAAGAAAAAGAGGTATGAGTCAAACCGGTGTTATGTCGCAAGAATCGGTGATTCTACACTTCCCCTCAACGTATCCTTTTCATGCGCCTACTATAAAGTTACGACCCAACTTCAACAGGTCACTGCCTCATATTAATCCTTCTTTCGGGCCTGACAATGGCGATTATGTATATCCGTGTGTCTATGATGGAAGCCTTGATGACCTCCTTCACCAAGAGGGTGATGGCTTAAGTGAAATTTTGAATCATCTCTCCGACTGGCTTGGGAAGGCAGCAATCGATGATCTCATAGATCCCCATCAAGGGTGGGAGCCTATTCGCCGCGACGAGAACTTTGGTTGGATTGTCTACGATTTGTCAGGGATGAGAAGCTTGGTTCAGGATAGAGGAAACGCTTTAGTTTTCCAATGCAGGTTTCTTAAAGATAGGTTTCGGCAGAGAGACTCATATTTTGTATGGGGAATCGACTATGAAAAGTCTAAACCCATCACTCCCTGGCTGATGCAGGATTCGTTTTATGCTGATAAAAGCCCTGATGGGGCGGTGTATGGTTCTTTGATAATTTTTACTTGGCCAAATAAAGTAGGGAAAGCTACAAAAACGATAGCTGATCAATATTTGCCGGAAAATGTGCAGAACCTTGAGCAGCTTTTTGAAAGAGCCAGGGACTATGGCTGTGATGTGTCCTTTCGCAGTGCGTTTTTTGATTTTTGTTGGGCATTAAAAAATTCATCTCTAAATATGGTCCGATTCCCCCTCTTCATTATTTTGTGTGCCCAAAGACCATGTCCTCTCATTGGTGATGACTCCCAGCTAGAACTCGTACCCTATGTGATTGATTGTCGCGTTGATAAGATGACATCACCTATTCCTGAAATAGCCACAAAGATCATGAATGACTCGCCAGTGTTATCTTTAGGTCATCGTCACAAAGTTAGCTCGAAACTGCTTCGTCGGATGTCAGGAGGCAAGATAATGTCAAGTAATGGTACAGTAGTTCATATTGGCTGTGGAAGTGTAGGATCCAAAATAGCCATGCACCTTGCTCGCTCAGGATATGGGCCACTTTTTCTTATTGATAATGGAGTTTTTTCTCCACATAACGCTGCTCGCCACGCCTTGACACTTATCCCTGAAGTTCCAGGGCAGCGTAAAGCGACTCTGCTTGCGAAGGAAATCAAATTACTGCGGCAAGAAGCTGAGCCTATAGTCGGCGATATTATAGAAATATGTAAGAATCCTAAAAATGACATAAATCCTTTTCCCAAAGATACTCATCTCATTATTGAATCAACCGGATCAATAGCTGTTCGAGAAATGTTGGCTACATTGCCTCCGAAAAAAATCACCGGAAGGTTATTTCACACCGCGTTATATGAACACGGAAAGATAGGAATTATTGCGGTTGAAGGCCATAGACGGAATCCAACCGTGAATGATTTGCTCGCACGTTTCTGGGATGAACGGATTGATAATCCCAAGCTGGGATCAAAATTTTCGGATCACGCTGAAGGGTTAAGCCGCGAAGATGTTGGATTGGGATGCGGATCTCACTCGATGATTATGCCCGATAGCCTAGTTTCTCTGTTTGCTGCGGGAATGGCTGAAAGGGCGAGGCAGATAATAGAAAACAGGGTTTCCGAGAACGGTGAGCTTTGGATTGGGTTACTTGATGATTATGAGATGGGGATCAATTGGAAGCAGCTTGTATTAGGCCAAACAAGAGTTCTGAAAGTTAAAGCCCAAAACGAGTGGGAGGTAAGAATCTTGAAAGGAGCCTTGGATCAAATCGCACAGGAAGTGGAAATCTGGAGGGATACTGAAACAGGGGGCGTCTTAATAGGACAAATTTCACTCCCTTGTCGTTGTTTTTTGATTTCAAGGGTGCTCCAAGCACCCCCCGATTCTGAACGTTATGAAACTTCCTTTATCCTCGGCGTTGATGGATTGAGAAAGAGAGTCCAAGAAATAGGAAAGAAATCAGGAGGCACTTTGGGATATGTTGGTACTTGGCATAGTCATCCACGGGGAGGCCTAGCATCTTCGATCGATAGAGCGTGTTTTGAAAGAATCAGAAGGCTTCGGTTCGGCTCCCCGTCTCTCGGCCTTATTTGGACACACTCTGGATTTAAGGCCTTAATCGATGAGGGGAAATTGACCTGATCCCTTTTTAGTATTCAACTCTCTTTGTCGAGGTTGAGCGATGGCAAAAGAAAAAGATATCAAGAGCATAAACAGAAAGTATTTGATAGGCTACATGTTTCTAAACTACTTTTTGTTCGGCTGGTTCTCTAATTTATTTGTATTTAGTCTAAATGATTTGGAAAAGCTATTCCAAAAGGTGGTCAGCCCTGTATACTTTATAGGGTTGTTGATCATTCCCTTATGTTTGATTCTGGAGGCTGTGATTAGCAGCGACCTTAAGTATAAACTGGTGTTTTGCAGGTTCAGTCACCCACTTCCAGGTTCCAGGGCCTTTTCCCTGATAGCGTCAAAAGACCACAGAATTGATATGAGGGAGGTTGCTCGATTGTTTGAATCTGGGATTCCTCAAGACCCAGGGAAACAGAATAGCGCATGGTATGCCTTCTACAAGAAACATTCATGCAAGGTAATTGTTTCCCAGACCCACAAGGCGTTTCTTCTCACCAGAGATCTGGCAACCTTGACAATGGTATTTGCGCCAGCCTCCTTAGTGGCACATCTGATCTGGGGAACTCCGGCAAGCAACATCTGGAAACATATGGTAATTTTGTCGGCAATACTGATTGCAACGATCATAGCCTGCCAAAATTACGGAAAACGGTTTGTTGCGAATGTAATAGTCGAGGAATTACACTCCTAACGAAAAGTAGGAAGTTCCCCACCTTTCTTTCCTTGCCCCCTTCTGCCTCCCGTTGCCCACCTTCTTTGACTTAATTTCCGTTACCGGAGTAGCATCTCGCCAATCCTTGAAGGAAAAGCCAGATGTTAAATGTAGTACTATTTGCCTGTCCCCCTTTTCTGCCCCTTTTCTGCCCTAATGAGACCTAAAACCAACTAGCTGGAGGTTCAGCAATACATTCGGTCATAGTGCCATCTAATAAAAACCTGACTCTTAGGAGACCTATTTTATCGGGGGGCTCAATGATTTTCATAGAGCGTGTTTGGTTTGCAATCCCCCTAAGGACGTCCCTTGGGTAATATATTCTTAAGATTAGTTGTCAACTTTACTGAACTTGTAATCCCTATTTTTTAAGAAACCTTCTCAAAGTTCTCAATATCCTGTTTCTTTGGTAAAATGATATTCCCCTTAACAAAGGGAGTCATGATCGCAATTGGTTTTATTTTCTGATGATGTTTTTCCCAGGTTATGGAATTAAAACCATTTTCAGATCCATGGTGGGCAACCTTCACGAGATTGGCCCAAAGATCAGGGCAGTCTCTATTGTAAATAATGCCTCTCCAGCCGGTATTATTATTCAAACCACTTTCTACATCGCTTCCTAGAACAATTTGAAGATCGCCTAATTTTAGAAGCAGCGCAACAGAGATTAAATTGTGAGACTCATCTTTCATCGGCAAAAGTGGGTTTCCGGGCTGAGGAAATGCCTCAAATAGCATTTCTACATATTTTTGAATGCTTGCTGCTGAAGGGCTTAACGCTATCATGCGAATGTCTGTGGTTCCGTATTTCTCAATTTCAGCGTTTCTCAAATGCAACACTTCCGTCATTTCGCTCAGTCTTCTCAATTGTGCACCAGATTTGACAGCATCTTTTATAGCGTTAAAGACCTCAACGAGACCTGGCAGAACTTCTCTTCCTCCGACTTTTTGCTGAACGATGTAGGTCTTTAGCTCACGTATACCCTCACCATCGTATCGGCAAACCCTCTCTGTACCTCCAGGATATTCCCTGAGAACATGATCAAGACCTCTATAATGGTCTTCATGTGGATGGGTTAGTATCACAAAGGCAAGTTTTGGAAAGTTGGGAGAAAGAAGACCTGAGAGGTACTCTAAAGGGGGACTGATCGAAGTCTGCTTAGTCTTCGCAAGGCATGAATCAATGATGCCCCAGCCGATTTGAGGAATATGTAATACAATGGACTCTCCGTATCCAGGACCGAATAGAGAGATTTCTAACTCATTTTCCTTCGGCAGAGTCAGAAGTTTCTGGGGAAATATTGACATCAATCTTCTAATGGTGTGTCATCAGGAAATAATTCTCTATATAATTCTTTCACTTTTTTGTTGTCTTCTTCTTTCCATATATAGGGAGATGTGAATTCTAAACGACTTATTGTCTCCGGACTTCCTCGCCCATGTCGTGTGACAACAAAGAATGCAAACTCGGCTCCAGGGAATAGATAATATTCCACATCCGAACTGTCTTCG
>JGI24724J26744_10002551_pt1 | contig 12052 bp, 10 predicted proteins | sample Cruoilmetagenom7_FD_26744 | JGI IMG/M metagenome (IMG submission 26744)
GCAGTTATGCAAGCTATGGGTTCAGTTTTTACAAATAAATATGCTGAAGGATACCCATACAAAAGATATTATGGTGGATGTGAATTTGCAGATCAAGTTGAACAACTAGCAATAGATAGAGCTTGTGAAATTTTTGGTTGTAAATATGTGAATGTACAACCACACTCAGGGTCTCAAGCAAATGGTGCTGTTTATGCAGCACTTTTAAAAGCAGGTGATAAAATCCTTGGTATGGATTTAAGTCATGGTGGACATTTAACTCATGGTAGTAAACCATCATTTTCAGGAAAGAACTATAGTGCATTTTATTATGGTGTAGAGATGGATGGTCGAATGAACTATGATAAAATTATGGATATNGCAANNGCNGTACAACCAAAAATTATCGTTTGTGGTGCAAGTGCTTATGCAAGAGAGATTGACTTTAAAAAATTTAGAGAAATAGCTGATGCAGTTGGTGCTTTACTTTTTGCAGATATTGCACATATTGCTGGACTTGTTGCTGCTGGTGAGCATATCTCTCCGTTCCCTTATGCTGATATAGTTACAACTACTACACATAAAACACTAAGAGGACCAAGAGGTGGTATGATTATGTGTGATGATGAGGATATTGCAAAAAAAATAAATAGTGCAATTTTCCCAGGATTACAAGGTGGACCACTTGTTCATGTAATTGCTGCTAAAGCAGTTGCATTTAAAGAGATTTTAGATCCATCATGGAAAGAATATGCAAAACAAGTAAAAGCAAATGCTAAAGTACTTGCTGAAGTATTAGTAAAAAGAGGATATGATTTAGTAAGTGATGGAACTGATAATCATCTGGTACTTGTGAGCTTTTTAAATAAAGACTTTAGTGGTAAAGATGCAGATGCAGCATTAGGAAATGCAGGTATTACAGTAAATAAAAATACAGTTCCAGGTGAAACAAGAAGTCCATTTATAACTTCAGGTATAAGAATAGGAAGTCCAGCTTTAACAGCAAGAGGAATGAAAGAAAAAGAGTTTGATTTGATTGCAAACAAAATTGCTGATGTTTTAGATGATATTACAAATGTACAATTACAACAAACAGTAAAAAAAGAGTTAGAAACGTTAGCTAAAAACTTTGTGGTTTATACACAATCAACTTATTAATAATTTAAAATATTAATAATACAAAAGGGGGAAGTTATGGAAGTAGATGGAAAAGAATTTTTAAGAAATGTTAGTCTAGAACAAGATAAAGAGAGATTAATACAAGAACAAAGAAAACTTGAAGCATTAAAAAGAGAGTCTGTAATGAAAAGGAGTACTAGTACTTCTGCGGAAGAATCTGCTTATGTAAATCTATCTTCAAAAGATAATAACCCTTATAAAGAAGAGGAAAATGTTATAGAAGACTTAATGCTAGAACCAGAAGATCCAGCACGAAATAAAAAAAGATATATACTCTTAGGTATAGGTTTAATTTTGGTTTTTATTATAACAATATTAGTTATAAGACTTGTATCAAATCATGATACAAAAGAGAAAATGGAGAATTTAAATCCAGAAACAAAAGAGCTTGTTACAGATAAAATATTAGATAAAATTGATACAAATGAAGAGTATCAAAAAGTGATTGATAACAAAGAAGCTATGGCGGAAATGAATAAGTTAGATCAAACAAAACAAAATAATCTTAATGAAATAGTTATTCCTAATGAAACAGCACAAGACACCTCTTTAGTAATTGATAAACCAAAAACAATACAACCTCCAAAAAGAGATCTTTTTGGACTTACAAAACAGCAAACAGAGCAGCCTAAAGAGATAGTTNAAGTTATAAAGCCAGAATCTAAAAAGGTGATAGAGAAAAAAGNAGTTGCCAAAAAAGTAGTAGAGAAAAAAATAACAAAACCAACCTCAGTAAAATCTTTAGTTGCTACAACATCACTTACGACAAAAAGTACAAATGTATCTGGATATTATATTCAAATTGGAGCTTTCACAAAAGAACCATCAGCGACTTTATTAAAAGATATTTCTAAAAAAGGATATAACTATAACGTACATAAAATGACAATCAAAGGTACAGTATATAATAAAGTTCTAATAGGTGCATATCCTACAAAAGATGTAGCATTAAGAGATTTAGATAAAGTTAAAAAAGATTTTAATAACAAAAATGCATATATCTTAAAGTTTTAAGGTATAACAGTTGATAAATTTTTATAATAAAACTCTATTTTTAGATCAATTTACCCCTGTATCAATATATCAAAAAGTAAAAGAGATTTTCCCTTGTGAAATAACTTTTCTTTTTGAATCAGTTGTTAATAGTAATGATGGTAATTTTAGTTATATTTTTGTAGGTGATAGAGAAAGAGTTTGGCATAAAAATGGCAAGAGCTTCTATAAAAATGAAGATGGAGAAGTTCAAGAAATAGATAAAAATCCATTTGTTTTTTTAAAAAATTATTATAAAAACTTAGATAAAAAACTTTATCATGATAAAGGTAAAGAATTAGGTATAGGGCTTATTGATGGTTTTATCGGAAATATGGGTTATGACATGGTTGCTACATTTGAGCCAACTTTGCAAAAATCTATGGATGGATTAAAAGATGAATTTGATATTGCTGATTGTGACCTGATTCGTCCTAAAATGGTTTTAGTCTATTCTCATAAAACTTCACAACTTACAATGATAACTTCTATGGAAAGTATGAGTTGTTATATAGAACAAGTAGAAGATACCTTAGAAAAAAGTTTTGAATATACACCACTAAAAAAAGTTGAGCTTCTCGATGAAGGAAGTTTTGCCCATACCAAAGAAGATTTTTTTGAGATGATTGCAGCATCAAAAGAGATGATACGAAGTGGTGATGTTTTTCAAATACTTATGACTAATCGTTATACACGAAAAGCAAAAGTAGATACGCTTAGTTTCTATAGAGCATTAAGAAGTAAAAATCCTAGTCCATATCTTTTTTTACTAGAGTATGAAAATTTTACAATTGCAGGAAGTAGTCCCGAAGTGATGGTAAAATTGACTGATGATAGAATACTGTTAAGACCAATAGCAGGTACAAGAAAAAGAGGAAAAACAGCATCAAAAGACTTTGAGATGGAACAGGAACTTATCAGTGATCCAAAAGAGATTGCAGAACATGTAATGCTTATAGATCTAGGAAGAAATGATGTGGGAAGAGTAGCAAAAGTCGGAACGGTGAAAGTTACAGATAAGATGAGAGTTGAAAAATATTCTCATGTTATGCATCTCGTTTCTGATGTGGAAGCTATCATTGATGAAAAATACGATATGTTTGATTTATTTGCAGCAACTTTTACAGCTGGTACTATGACAGGTGCTCCAAAAATAAGAGCTATGGAACTAATAGCAAAATTTGAAAAACTCAAAAGAAGTTTTTATAGTGGTAGTGTGGCATATTTTGGTTTTGATGGGAATATGGATAGTGCTATTACTATACGAACAACTATGATAAAAGATGATATGGTTGTATTTCAAGCAGGAGCAGGTGTTGTTGCTGATAGTATTCCAGAATTAGAATTTTTAGAAGTAAATAATAAACTTGCAGCAAATATAACTACTCTTGAAGATTTAAGTAAAATAGAATCATAATAAAGGATAATTTTGAATAATATTACAGTAGCACACTCGCCAGATGCAGATGATATTTTTATGTACTATGCTATTAAGTTTGGTTGGGTTACATTAAAAGATACAAATTTTGATAACTTAGCACTTGATATAGAAACATTAAATCAAGCTACAATTAAAGGTAAATATGATATTTGTGCGATTAGTTTTGCCCTTTATCCTTTTGTAAAAGATGATTTTGCTCTTTTAAAAACAGCAGTGAGTTTTGGTAATGGTTATGGTCCAAAGTTAGTAAAACTCAAAGGAAAAAAACTTAAACGAAATTTTAAAATAGCTCTTAGTGGGAAATACACTACAAATGCACTTTTATTTAAGATAAAATATCCAGAAGCTCGTATAACATATATGAACTTTTTAGAAATAGAGCAAGCAGTACTTGATGGTACAGTAGATGCTGGAGCTTTAATTCATGAGTCAATTTTAACGTATGATGATAAATTAGAGGTTGAAGCAGAACTTTGGGATATTTGGCAAGAGTTAGCAGGAGCTGAATTGCCTTTACCTTTAGGTGGTATGTGTTTAAGAAGAAGTATCCCTTTAAATAAAGCAATAGACTATGAAAATACTTTGATAAAAGCTGTACGAGTAGCAAATGATAATAAACTATTATTATCAAAAATGCTTTTAGAAAGAGATCTTATAAGAGTAGATTATGATACATTGCAAACATACTTAGGATTGTATGCAAATGATGATTCTATAGAACTATCCGCTTTACAATATAAAGCACTTGATAAACTATATAGTTTAGGATTTGAACATGGTTTTTATGATAGTTTGATTAAATCAGAAGATTATCTAATTCCAAGTGAATATAAAGAGTTACGAAACTCTTAATATTTCACTTTATAATCTTTTTTTCTTATAATTATTATTTATTTTATATTTTTCTTATTAACTCTTTATTAATCTTTTCTTGCTAAACTTTTTGTCAAATATTCTTATAAAAAAAGGGGAAAGTAATGGAAAAGAAAAGTTTTAAAATATTAAGTATTATCTTTATAGTATTTTTAACATTAACAAATTTAAATGGTGCAGGAAAAGTAACTGGTGGAAGTGACCATGCTATGCCTGATTGGTTCAAACAAAGTTTTCTTGATATGAGTGAAGATGTTGAAGAGGCAAAAGATGAAAATAAACATGTAATACTCTTTATGAGTTTGAAATTTTGTCCATACTGTACAAAAATGCTCAAAGAAAATTTTGAAGAGAGTGCAAAACTAAAGCCATATATTCAAGACAACTTTGATGTGATTGCTATAGATATAAAAGGAAGTAAAGAGATAGCTATCAACGAAGATACAACAATGACAGAAATAGAGTACGCAAAATATTTAAAAGTACAATATACTCCAACTATACTTTTTCTTAATCAAGATAATAAAATAGTAGTAAGAGTCAATGGATACAGATCAAGTGAAAATTTCAAATATATTTTAGACTATGTAAAAAACAAAGAGTATAAAAATATGACTCTTACACAGTATATAGAAAAAGTAAAAAATAAAACTTTATATACATTAATAGATAATCCAATGTTTAAAGATATAAAAGATTTATCAAAAATAACTACCCCTCTAGCAGTTATCTTTGAAGATGGAAGTTGTACACAATGCAATTATCTACACAATACAACACTTAAAAATAAAGATGTGATAGAAGAGCTATCAAAAGTTACAGTTGTAAGATATGATGCAACCTCTGAAGAAAAGATTATCACACCTGATGGAAAAACAACCACACCAAAACAGTGGGCAAAAGATATGGTACTAGATTATAGACCAGGGATTGTTCTTTTTGATAAGAAAAAAGAGATAGTACGAATAGATGCTTTATTATATAGTTTTCATTTTAAAGAGTTATTTAGATTTGTAAGTGGTGGTTATTATACTAAGTTTCATACGTTTTTAGATTATTTAAAACCTAGACAAGATGAGCTTTTAAATCAAGGGATTGATATAGATATTTCTGATAAATAAGTTTATAATTTGAGAAAAAGAAAAAAGGGATTGATTATCAATCCCTTTTTTTATTGTAGTATAGAATAAAGTTTATTGTTTTGTTGCATTATAAACACCTTGATTATTACCTACATTAAAGGTTCCTGCAGTAGTATTGAAGTTATCATAAAAACTCCCTTGAAGTTTATTTGATGGAGTTTGCATGTTCTGAATAGTATATGATGAACCATTAGTAGTGTACTCTCCAGCCATAGTAAATCCTGTCGAATCATTAATTTGAGCATCTACTTGAACACTATTTACTCCAAAATCAAAATCTAAAGTTATAGTTGAATGGATGGGATTTATTATTGTTTCTCCTGTAATACCTAGTATATATCCACTATAAGAAGCACTACCACTAAGTGAAGAGATATCTGAAACTATATTATTTCCTGTTATCCAAGCTTTTTCAGCTACATATTCACCAGCTAATTCTCCTGTACTACTCCAAAATCCCCATTTAAAATCATTATTATATTCATTTATAGATAATAGTGTACCTTCTCCTAATTTTGCAGTAATCGTCTCATCTGTAATATACGAGAATGATAAGTCAAGGTCATAAGGAAACATACTACTTGCTGTGGATAGTGTTATATGGTGTAGAGTATTTATATCTGAATTGATTAACTCATCTGTTTTATCATCAGCCTTAATTTTATCATCAGCCTTAATTTTATTGACAGTTTCAGTAACTAACTCTTCACTATCATCAACTGTTACACCATCATTTGGTTCTGTTGGAGTAACTTCTTCATCTCCAAAAGTGTCTTCATAAAATGCATTTTCATCTTGACCTGATTCTTGCTCATTTGCATCTGCACCAGAGTCTTGCTCCAAACCTTCTCTTTGTGCTGGTGGGATATTTTGTGGTGGAGCAGGTGGTTGATTTGGAAGTACAGTTGAAAATTGATTTGCACCAACTCTTTGTGTACCTTGTGGTGTTCCTACTTCAATAATACCATCTGTACAAGAAAATCTTTCTGGTTGAGCAGGTGTTGGAAGCGGTGGTACTTCACCAAAGAATATAGTTCCACGAATACCAATAGAAGCAGATTTTGTTGTGAGTTTAAATTGATTGGGATTGACTTTTCCTATTTGTCCAGTAATAGTTTTAAATATCCCCTTTGCTACTTTAAATGAAGCTTTTGTTTGTTCAGGTTCGTTAGAATCGTAAAAATATTCTTTAATATCAAATGTTGAGTTCTTACCAAGAGAGATAATTGTTTTATCATTAAAAAGCAATTGAACCCTTGCATTTGCAGATGTTGATATTTTATCTTTCTCTTCTATTTCCACTCCTATAGCAGCCTCTATAGTTTTTGAATCTCTTAAAATGTTTACATCTCCGTTAANAGCAGATATCTTTCCTACATTTGCAAATAATGTTGTTGTTACTAATAAAAGTGATAGTAATAGTATTTTCATAGTTTATCCTTTAAAATACAAAAGTGTAATTCAGATTTACACTTCTTTTTTTGTATGTATAGAGATTGATATTTGAGTCATTTTTAATATCCCTAAATTCTGCCATAATTGATTTTGTATCATCAATCTTTTTTACAATACCTAATGTGACATTCCTTGTATCATCATCTCTTTTTTCTGTAAAAGTCCCTCTATCTTTGTATTTTATTTTTTCAATTTGATAACCTATTGTTGCATCATAGGTTGGGTACAGAGTTTTTGAATAAGAGAGTCTATATTTATTTGTATCTTTACTTACATCTATTCTTGTACCTTTCTCTTTTCGTTCACTTATATATGAAGTAAATATATTAATTTTATCTTTGTTTTCTAAAGGAAGTAGATAGTTTATGGCAATCTCTTTTATATTTGAGTGTTTTTGACTATCTACTTTTTGTATCATTTTTTTCTTTTTGTATTTTAAATCAACAGTTAGAAGATGGTTTTTATAAACATTGTATTTTGTTGTATTTTTTACTCCATAGATATATAAAGTTTGGTCACCGCCTACCCAAACATGATCATAGGTAAAAGAACTTAAGTTTTTGTATTTTTTATTTGAGTATCCAATACCACTTTCAAGTGAAGTTAAAAATATATCATTATCATGATAATGATTTTGTTCTTTTGCATATACCACACCTGTACTTTCCCATGACAAATGATTGTTATATTTACTAGGGACTATTAAGTTTCCAACTAAAATAGTTTTGAAATCAGTATCTGATTTTTTTTCTGTATCATTATTTAATCGTAATCCACCTAAAATTTCAGTATATGTTTCATAAGTGTTGTTATTAACATTATTATCCCAACCTAGTCCAATGATAAGAACTTTGTTTAAAATATAACCTTGCTCTTTTTTTTCAATCATATTTAAAAATTTTTCAACATTTGTTCTTACACTTAATGGAATCGGAGATGACAATACTTTCTCAAACTCTTTTTTTGATTCTTTATATGCTTTCATAAGATACAAAGTTCTTGCATACTCTAGTCTAACTCTATGGTTTGAAGGTTTTGATATAAGAATTCTATCATATGCTGTTAATGCAAATTCATATTTTTTTAACTCAAAAGCACTTCTTCCATAATAATAGTTTATAAGTTCATGCTCTGGGTATTGTTCAACAAGTTTATCAAATATTTCAAAAGATTTTGTGTAATCTCCTTGATTAAAACTTGTTAATCCTTGGCTATATTTTAGAGTTGCTTCTTTATTTGTTGCAAAATTTATATCTGCAGCTAATAAAAAAGTACTAATTAAACTTATTAAAATAAAAATTAAAAAATTGTTCTTCACCTATTATTCCTCGTATAATTCTCTTATGAATATATAATCTAGTTTTTAACTAAATTATATATTCTGTTAAGATTGAAGTACTAACTTCAAATCTTTAATTTTTACAGTTTATGACTTTAGATAAAACAACATTTTTCCCTTGTAGATGTAAATTTATTTACATACTTCATCAAGTAAAGGTAGCTGTTATTAGCACTTATTACATATAGATTAACGAGGCTGTGAATTCTTATAGAAACTATCATTTAGTTAGTTTCATAAGACAACTAAAGATTACACAAAGGACAAAAAGATGAATTATGTAGGTATAGATATAGCAAAGAATTTTTACCCCAAGGGCACTTCTTTCAGGACGCTGTAGTAACTATCATTGATGAAAATGAAGCTAAAGTTTTAAAAAAGCATTTAGAGTTGAAAATGATAAAGATGGCTATATTAGTTTTATTGAAAAACTTAATACGGTTTCACTTGATAAATCAAACTTTCTTATAGGTCTTGAAGCTACAGGTATCTATGGTGAGAACCTTTTAGAATTTCTAAAAGTAAATGGTTATAATGTTAAACTATTAAATCTTGCCCTGACCAAAGGGAGGAAATACCCTTGGGGTACAAACATCAAGATATAGGGAACAAACCACTATGAAAAAAGTTAAAAATGATAATATAGATTCACTCATGATTGCACTATTTTTAAAAGATGGCAAGTATAGTGAAGGTTATGTAACTAATGATGAATATCAAAGTCTTAGAACCTTATATCGTAATAGAACAACTATTCAAAATGATAGAAGCAAAGGCAAACTTATGACCTAATGTCATAAGGTAAACTTTGTGCGTAGATGTTAAAAAATGAATATTAACTAATTTTGCAGTAACATTTCCAGAGTTTGAATATATAGTAAATCCATTTACTAATATAGGTTTAGCATTACTTGACAAGTATCCAACAGCTGAACATTATAAGCATAGTAGCGTTGATAGAATTGTTAAAGTTGAATGGGCGAAGTCTCTTTAGACACATCAAAGGTAATAATTTTAAGGCTGAAAAAGCATTACAGATATTAGAAGCATCTAAATAATCTGTATATTCAGGAAAAGCAAAAGATGCTCGTGCTATTGCTATTAGAAGCTCTATAAGACTACTTCAAATGTATCTTCAAGAGATAGAGATATTAGAACAAGAGATTTTTAGCTTACTTGAAAAACAGAATATATCAACTGAAAAATTTGAAGAAGACATGAAAGCTGATGATAAATCGACAACTTTAATAAATAATCTCAAATCAATACCTGGTGTTGCTGACGGGGTACCCCTTAAGGGTAAAAAACAATTGCAGCTATTATTAGTGAATGTGGAGATTTAACAAGATTTCCAAACACTGCTAAGTTTATAGGCTATTTAGGGCTATTCCCAACTGAAAATAGTTCTGGTAACTCTAAAGTCATAGGACATCTGAGTAATAGAGGTTCCTCCATAGCTAAACATACACTTTATTTGAGCTCTATTAGTTGTGTATTACATAATCCTCAACTAAAACAACTATATGATACTAAAAAATCACAGGGTAAATCTGCAAAAGAATCATACATTGCAGTATCAAGAAAACTAGCAACCATAATATATGATATATTTAAATATAACACACCATACAATCCAAATCGTGTATTCTCAAAGTCATAAACAGTAAAATGTTAAAGATCCCAAGTTAGTACTTAAATCACTTAATAATAGCCCTAATTTTAAATAGTATAAATAGCTATTATCGTACCTAATTGTTCAACCAAAAATTGTGTTTGATTATAAAAATACTTTGGTCAAAATTTATATTATTGACTTTCAAGAAGTACTTTTAAAATCAAACAAAATCAAGATATTTCTCTTGATAATGTTATTTTAAAATTTATTGTTAATAAAATATTGACTTTTTTTAAATTTCCTTATGGTTTAAGGTATTCTTTATAAAAAGGCTTTTTCTAGTTAGCCTTAATTCTACCAAAAAGAAAATAAAAAGAAAATAAATATATTATTTATTTAGCTTCATACAATAAAAACTCTTAATTAAGTATATAGTATTTTTTAGCTATTGCATCCATAAAAAAGAGAATATTATGGCAAATAAATTTAGAGAAAAATTATCAGGTAAAAGGTCAACAAAAGGCTATGATAAGATAGAAAAACAGAATAGATTATTACAACTTTTATCACAAATTCTAGATCATAGAAAAGGGTAAGGTAAACTGCATAGGCGGAATAATACTAGCACATAAAAAGATTAAAGATAAATCAAATGAAGTACCAGCACTTAGAGAACTTATAGATGAACTTGATAATAGCTTTATATATACCTTTGATGCAATGAATTGTAAAAAAACACTAAATAAAATTGAAAGTACAAATGATAATAAGTATTATTCTAAATTAAAAGCTAATCAAAAAGGTTTATTACAAAAAGCAATAGATATTTCAGATACAAAAGAACCTACAGATACATACTTTTCACCACTTAATCAAGAAGGTAAAAATTTAGTTAAAAGAAAAATATCTACATTTACAAATGGTAGTTGTTTCTATCATAATAAAATGACACACATTAAAACAATTATTAGAATTGATAAAACTATACACACTATCAATAAAAAAACTGGAGAAATAAAAGAAACTCTTACAACAGCATTTGCAATAGCAAATTTTAAAGATGATGCTAAGTTCTTTTACGATATGCAACTAAATCATTGGAAAGTTGAAACAATGCACTTCCATAAAGATAAATCACTTTACGAAGATTTACATACTGCTAATATTAATCCTATGACTATGACAATATTGAGAAGCTTTGTAATAAATATTTTACACCTAAATAAAGTAAAATCTATTAAAAATCAACTACTTGATAATAGATGGGATTTAGATACAACTTTGAAATTATTATTTAAAATTTAGTTTTTAGTGGATTTAGCTACCTTATATTTATGCGTTATGTTTTATTAACTATTTTTCATACTAATAAGTTATTATATGCAATTGACATAAGTCATGTTTTTTTATTTCAAATAACTATACAATTCTACAAATTAAAAACCAAACACTTTTAAGTAAGTCTCCTAAACATATTATAAAATACATTTTGGTTTTTAATTTTACATACAATATTAATATTAAAGGCTTTTCATGACTTTTCATACCCAAAAAAATCATATTTCTGTTAAACAATCTTGGATTGAAAAATTTACTTCTCAACCACACCAATTATTTTTTACATCGAGTGTATTATTTGCAATAATAATTATGGGATTAACAATATTATCTTTAAATGGAACAATAACCTCAGAATTTACTACTATTCATGGTTTTGGATTGATTTACGGCGTATTTACCAATGCTTTTATAGGTTTTTTAATAACCGTAATTCCAAAATATACCCACTCCAAAATAATAGATAAAAAACACTATTTACTCCCGTGGATTATATTACAAGTTAGTATGCTAGTAACACTTATGGGATTTGAAACTATAGGGAAAATAACTTTATCGCTTACACTCTTTTATATAAATTTTATCTTTTATCAAACTATAAAAAAGGGAACATCAATAGCAAAAAAAGAATCTATTGTTTTAAACTTTCTCCTTTTTAT
>JGI24724J26744_10002553_pt1 | contig 12049 bp, 11 predicted proteins | sample Cruoilmetagenom7_FD_26744 | JGI IMG/M metagenome (IMG submission 26744)
TCGGCCGCAGAACTCTTGCCCGAAAGCTTCTTACAGCAAAACCCTCGGAGAAAGCGCTGAAAAGCACTTCTCGAAAAGATCTTACTCTCGTGCGTAAAAACTCTCGTGCGTAAAAACCTTCCCGGAACCTTGCCCAAACACTTTTGAGAAAGAAAACGAGACTGACTTTACGACATTCCCAGAGTATCACCTCGGGAAATTCCTGGACTTCAAAGGATCCCTGGAAAAACACTTTTGGAGAAAAGGTGAAAACACACGCCTTCTGCAAGCATATTCCAGGACAGACGGACCTGGCACAGGTGACGTCCGACCTATGACCCGATGGAAAACATCAGCGATACCGACTGAGTATAGCGTCACTTCTCCCGGACATCACTTTTCCCTGAAAAGAAATCGCGAAGAACATTNTTGTCATCTGCCCCCGGCTGCCCGAGAAAGAAAGATCTCTCGACCACGACGCGTCGACTCTGCGACACGCGACCCCACACGAGGGTTCCGCCCGAGCACTGTCACAACAACCACTACCCCCCCCACCAAGGCAGCCAATCCCCCTGCTTTCAGGAATATCAGGAGACGACGCTTCATTTGCTGGTCTCCCTCGACAAAGACATAGGCCAGCACCTCGTCCACAAGGTCTCCAGCCGATGCGCTCGGAGACTCGTTTCGTAGACTTCCGAGCATACGGATCATCTGCTGATAGGTCGCTTCATCATCCTGCAAAGCCAGATACCTGTCGATATCATGCTTTTTAATTCGACGGGGCTCCTCAGGTAAATCGAAAGAAGCTGCGACGATATCTGCTTTTTCCGCCTGCATCTGCCCGGCATCTGGTTTCGCTTCGGAGGGTTCCCTCCTACGAAACAGCATCTATCGCTCCTTCCGACTCCAGACTTGCACGCAAACGCTTTCGCGCTCGGTGTAACCGCACTTTGGCGGCCGTCACAGAAATGCCGAGCTCTTTCGCAATATCCTCATGCGGCAGATCGTAAATGTCTTTCATCACCACCACTACCCGCTGATCAGGGGGAAGAGCCAGGAGACACTGCTTCAAACGTTCCCGCAAATCAGTGTTCGTTGACGCGTCCTCGGGCCGCACCGACTCAGATTCTGGCTCTTCAATACCATCGAGACGTTCCGCACGATGTTTTTGCCGTTTCCGCATATATGTGTAGGCCGTGTTCGCTACGATCCGNTACATCCAAGTTGAAAACTGAGCGTCCCCTCGGAACTTTTTCAAAGAGCGATACACTCTTAAATAAGCGTCTTGCAGGACATCCCGAGCGTCATCCTCATTACCAAGAAGACGGTACGCTAGTCCAAACATATCGCTATGGGTGAGGCGAACAATCTCCTCAAACGCATCAGGATCGCCTTTCCCAGCCCTTTCGACNAGAGAGGGATCTATCTTCAAGGACGGCTCCGTTGTATTCAGAAATTCGACACGGCAACCACTGGCATCGGTTACCAGAAAAACGGCAAAACAGCTCGACGCTTCCGCACAAAGTCGCTCTTCCACAATCCAGAGAACGCAGACACCAGGGATGCCCCCAGCAAAACCATGACCGAGCGGACTATGGAGCGNACTATGGATAGACCAGCAACGACCAGGGTAAAAAGAACCCGGCGACGCCTTCACCAGAGAAATCCAACTTTTCCGCAAGACTTCGTTGAAAACTCTCAGCCCATACCCTGATTTCCCCCCCGGATCTCCACTTCAGGATACTCCAAGAGGTAGTCGCACCTAGAGAGTCTAGGAAAACCTCTCCGGAGAAAGCATAAGAACACCGACAAACCGGAATTTACAGACAGAGCGCATAACAGATCTGCAAAAGCGAGAAATAGACCGGTCCCCCACGCGATACACACACAACACAGCACAGTGTTTACTCGAGAAAATCTGCCCAAAAAAGCGCCATCAGCATTTTCAGAAAAACATTCCGACGCTCCCTGTGTCACACCCCCTTGTAGCATGAACGCAGATTAAGAGCTGCTTTATCGGGAAAGTAAACTCCTACAAAAAACGCAGAAAAAATACACCAAGAAGTCATATAAAAAGAGTGGCGGAGGGCGGGTTCGAACCGCCGACACAACGATTATGAGCCGTTTGCTCTGCCACTGAGCTACTCCGCCAACACCAGTACAACACCAATAAACGCGGGAGAAGCATAGCAGAAAACACAGAAAAAACCGGATGCGATATCCAGGCAAACTGCTCCGGCAAAAAGAAACAGTCCACTTCTCAGCAGCTCACTTCGGGAAATCAGAGCGAAAAAAGAAAAACCCTACATAGACCAAATCCCACCTGGGTCCTCGTGTAAGACCGACTCGAAAAGCGAGTGCTCTATAGAAAGACCACCAACAATGGCAATATCCCCCGCAAACCTCAAACAATTATAGATAGCATGAAGAGACCACCAAAAGACTATCCTTCCACAAGAACACCCAAATCTCGCAAAAAAGCTCTACAGACGAACCTCTTTGGAAAAGAAGTAGAGTCTTCCGCTACCGTCACAAAAGATCTGCGATAATGCTTCATTCCGAAGAAAGCGGATTACCGTCAGACAACGTTGACCCCGCTCTTATTACTCTCAGGTCCAAAGATTACCTCTGACTTTTCCAAGGAAAACTTCAGAGGTTGCAAGAAAACCCCTAGGAACATAAAAAAACCCCTCACATGGGTGGCGTGCGGTTATATCACGCGAGTCACTGCGCCCAGGAGCCTTCCATGCTTCCTGCTTCTACAATTACTCCAGAACGAGCTAATCCCCAAGAATTCGAAGGCCTCTCATTCGGAGAGTTCGTACATCGTTCCCTGCCATTGGCGTTCGATTACGCGCGGGTCTACATTCCGAGGGACCAAGATGCTGTCGGTCCCTTAATCACGACCTACCTCACCTTATGGCGTTCTACCCGACGATGGCTCCCTATGGGGAAAAAACCAGATACCAGCCTAATAACGCTGTTTAGGGAACTACGCAAGCAAGCTCTCAACCCAGATGAAAAGCCTAAACCGGTAAATCTCGAAGGCTATTTTTCCATCGCCAGCCTTGGGGAAGTCGAGCGTTCCGTACTGGTCTTAGCCCTTCGCTACGGGCTCACCCCGGACCAAGCAGGCCAAGTTCTCGAGACCTCTCCAGAACAAACTGGACGCATTTACTTGCGGGCAAAAACAGCAGCCTGGGAACTCGCGGATGCTATTCACATCTGGACGAATTCTCGCAACCAGTGTCCAAGGCTTATGACGCTCACTGCGGAACATCGCCCAGACGAGACTCTTGTCACACCAATTCTTCGCCACGCGGACAATTGCGAGATCTGTAAATCCAAACTGGGCACTGGCCCCGATCCTCTGCATAACCTCCCCAGCATGCAAGCCGATCTTCCCACTCGCATGACCCGGAGAACCGTTTACAACGAACTCGAGTATCACGGTATTCCCACACAAGAAGACGAGAACACAACTTTCTTCGAAAATTTTCGGCGGATTTTCACCCGTTTTAACAACTGGTGGACAGGTGCCACAAACACTATGCGTGCAGGATCCATCGCTGCGGTTATCCTCATCATCACGCTTCTCCTCGTGTTTCTCACCGGGAATGGGGACGACAGCTCCCTCGACTCCCCGAATGAAACAAATACCCAAAATCCAGCACAAAACAGCGCGCTCCCTTCGGCAGCGAATGCTCCCCTCTTCGAAGAAGAGGCTGCCACGCCGCAAGATCCGACAGCTCCCATTCCTGTTTTTGAAGAATTCAAGGTCTCTTTTACCCCAAGTACCTCTTCCGGGCCGCTCAGCTATGACGTGACAATCAAGTGGGATGCATCAAATGCGGAGAGAAGCATTGTCAGCTTGAATGAGGAAGAGACCCCATTTGACGCCGGAAAAGGATCTCACACCATCAAAGGCATTGATCCTGGCACACACACTGCAAAAGTGCGCGTCAGTGGTCCCGGTCGCACAAAAACAAAAACAGAGAGCGTCACGCTTCCCTTCACCCGCCCATAACCACCCTTCCAGCACTATTTTCTTGCTTTCCATATTGTGCGTGCGCGTTCTTACAGGAGCACGATGATCTCTTCCGAGAACCGGGAATCCTACCGAAACAGCTGGGTCTACTGAAGACCTATGTCGAATCCCTAATTTGCGTACAAATATGTATTTTCCAACGACAAGAACTTCGACAAAGACTGAAAGAAGCAGTACGGACCGACCATTCGTGTCCCTGGTCTTTCTTTTGCATTTTCGGCAATACCACTATGCAAATTCCCGTCCAAGCGGCAAAATTGCTTCTTTTCGCAGGTTTATCACGCCTTCTTCCCTTCAGGCACGCAAAACCCAAGCGTGTGACCTCAGCAGGCCAAAGACTCTCAGCCCGGAGACCATTGGAAACAGCCTGGAAGAAACAAGCGTAGAAAAACGAACAGGGAGCAGTATCTTCCTAGAAGACTTTGGAAGACATCTCGACTCTTTTGGCCGCTGTAACGACATGCTCCATCAGAAGAGCAGTCGTGACAGGTCCAACCCCACCAGGCACAGGAGTCAGCCTACCTGTACCAAATTTCATGACACTGCCATCCACATCACCCACTAAACGCCCTTCAACAACATGAATACCCACATCTATAATGAAGGCATCTGGACGAAAGTACTTTTTTCCAAAAAATTCTGCCTTCCCAACGCCTACCACAACAAGGTCTGCTTTTTGGGTTACCGCCCACAAATCGCGCGTGCGCGAATGGCAAATAGTAACTGTTGCGTCGCGCTGCAATAAAAGCGCAGCGCAAGGCTTACCGACGATGTTGCTGCGCCCAAGCACCACAGCATGTGCCCCGCGAAAAGGAAATTCTGCAAACTCGGCAAGGCGAACAACAGCTTCGGCTGTGGCCGGAGGAAAACAATCCAGCCCCAATTGCAGCCGACCCACGCTGCACGACCCAAGCCCGTCAATGTCTTTTGACGGATCAATTGCGTCGGCCACGATATTTGCATCTATATGGGGAGGAAGAGGTGTCTGGAGAAGAATACCGTGCATCATTGGATCGTGGCTTTGTTCTGCCACAGCTTTCACGAGTTCAGCGGTGCTGACTGAAACAGGAAAAAAACGTTCCTCGTATTCGATATCAGATCGTTCTGCAGCTTTCACAATGCTCTTACGGTAGGAAGCACCCGAATCATCATCGCCTACCAGAAAGACCACCAGACGCGGCCGGATGCCCTTTGCTCCTAAAGCCTCTACATCAAGGGCGATATCATCTCGAATACGCGCAACAAGATCTGCTCCAAAAAGAGGAATCATGAGGGCAGGTCCTTTTCGACGAAGACAAGAGTAGCGGTAACGGCTTTTTCTATCGCGGAGAGGTTTTCCCTCAATGCAGCCAACATCTCCTCCGTCCCAGCAGCGTCTCGCAATAAAGAGACGTTCACTCGTACATTCAAGCCTGCCCCTGCAGCTGCCGCCTGTGCACAACACGCAGCACATCCCACATCGGTAATGACATGAGGATTTGCGTGAGGGGCAAGTTCGCTCGCAAGACACACAACTTCGAGACTTGCCTGCACAATGCGTAACGCAGCACTGCCTGCCCCCCTCAAGGCATCTTGCACATTGTTGGAGCGTGCTTGTTTTTGTTCCGCTGTCGCACGCGGCAGCGCGTACGCGTCGATCACCTTTTGGAAAGCTGCCGCGTCCTCATCAGCAAGAGCGACCGCTCTCGTTTTCAGGTCTTCAGCCTGTTGCAAAGTCGCAGCAACACGCCCTTCAGGGTCCTCTTTCGTAAGGTTACAAACCATCATGACAAGCCCTGCACCCATCGCGACTTGCAGAGCCGAGACTGCTCCGCCCCCAGGAGCAGGGGCCGAGGAAGCGAGGTCTTGGAGGAAAGCATCAATATGCTGTTGCGAAAAATGAAACATAACTACAAGTGTGCCGAAAAATACCCCAAGTGGTAGGAGAACCCACGCAGAGCAAAAAAACAAGAAGGCCACTACAAAGTCTAGAAGATAAGGAGAAAATTTGCTGACATGGCCACAGTTTCTCCAACAACAATAGCTTCAGTAGCCAAAAGTCTCTCGCCCTATAGAGAACTTTTCCTAAAAATTGCCACATAGCAGAACTCTCTACAATAGCCACATGCATCTGGTAAATCGTGAAAAAAAGCTTTTACGACAAAAATTCACAACAAAAAGATCGCCCTCTAGAAGGGAGAACAACCTGACGGAAGCGAAAAAACACCACACCGGTCAGCAGCCGGTCAACACTCCCAACTTTCTGCCGCTTGTGAGCATATATGAAAATAAGTGAGCAAGATCTCCGCGCTATTTCGACATCTGGCCTTTTCAAAGGGCGCGCTCTTCGCCTTCTCTGGATCATGCCTTTCTGGCCAACCAGGACAAACCCAACGGCACTCACTCCAGCCCGCGAAGTAGCCCATCTTCTGGCCCGTGCCGGCCATTCTGTCGCACTTCTCGGCATGAGTGAGGAAACTCCCGAGCCTTCTCTACCTGACCATGGAAACCTCTACGAGGATCCGCTTGTGCGGCCAGGAAGCGGACCAGGCCGGCAGGCAAAGGGAGCAATCGAGATCGCACGTCGCGCGCGCCGTCTCCATGCAGAACAGCCTTTTGACCTTGTTTATGTACGTTTTGCACATCCCATTGGGGTCACCGCGGCAATCGTCGCAGCACTTTTACGTCTTCCTCTCATTTACCAAGAAGAAGCTCCCGACTTAGCGGCAGTCACTGAACGACGGATTGAACGATTCTCCATGTGGACGATGAAACATCGCGCCCGCCTCCTCTGCGCAAGTGGTCCGTCCTGTGCAGCAGATGTAGCTGACATGCTGGACCGTCCCGTCTATCCCATTCCTCTTGCTGTCGACACAGACAAATTCCATCTTCCATCGCGTACGCTCCTCGAAAAGGAACAAGTACGTCTTATTGCAGTGGGTCGGCTCCATCCACAAAAAGGAACGTCCACGCTTATCAAAGCCATGTCCAAGCTTCCCTCCCGCTTTGAACTCGACCTCGTGGGCGACGGAGAGGGACGCAAAGATGCCGAAGAACTCGTCGAGCAATATCAGATTGCAGACCGCGTTCGATTCCACGGATTCCAGCCTCCTTCCGCAATAGCCGGGTTTTTGGAAAGAGCACATATTTTCGTTCTTCCTTCCAGAGTAGAAAGCTTTTGTGTGGCGGCAGCGGAGGCTTTGGCTTCCGGTCTCCCCACCGTCGTGACACGCTGTGGGGGCCCAGAATATTTTGTGGGGGAAGAAGATGGTCGCGTTATCAAACCGAATGATCCAACGGCTTTGGCACATGCCATTACACACACGGTGAACCGCTACAGGGAGTTCAATCAGTATGCCATTCGGGAGCGGGCGCACGCTCGTTTCGGCCCCGCTGCGACCTTGCAACTCTACGAAAAAATGTTCGCGAGTGTTCTCTTGGGGGTAGAGCCAGAGACAGAGACAGGCCCTTTTGGCCCCTTTTGGTTCCCGCCGGTACACAACACCGAGAGCAAACCATGAATGTGGGAAAGCTGCGCCCTCCACAGAGAACAAAAAGTTGGGAAACTCAGAATCGCCGGCGTAGCAGACCAATACCCCGGGTTTTCCGGCGAGGCTTCTCCCCCACGATTTTCCACCCACTTGCTTCTATCAGCGTCGACAAGCCCCGCCATACACCAGCATCCACGAGAACTTTTTCCGGCTTATGATCGGTACAAAGGAGCAGAGGGCCATCTACCGTTGGAAGACGGGTGGTCTCAATCAAACTCGCCAAATGCACCCTCTTCTCTTCTGAGTCTTTGGCGACCTTACGCACACCCATTTCATCGTTTGCATTGAGAACAAGCTCTTTACGGAGCACCACTTGACGCAGAGGACGCACCAGAGGGTCCCCATTCCCGTTGACGTCTTCTTTGTCCATATTATCTCTCACAAGACAAGCGAGAGTCTCAGGAAAACGCAGGGCCTCTGACGCGATCGACTGAATGTCAAGACCTTCGCGCGGCCCGCCCATCACCACAAGAGAGTTTTCGATAGGACGGTCGCGAAAATCCACTCGTCGAGCATCGAGGCCTGAAACCATGCAATGCAGATTTCCCTCGTGACGCCATAAGACAACAGAAGGCGCGCCTAAGTCGACAAGCTGAAGAATGTCAGAGAATGCGATATTTTTCGGTTCACTCGGATACCATCGATATTCCTCATGCTGCGCAAAACCGCGCGTTTGCACGAACGCCTTCACAAAGGTCTCTCCCCCGCCGTTCGTTCAGGACTCGAGCGCCATGCCAAGCAACTCGTCTCCCTGCAAAATGCGGAAATCTTCAGAGAGCTTACAGCCATTTGCAAACTGTTGCGCCGCTGCTACCAGCTCCTCATCTACACCAAACCAGCGCCGCATCCGCTTGAACGGCCCCCACTCTGTCTCCTGGCGAGAAACATAAGACTGCAAAATAAAACGCAGCAAGTAACGGAGCGGCTGATCGGTATCAACCGGCCCATACCCAGGCCCAACCCCTACATGACGAAAATAGAAGGTAGAAGCGTTTTCGTCTTTATTTTCTTCGACACGAGTAAGGCGCACACCGCCAATCGTCTGTACAGGAGTCACAACAAGAGCAACCTTCTCCCGAAAAAGTTCACTTTCCTGAAAAAAGCGCATGAGGCTTGCATACCCGACTTCTACCGCATCCCCAAGAGAACGACGCTCCCGCTGATTTTTGTATCGGACTCCAGTTGTCGGCGAAACCTCCGCGTAACGTTCGCAACGCAATGGACAAAAAACCACAAGACGTTGGTCTAATGTCTCTGAGTCCATACCACCGTAGGCTTCTTGGAAAAGTCGAGTCACACGCGCCGGCTGGTTCACTTTGTCGTGCCATTTGCCTCCACGTTCAAGAAGCGCAGGCGTATCAATGGCAACAAATACCGCTCGCGCTTCTCGTAAGAGGTTCAAGACTCGCCGGCGATGCGCGGGATCATCACTCGACATATCCCCACCAGGAAAATCATGGAAGCACACAGCGAGTTTCGAGTCTTTTGACTTCTCGTCCGCGTCTTCCTCAACAAAGGTGCCATCGTCCTCGTTGCCATTTTTCCCAATACGGAAATGAAAAGACTGTCCCTGTTTTGTACCGGGCATCCATCCCTTCATGACAAACGCATCAGGAATGCTTCGCAATTCGCGAAGACGCTTCTCCAATAGGTCATGACTGGACTTGTCCGGCACCAACGTAAGATTTGTAGCGTGAACATTCTCAGCAAATTGCTCGTACATCGCGGCGAGGAGGCTCGTTTTTCCCACACCGGAAGGGCCAAGCATCATCACATCGACTCTATCGAGCTTGGGTCTCCCGACCATTTCGCTCCCTATATAAAGATCGGTGCATCTTCAGCAATCGCAAAAAGGATCACCGGGGAAGCAGGCGGGAGAGATCATCCGTCGCATGTCTCGCATGGGTTACAGCCTCCACCCACTCCTGCTTCAATTCCATCAATTCCCCGATACGGTCAAACACCTCGGGCCAAAGCACCAGACGGTGCCTATTCAAATACACATCCCACTCTCGTTCCACTCGCTTCGCACGCAAGATACGGTCCACGAATTCCTCCGTAATACCGAAAGCCGCTTGGCTAGGCTCTGCGGCAAGAGCAAGAAGAGCAGGTTCGGCCTCGTGCAGGGCTTCCCGGTAGGCCGCGTCAAGACGTTCCCGCACCATTGCAGAATCCGCGGGAGTGGGCAGCGAAAAGGACGTTGCACTGTCAGGAGTCAGCACATCAAGCTCTCGACGGATCCGGTGGTGAATGAATCCACGATAGGAGAGCTCAAAACCGGCAAGGACGCTGAATCCCTCTTTCAAGCGGTGATAGTCCGGAGGCAGTTCATTCCCNAACCCATGCAACCAGGGAGACGCTCCACCATCAATCGAAACCAAACGGTCCAATCGCACACTTGAGCACAAGATTTCGACAACCCGCTGCTTTAGTTCTTCCATGCTCTGATGCAGCACATTGTCAAGGCGAAGGAACTCGCGTGACAATTGGGAACGCATCTCGTTCCTGAAATCGCTATAGGCAGTGTCGTAGGAACCCCGATGGTCTCGCCGTGAGGAAATCTCGTCTTCTGTCGGGAGCGGCACCGTCTCTGCACAGTGTTCAATGAGAGCAACCACATGCTGACGGAAGTGCTCGTCTTCGCTGTCACGAGTCTCTTTCAACTCCCGCACAAGACGCTCAAGCCCTGTTGAAATCTTGTGCCAGAAGTCATCGAAGAGATCTTTGTACACTTCGTGGGCTTCTGCATCGGCGCTTCGCCCCAGCGTCACAGCTCTTCCCGCAAAAGAAAGAGTCCCCTCAACCTCAGTCACAAGCTTGTCAAGCTCTCTCGAATGGTACGCATCGTACTCTCGGTCGAGACCCTCAAGATGCGTCTCAAGGTATTCCAAAGCGGGGGTAAGTACCTTGCCTTCGACCTCTGATTCCTCTGCACAGTCCGCCACAATACACTGGGCACTGGAGAAAAACTGACGGGGAAGAGAAGACCGGAGCATGTCGCAAGTGTCAGCATTATTGCTGTTCTTGGTCTGTACCTTGTTCAGAACCAAAAACGACCAGTCCGCAAGACGAAGGGCCTCTAGCGAGCTGTTCGCAGTGTCGTACAAGTCAAGATCAATGTCGGCCCAACTGTCGCCGACTCCGGTACTGCGCGGCATACGAACGAAGAACGCAAAATCAACTTCGGTCTTCAGCGTATTCAGCAAACGCTCTTCGTCACCATAACCCGTATCACCCAAGCCTGGAAGGTCGATCACCGCGATAGGAGCGTCTTCCATATTAGGAAAAGCACAATATGCATGCACATGACGTACCGCAAAATACTTACGGTAATCACGGCGTCCTTCCGGAGTGTCCTGAGCCACATATTCACGCAATTGACTTAGCGGAATACGACGCTTTTCTGCACCCAACAGATCACGGTACTCGTCAAGATGTTCCTGCATCATCTGCAAACGGTCATACATCGCAGTCTGACGAACGGTCATTTCCTCCATGGAAGCCGCCGGAATCCGGTGGCTCGCAAACGAAGCAATCGAAGAAGGAGGAGGCCCAAGAGCAAGCATCTCGTAATAAGGTCCGATTGCATCCCCTATAAAGGAAGCATCATCGTGGAAGAACACCTCACCGTGAGGGTCAGTCGTCTGACTGTTATAGATAGTGCTCTTCACACCAGTGCAGTTTTCTCCCATTCCGTCAGGAAGTTCGCGGGAAGACAAACCGGTAATCGCCTGCAGCAGTCGGCTCTTCCCCTGACGAGCACGACCGATCACCGCGATATTCAAAGTAGTACGGCTAAAACGGGAACGTGCCCCGTCATAATCCTGCATCTCTGACCGCAAGCGCCTACACAGAGTGTCCGCGTCAAGTGACTGAATCTTGTCGTAGAAGATACGCATTTCTTCATGAACAAAATCGTCCTGGTCGCAGGTACGCAACAACCTCTCGCGCAAACGAGCCAGCTGTTGCAGCGACAAATTCAGTTTTTCGATTCTCTCGCGTCGCTGCTCAGCAGCAGCAGCAAAAGCGCGCCGGCGATCGACAAGATCTGCGATGCTATTGCGGGTAGATGTCGAAGGTGGCATCTCTCTTCACGTCCCTCGGTCCGAACTCCCACAGAAAGGAGGCTGATACCAAACTGTGCAATTCTTCACAGCATGCAATAATCGACTGCATGTGTAGTACCTAGGCTGAAGGGCACAGGAAATGAGGGAACTGCACATATCCCTATCGGTTCTGTCTTCTGCACATACCCCAGCGATACCTCTCTCTCTTCTTCTCTTCTTCTCTTCTTCTCCCAAAATTGGCCACGAAAAGGAGGCACCATGCACCTCTTTTCTCAAAAAAAGACAACAAAACATCAATCGCACAACATGAAAAACCTGCAAGAAGGGCATAAACAGAAAACCCGCAATACTCCAAAAAAATCGATTCAGCCCATCAAGAAAAAAACACAATACACAGCCACCCCAAAAAAAATATGCCCCTCTCT
>JGI24724J26744_10002557_pt1 | contig 12032 bp, 12 predicted proteins | sample Cruoilmetagenom7_FD_26744 | JGI IMG/M metagenome (IMG submission 26744)
CTTCTCTGACAGCAGAGACGCATTGGTGAGAACGGCAACCGGTATCGGGGTCAATTTCTTAATCCCGCATATCAGTTTTTTAACCCCGGAATTAAGCGTCGGTTCACCTGAACCGGATAACGTAATATAGTCGGCATCAACTTCCCCTATACGTTTTTTTATTTCATCAAGCACCTCAATAACAGGAACGTACTCTTTCCTCTCAACAGTTCTGTTAGTGGTGCATCCGAGCTGACAGTAAACACAATCGTAACTACAGGTCTTAAAAGGCACAAGGTCTATTCCGAATGACCTCCCCAACCTTCTTGACGGAACCGGTCCAAACGTAAACTTAGAATTACTCATCTGTATCTACGCACAAAGTAACAGGACCATCGTTAACAAGTTTCACCTGCATATGCGCTCCAAACCGCCCTTCTTTGACAGAAACATTTTTCTTCTTTAGCGCCGAATTCAACTCCTGCCACAATTGCACAGCAATCTCAGGCGGGGCAGCCTGACCAAATCCGGGCCTGTTTCCTTTCCGCACATCCCCGAACAACGTAAACTGCGGGACACTCAAAATCTCTCCGTTCACCTGCTTTATGTTAAGATTCATTTTACCACTGTCATCTCCGAAAATACGAACATTTATTATCTTGCCGGCCAGGCGTTCCACATCCTTTGCCGTATCTCCCTTACCAACCCCTACAAGAAGAAGCAGCCCTTTTCCAATGCCGGCTATAGTTTCCTCTCCGACAGATACCCGCGCTTCCATTACTCTTTGGATAACAACTTTCATTTGAACTTTACAGGTAACTATTAGACTGTATTACTAAGAATCGGTTTTTGAACGGTTTTGATGCTTTTAGGAAAATCAAGGGAAGAAACCGTTGAAAAATTATCCTGTCCGACCCGCCAAAGTTCTGTAGCGGGGAGTTTGATAATTTCAGGTTTCTGACCGGAGATTTTCCGTATAAAAAGCATCCCTTAGTGAAAAAATCCCATTCTTAGTACCCTACGAATATTTACCTTTATAGAGGTTTGATTCACCAAATAATTAAAATAAAAACAAAGCTTCAACACTTTCCAGTTTCCTGATAAGTTTTTCACCGTCCTCTTCCCCGAGCACAAAAAGAGTCGTAGCAAGCGCATCAGCTTCCGTTGCAGTTTTAGCAATCACAGTAACGCTTACAACTCCGGACGCAGGCACACCTATTCTCGGGTCAATTATGTGAGAGTATCTCTTCCCGTCTTTAAAGAAAAATTTCTCATAATCTCCTGAAGTAGCAACGGCTCTATCGCTTACGCTGAGAACTCTAACTACACTGTCATGGTTCCGAGGATCCCGCACCCCGACTTTCCACCCGCTCTCCCCCGCAGGGCTCCCGAGAGCATATATATCCCCGCCTGCATTTACAATTGCCCTGTTTATCCCCCCGCTTTTGAGAATTCCAACCATCCTGTCGACAACATATCCTTTTGCTATCCCTCCCAAATCAATTTTCATCCCGCGTTTCTCAAGCTTAACAATGCCGCCCTCCCGGTTGACATTAACATTTCTGTAATTTACGAGAGGCATGACTTCTCTTATCTCCGCCTCCCCGGGTATTCTTCTCTCTCCGCCGCAAAACCCCCACAAATCAAGCAACGGCCCGACTGTTATATCGAATGCACCGCCGCTTAACCCGCTATAGTAGAGAACTTTCCCTATGACATACAGGAAGTCTTCAGAAACATTGACCCTTTCAATCCCAGCCTTCAGGTTTATTCTTGAAACCTCACTATCCTTTTTAAACCCGCTCAGGAGCTTTTCGATTCTCTCCCCTTCATGAAAAGCATCCTGTATAACCTTCTTCGCCAGCATCCTGTCCTCATGCTCTACGGTAATTTCAACAACCGTCCCCATAAGGAAAGAACTTTCCTTCACCCTCACTCCTCCCCCGCAGCCGGAAAAGAGTAAAGCAAAGGATATCAACGAACAAAAGAACTTTTTCATAGAGAGATCAAAGTCGGGGTGCTGCCAATCAACATAGCAGGACTCTGTGTATCACGGGTTACTTCAAGATATACCTTTATAACTAACGGAGACATAGGCCCAACGCCTAAAAGCACAAACGGCAGGGATGTCTGAGAATTCATATAATCAACTATTTTTTTCACAGAAAAATCCATAACCGGACTTTTCTTACCTTCACGCATATTCTCCTCCTGATTTAGCGGCAAGTAATGCTGTTCCATATGCCGCTTCTTCCTCATACGGACTTAACTTTAAATCCATATTGAAAGTCTTCTCCGTTACCTTTTGTAAAACTCGATTTCTCTTTATTGCATTTCCCGAACCGACAATATATTTTCTCTTTTTTCTCATCCTCCCATAAAATTCATGCAATACTCTAACCATACCTTCAAGCATTGCCCTGGATACATGAGAAACGGTAAAATTGTTCGCATCCAACCCGTTAAATGATGCTTTCAACTCCTCCCTCCCCCTCTCGCCAAAAAAGTACGGGGAACACACCAAACCGTCACAGCCTTCGGGAGCTTTTGAAGCCAATCTGTTCATTTTTTGAAATATGCTGTCTCCTCTCACCCCGCATAACTTCATCCCAACAGATTCAAAAAAATCTCTCAAAACAGAATAAGCCGCTCCACCACTCAAACTCGCTCCCACAAGGATATACTTTCCATTCAAATATGGCCTCAGNTCAAGACCATCACTGACCTTAGTAAAGTTGCGGACTATTACGGAAACCTGGGAGCCCGTGCCGATGTTCATGTTGATACATTCACCATCCCTGTATCCATGAAAGCTGCCCAATATACTTGCCTGATTATCACCCAAAGCGCAGCCAACAGGAACACCTTCCTTTGTAAAACCTATTGTTTCACCTGAACTCCTGATTTCAGGGAATATCTTTTCCTTAATCCCCAGTTTACCTATAAGTTCCCGGTTCCAGTCCATTTTTTTTACATTAAAAAGTCCGGAACTTGCTGCATTTGTTGGGTCTGTAAACATAAAATTTTGATTAGCTAAATTAGCTCCTATCCAGTCGTGTATAAAACATGCTTTGTAGACATTTTTGGGAATAAGTTTGTTTTTATAAAACCAGAATAAACTTGCTCCCATATAACCCGGTCTTATTAAACAACCACATTCACAGAATGGATTATCTCCCGCCTTGCTTAATATTTCCGGAATAAGTTTCTCACTTCTCTTATCCTGCCACGTTATTAAGTTAGTCAATGGTTTCAAACTTTTATCTACCAATAACATTCCATGCATCTGTCCTGTAATCCCTACTCCTGAAATTTCACTCTTTATTCGTCTTCTTATCTTATTAACTAAATAAATCGTTTTTTCTCGAATTATCTTTGGATCCTGCTCTGAAAAACCCTTTTCACATTTTACACCGGAAGAATTTTTTTCAGAGACTATATCTATCGGTCTTCCCGAGATGCCATCCAGAGCTAAAACACAAATTTTGGAAGTTCCTACATCTATCCCGAGATAGACTTTCATGATTTTTTGCGGATGAGTTTTTCTTCTTTAAGGTAGGTCTGCTGACGGGAAAGCAATTCATCAAAATCAACCTTATGCCCGTCAAACTCAGGGCCATCTACGCACGCAAATTTTGTTTCTCCCCCAATTGTAACCCTGCAGGCTCCGCACATCCCTGTAGCATCAACCATTATCGGATTGAGACTCACTATTGTTTTGATACCATAGGGCTCGGTTACCAGTGAGACAGCTTTCATCATCACAACAGGTCCGGTGGCAATTACAAGATCAATCTTTTCATCCTTGTCAAGAATGCTTTTTAACTCCCCGGTAACAAATCCTTTGTTCCCGTACGACCCATCATCAGTGCATATATACAGCTCATCGCTTACATTTTTCATCTTCCCTTCCCAGAACAAGAATTCACGTGACCGGGCACCGATTATGGAAATGACCCTATTCCCCGCATCTTTCAACTGCCTTGCAACAGGATATACAGGTGCTATCCCGACCCCTCCCCCGATACATGCAACAGTTCCAAATTGGCTTATTTTCGTAGGCTTACCCATCGGCCCGATGACATCCAGAATTGTATCACCTGATTCAAATTTTCCAAGTTTGTCCGTGCTGAAACCGACTTCCTGAAACACAATCGTAAGAGTTCCGTCTTCCGCATCATAATCTGCGATTGTAAGAGGGATTCTTTCGCCCTTTTCATCAATCCTTATAACTACGAACTGACCGGGCTTTGCTTTCCTCACAATCTCGCCCGCTTCAACCACTATCAACTTTGTACCCGGACCTAACACTTCCTTCTTGACAATTTTATTCACTCTGTTATTTCTCCAGACAAAAAAACCTCATGAATGAGATACCTACCGGGCGTGGGAAACCAAGCCCATAGATAAAAAACTGTGTTACTAAAAATCTGTTTTTGAATTGAACCCCTACAACAGCCCGATGAATCGGGCAACTACATAAAATGGCTGGTGAGCCAACCACTTATACTTCTATAAATTTTCGGCTATCTGGACAGCGTTCAGAGCTGCCCCCTTACGCAGATTATCCGACACAATCCAGAGATTAAGACCGTTTTCAATCGACTCATCTTTCCTGATTCTTCCGACGAAAACTTCATCCATCCCCGCTGAATCAACCGGGACAGGATACTTATCCTTCGAAGGTTCATCCACAACAACAATACCCGGAGCTTCACTTAAAATCTTTCTTGCTTCGGCAGGCTCCAAATTCTTTTCCGTTTCCACATTTACAGATTCCGAGTGCCCTATAAAAACAGGGACCCTTGCCGCTGTGGCTGTTATCCGAATCGAGTCATCTTCCATAATCTTCCGTGTTTCATCCACAAGTTTCATTTCTTCTTTCGTATAACCGTTATCCAGGAAAACATCAATATGCGGAAAAACGTTAAAAGCTATGCGGGAAGGCAAAACCTTTGCTTCCACATCCTCCCCTGCCAGAGATGATCTTGTCTGTTCCCTCAGTTCTTCCATTGCAGGCGACCCGGCCCCGGAAGCTGCCTGGTACGTACTTATAACTATCCTCTTTATACCTGCTTCCTCACGTATTGGCTTAAGAACGACAACAAGCTGGATTGTCGAACAATTTGGATTTGCAATTAATCCCTTGTGTTTACCTATCGCATGCGGATTGACTTCAGGAACTACCAGAGGCACATCCGGTTCCATCCTGAAAGCACTCGTGTTATCAATAACAATAGCACCTTCCTTCACCGCCCTCGGAACATACTCTTTGCTGACCGAAGCCCCGGGAGAAGACAGTACAATATCTATTCCTCTGAATGAAAACTCACTCAGGTTTTCCACTTCCACATCCTCTCCAAGGAACTTCAATATTTTTCCCTTCGACCTTTCTGAAGCAACAAATCTCATCTCGCGCACAGGGAACTTCCTCTGCTCTACGATTCTTATCATTTCCTGTCCCACCGCACCTGTTGCTCCAACCACCGCTACTTTGTACCCCTGCATAGTATCCTCCGACTGCTGGTATTTTTGGCAAGCAAGCTTGCCAACCCCTTAAATCTCCCTATTTAATATAGCCGGCTACAAGATCACCGACTTCGGAAGTCGATATGCCGCTTCTCGCAGACAGATCCCCCATCTTACCGCTTGCAAAAGCTTTGGCTATCGCTTTCTCGACAAGAGATGCTGCCTCTTTTTCCCCGAGATGTTCAAGCATCATCTGGGCTGAACAAATAGCCGCCATCGGGTTAATCACATTCTTGCCGGTATACTTCGGCGCTGAACCGTGAATCGGTTCGAACATGGAAATACCTTCAGGATTTATGTTCCCCCCCGCAGCTACTCCCATACCACCCTGAACCATTGCACCAAGGTCAGTAATAATATCACCGAACATGTTGCAGGTAACAATAACATCAAACCATTCAGGATTTTTTACCATCCACATACACGTGGCATCGACAAAAGCATAATCTTTCTCTATATCAGGATATTCCTCCCCAATCTCAGCAAACGTTCTCCTCCACAAATCATGAGCATACGTAAGGACATTTGCTTTATCGCATAATGTAAGTTTTTTCCTTCTGTCCCTTGCTTTTGTATATTCAAAAGCATAACGGATGCATCTCTCGACTCCTTTGCGGGTATTAATCATTTCCTGAACCGCAACTTCATCCTGTGTGCCCTTCTTCACAAATCCCCCTATCCCGAGATACAAACCTTCGGTATTCTCACGCACAACGACAAAGTCTATATCTTCAGGGCCTTTATCCCTCAACGGGGTTTGCACGCCCGGATAAAGTTTGATCGGACGAAGATTTATGTACTGGTCAAGCCCGAACCTCAACTTCAGCAATATTCCCTTTTCAAGTATCCCGGGCGCAACATCGGGATGCCCGACAGCTCCCAGGTATATTGCATCCATCTGTCTTAATTCATCAAGTGCTGAATCAGGAACTGTCTCTCCCGTTTTTAAATATCTCTCCCCTCCAAAATCATAGGTTTCCGTGTGCATTTCGAAACCTGTGACTGAAGAAACAGCTTGAAGCACCTTAAGCCCTTCCCTGACAACCTCAGGACCTATTCCATCCCCCGGCATAACTGCAATTTTGTACATTTCTTTCTCTCCCACCGCATTATCGTGCACATTTACCCTTTTCGGGCTTGATAAATCAAGCCCCTACATTAAGTTCTGTAGGGGTTCAATTCATTGAACCCGTCTCGGAATTGATAAACCTATCCTACAATCTATTTTCGTAAACTGCTGTATTTCATAAGACCGCCGGCTGAGATGAGTTCCCGCAGAAATTCCGGATACGCGGGAAAGCGATATTCTTTCTCCGTCCTGACATTTTTTGCAACACCCGTCCCAAATTCAATCTCAACTATATCCCCCTCATCCGTCTCATCACAAATGGGCGGACATTCAATAATCGGCAGCCCGATATTTATTGCGTTCCTGTAAAAAATCCTGGCAAAACTTTTTGCGATTACACAGGAGACTCCCAATCCTTTAATAGCTTTTGGCGCATGCTCTCTTGAAGAACCGCATCCGAAATTTCTCCCGGCAACAATCACATCACCATGTTTTACCTGGCTTGAAAAACCGGGCATGAAACTTTCAAAACAGTGTCCCGCGAGTTCCTTCTCGTCTGTAGTTACAAGACAAACCGCAGGGATGATATCATCCGTATTTATGTTATCCCCGAACTTCCATGCCTTACCTTTAATTTTAGACATCAGAAAACCTCAACCTTTAATTACCTCATCCGGATGTGCTATCCTTCCCTTAATTGCCGATGCAGCTGCCACTGCAGGACTGGATAGATATACTTCACTCTCAGGATGCCCCATTCGTCCGGTGAAATTCCTGTTAGTGGTAGAAACAGCTTTCTCCCCTTTCCCGAGAATACCCATGTGCCCTCCCAAACACGGGCCGCACGTAGGCGGACCTACTATCGCACCCGCATCCGCAAACACTTCAATCAATCCCTCCCGCAATGCTTCACGATAGATTTTCCCTGTTGCAGGGATAACTATCAACCTGACATATTCATGAACCCTGTGTTCCTTTAGAACATCCGCAGCAATCCGCAAATCTTCAATCCTTCCGTTCGTGCAGGAACCTATCACAACCTGGTCTATATTGATTGAAGTAACCTCACTCACAGGTTTCACATTCTCCGGTGAAGGCGGCAAAGCAACCTGCGGTTCAATTTCCGTAACATCGTATTCGTGAACATCTCTGTATGCGGCATCTGAGTCAACCTCATAATAAACAGCTTCCCGGCCCTTAATGACCGGCACATTGCTGAGATAGTCCCGGGTAACTTTATCGGGCACGATAATGCAGTTCTTTGCTCCCGCCTCAATTGCCATATTAGCCATTGTGAGACGGTTATCCATTGAGAGAGTTTCTATTACTTCTCCACATAACTCCATCGCACAGTAGCTTGCCCCGTCAACTCCGATATCGCCTATGGTGTATAATATTAAATCTTTCCCGCTTACCCATGGACGGAGCTTTCCTTTGTAGACAAACTTCATAGTCTCGGGAACCTTCAGCCAGACTTCTCCCTTCATCATTACAAACGCAGCATCAGTGCTCCCTACACCTGTTGAAAATGCGCCCAGTGCTCCATAGGTGCATGTATGTGAATCAGCCCCTATAATAACTTCACCCGGCAGGACAATGCCCTCTTCCGGAAGCAAAGCATGTTCAATTCCCTTGCCCTCCCCGAAAAAATATTTGATTTTATGTTTTCTGGCAAACTCCCTGACCGACCTTGCCTGTTCCGCCGATTTGATATCCTTCGCAGGAGTGAAATGGTCAAGGACAAGAGCAATTCTATCGTCTGCAAAGACCTTGCCCGTGCCTGCCTTCTCAAACTCTTCAATTGCAACAGGAGCGGTAATATCATTGGCAAGGACAAAATCAACCTTAGCCATAATAAATTCGCCAGGCTCAACTTCCGACCTGGCGCAGTGTGAAGATAGTATCTTCTGCGTTATGGTCATTCCCATTATCCTTTAACCATCAGTTTGTTCACCGCGTTAATGTAGGCTTTCGCACTCGCCTCGATTATGTCCGTACTCGTTCCTCTCCCGGTAACAGTCCGCTCCCCTTTCCTTATCCTCACGACAACTTCCCCAAGCGCATCTTTACCCGAGGTAACAGCCCTGAGAGAATAATCGATGAGCTTTGCTCCAAGTCCGGTAATCCTGTCAATCGTCTTGTAAGCCGCATCAACCGGACCGTCACCGCAGGCAGCATCCTGAATCTCCCTGCCTTTCTTCTCCAACCGCACCGTAGCTGTCGGAACGGTCTGGCTCCCGCTTGTCGTATGGATATAGAGAAGTTTGAAAGTCTCCGGGACTACCGAAATCTCATCCTCAATAATAGCCTCGATATCCCCGTCATAAATCTCTTTCTTCTTGTCTGCCAGACGTTTGAACCGGGCAAACGCTTTTCCAATATCTTCCTCGGAAAGTTTGTATCCGAGTTCCACCAGCCTTTTCCTGAAAGCATGACGTCCCGAATGTTTACCAAGGACGAGTTTGCTTTCTTTGAGCCCGACAGTCTCGGGCTTCATTATTTCGTAGGTAGCTTTCTCCTTTAGTATCCCATCCTGATGGATACCTGCTTCATGCCGGAAAGCATTATCTCCCACAACAGCTTTATTAGGCTGCACGTGAATACCTGTCAGGGTGCTGACCAACCGGCTTGTCCTGAAAATTTCTTCGGTCTTCACTCCGGTTGAAAACTTAAGAAAATCTTTTCTCGTCTTAAGAATCATGACAATCTCTTCAAGCGAAGCATTCCCCGCTCTTTCTCCAATACCGTTTATCGTGCATTCAACCTGCCTTGCACCATTCTCAATCGCTGACAGCGAGTTGGCTGTCGCAATCCCCAGATCATCATGACAATGGACACTGAGAATTGTCTCATCAATATTCGGAACGCGGTCTTTTATTCTTTTAATCAACTTCCCAAACTCCAGAGGTGTAGCATACCCTACCGTATCCGGAATATTTACAACAGTCGCACCCGCTTCTATAACCGCTTCAACCACACTGCACAAATACGCAGGTTCCGTCCTGGATGCATCCTCCGGAGAAAATTCCACATCATCAGCAAACTTGCGCGCATACTTTACCGATTCAACTGCCAGTCTCAGTATCTCCGCTTTTGCCTTCTTCAGCTTATATTTCCTGTGGATTGCAGAAGTGGCAAGAAAAATATGGATACGCTTTCTCCCTGCAGGCTTCAAAGCCTCCGCAGCCATATCAATATCTTTCCTGACGCACCGGGCAAGCCCTGTAATGATAGGACCTTTTACCTTCTGCGAAACCAGTTTTACTGCTTCAAAGTCCCCCTGAGAACTCGCAGGAAAACCCGCTTCAATTGCATCGACTTTGAGCCTCGCAAGCTGTCTTGCAATCTCAAGCTTCTCCCCTACACCTAGACTTGCTCCGGGAGATTGTTCCCCATCCCTCAGAGTTGTATCAAAAATTATAATTTTTTCAGCCATTTAAATCCAATGACCAGACTGACTATCCCTTCAGCCAGCTCATCATCCCCCTCAGTTTCTTCCCGACCTTCTCAATCATATGCTCAGCATCTCTCCCGGCAAGGGAATTGAACACAGGTCTGCCGCTCTTGTTCTCCATAATCCATTCTCTTGCAAACTCGCCTGACTGAATCTCACCCAGTATCTTCTTCATTTCCGCTCTTGTCTCTTCCGTAATAATCCTTCTCCCTCTCGTCAGGTCTCCGTACTCGGCAGTATCACTCACCCTTGCTCTCATCCCTGTTATCCCGCAGACTTGAATCATATCAGTAATCAACTTAAGCTCATGGAGACACTCAAAATAAGCAATCTCAGGCTGATAGCCAGCATCGACAAGCGTCTCAAAACCTGCCTTGACGAGTTCCGATACCCCGCCGCACAGAACTGCCTGTTCACCGAAAAGGTCTGTTTCGGTTTCCTCCACGAACGTGGTCTCAATAACTCCCGCTTTTGTCCCGCCTATTCCTTTAGCGTAGGCAAGTGCAAGCTTCTTGGCCTTGCCGGTATAATCCTGATGAACCGCTATAAGACAGGGAACTCCTCCGCCGTTAACATACATGGTCCTGACCAGGCTCCCCGGTCCTTTCGGAGCTACCATGAACACATCAACATTTGCCGGAGGGACAATCTGCCCGTAACGGATATTAAATCCGTGTGAAAATACAAGCGCTTTGCCTTTAGTCAAATACTGACGCACTTCTTTTTCGTAAACACTGGACTGCACATCATCCTGTGTCAAAATCTGGATAATATCCGCCTTTTTCGCCGCCTCACTTGTTCCCACAGGCTCAAATCCGTCTTTCTTCGCTCTTTTCCAGTTATCGCTTCCTTTCAAATCACTGGCTATAACCTTGATACCGCTGTCGCGCAAATTCTGCGCCTGCGCATGCCCCTGGATTCCATAGCCAACAATCGCAACAACTTTTTTCTTGAGGATCCCCAAGTCAGCATCTTTATCATAATACATCTTTGCCATTTCTACCTCCCGTTCACAACATTGACATTGTCAAAAACTTCTCGGTTCCCTGCTTGTCATTNCCGNCCCGTATCCAGGTACGGAGTAAACTGCAGCGGGAATCCATAAACCACTACAGTTCTGCCGGAATCCTGGATTCCGCATCAAGTGCGGAATGACATTATTAAGTACAGGATGACATTTCTACTGGTGCCGAAGGTGGGATTTGAACCCACACAGGCTTACGCCCATACGGCCCTGAACCGTACGTGTCTTCCGTTCCACCACTTCGGCTTCCTGCTCGGGTAATATTATCACCAACCCCCTCGCAAAAGCAAGCAAGAAATATGAGGTCTCCTGCAAAAGTTAACTTGTTGTGCATCTTCTATCCAGCAGGGAACCAGCGAAGCAGTTCTCTGGCAACGATTTCGTGTCCAGTCCGATTGGGGTGGTTACTCCACGACAAGATGTCTGATATGTGTCCCGCAGAACAGTGCTCCATGCAGGCGCGCAGGCTGTCTGCAAGGCCGACCCCATGCTTTACAGCAAGCATACGGATCTGATCGGCGTGGGCACCGAGCTGATGCCCCTCGTCTTCCGTTGAGGCCTGGGCCGTATCAGGAGTTGGCGTGAGCAGCAACAGTTTGGCGTTTGCCGTAAGCCCGGCCTCAATCATCCTCGTCCAGGACGCGTGCGCTCTCTCAAGCCCCAGGCCCCGGTCGTTCAGCCCGTAGTCAATGATTATGACGTCCGGCCGGTGGCACAAGACATCGCGTTCAAATCGGTCCGCACCTGACTCCGAGTTCTCTCCCCCGATGGCGGTGACGATGACATTTATGACCGCGAATGGGAATCGGTGCGTCAGGCCAAGGTGAAGCAGATGCGGATAGGCATTCATGGTATCCACCATTGGAGTAGCGAAATATCCGGCAGGCACACTATGCCCATGACAAACGATATTGACCGTCCGGTTGTCGGGCCAATGAGTTCTGAGCACCTCGCAAATCTCTGATAGATACGATGAT
>JGI24724J26744_10002558_pt1 | contig 12032 bp, 11 predicted proteins | sample Cruoilmetagenom7_FD_26744 | JGI IMG/M metagenome (IMG submission 26744)
GCCCCCGGAAGGAGTACAGGTTATGGATATGACGGAAGGGCTATGAATATGATGAAGAAGGAGTAGAGGGAAGAAAACTACATCTCTTTCAGTACTTGCAGAAAAATATCCACGATTTTGGGGTCAAACTGTTTGCTTTTTTCCCTTACAAGCTCTTCTCCGGCTTTTTCACAGGTCCTAGCTTTTGCATAAGGGCGGTTCGAAGTCATCGCATCGTAGGCATCCACAACAGTCATTATTCTTGCCAGAAGAGGTATGTTTTCCCCCTTTAACTCACCTGGATAACCTTCGCCGTCATATCTCTCATGATGGTACAGGATAACAGGCTTTACTTTTCGAAGAAACTCTACTCCGTCTATTATGTCAGCACCCACTTCAGGATGGCATTTTATCTCTTCACGTTCTTCTTGAGTTAGCTTCGCAGGCTTGATAAGAATTTCCTGCTCGACTCCGATTTTACCCACATCGTGCAGGACCGCACCGAACTTCAATGATTCCATAGTTTCTTCATCCAGACCTAACTTCTTCCCTATTGCAGTAGCATACCAAACAGTCCTCTCAAGATGTCCCCTTATATCGGAATCCTTTGCCTCCACAGCCTGAGCTAAAGCCGTCACCGTTTCGAAATAGTTCCTCTGCAGGTCGCCCTGAAGCATGACAAGACTTTTGAGTCTCTTTCTGAGATGCTGAACCAGGTTAGCGGTAAGATACACGGAAAGGAATATTGCCCCCGTCAACGCAAGAAACAATAGCCCTCCTCTTTCCTTAGCAGAAATCACCATAACAAAGGGAGGATTTAACTGCCAGTAAGCTTCTGCATAAACCAGGATGCCAAACAGGATCAATACAATCAAGGCTCGGAAATAATTGCCGGGCGGATAAAAAATGATGCTGGCAGAAATGGCCGGGAACAGCAGGAGAATAAAGAAAGGAGATTCCACCCCGCCCGTAAAGTGAAAAACGAAAAGATAGAAGAAAACATCAAAACAAAATTGAAAATTCAATACCTTCATAATCTCCCGGGGAGCACGATGCCTGGCTAAATCAAAGTGGAGAGCAAGGTTGAACAGCAAAGTCATGGCTAACACTGAAATAAGAGGCAGGGAGGAAATCACCTTTTCCTGTAAGATAAATGAATAAGAAAGTAGAAGGAAGAGAAGCGCTATACTTCCCCATCTGAGCCGAACCAGGAGTTTTACTCTGAGGGAGATGTCGTTATTCGGGTAGAGAACAGTTGTAATCTTCTTCATTTTTCAGGCTTTAAAGCCGGGGGCGTTGCACTCCAATCCACATGTCCGTCAGCGTAAAGAATATTATAACCTCCCATATGAGAGGAAACCCCATCATGAGCTGCCGTCATATCCATTACCATCCAGGTTACAGACGGATTACTGACATACGATGAGCTTTTGCCGCTGAGTTCATCATTCCATATATAAGTCAGCCCCCGCTCTTTCAGAGCAGGAGGTGCAGTGGGACATATGAACAAATCCTTTGCCCCTCCATAAGGTTTAAGGATAACCGCTATGCTTCCTGGGTCTTCAAGAACTTTATCAGGATCAGGGTAGAATTTAGCATCAGGGTAGCTGCCTTCACTCATTTCAAACATCCTGACCGCCATCCCTATCTGCCTTAACTGGTTGGTACACTGTATCTGCTTGGCCTTATTCTTGGCGCCGATATAACTGCTCATTGGTATAGAGGACATAATAGTCGTGACAACCAAGAGTTCCGTAATCGTAAACCCGCAGATATTTTTCAGGACTTTCATGACGATATATGATACCACTTAAAGTGATAGTATGCAACCTATTGATTCTGCATACCGGTTATGGTAGAATCTATTTTGGTTAACAGCCAACGAACGGTACATTCAAGAAGGAGCAGGCTAATGAAGGAAATACTTGTCACCGGAACTGCCGGGTTCATCGGGTTTCATCTCTGCAAAAAGTTGCTGNAAAGAGGTGACACGGTCATCGGCATTGATAACCTGAACGATTATTACGACGTGAACCTAAAAAAAGCACGCCTGGCGCAGTTGGACGGGGAAAAGAATTTCACATTTACGAAAATGCCGCTGGAGGACAATAAAGGCATACTGTCGTTGTTCGAATCCGGAAAGTTCGATTATGTAGTGAACCTGGCAGCACAAGCCGGAGTGAGATACTCTATGGTAAACCCATACTCTTACATTAACAGTAATATTTGCGGCTTCATGAACATCCTTGAAGGATGCAGACACCATGGAGTAAAACATCTTGTCTTTGCGTCTTCCAGTTCGGTATACGGTCTTAATACAAGAACGCCGTTTTCCGTGCACCACAATGTGGACCATCCCGCATCACTTTACGGAGCTACCAAAAAAGCAAACGAATTGATGGCTCATGCTTACAGCCACCTGTTCAAAATCCCTGTCACCGGGCTTCGTTTTTTCACCGTCTACGGCCCATGGGGCAGACCGGATATGGCATTGTTCTTATTTACAAAGGCAATACTGGAAGGGAAAGCAATAGACATTTTCAACCATGGTAAAATGCAAAGGGATTTCACCTATATCGATGACATCACGGAGGGAATAGTCCGCATACTCGACCGGGTCCCCTCCCCCAATCCCGACTGGGATGCAAACCAACCGGACCCAGGGACAAGCAGTGCACCCTACAAACTGTACAATATAGGCAACAATAATCCCGTGCAGCTTCTGAGATTCATCGAAATACTGGAAGAAACATTGGGGGAAAAAGCACGGAAGAACCTGCTGCCAATGCAACCGGGCGACCTGCCGGAAACATATGCGAATGTGGATAACCTTACAGAGGAAATCGGGCTCAAACCCGGCACATCCATCGAAGAAGGAATTAAAAACTTCGTGGAGTGGTATAAGCTATATTACAAGGTAGACGGCAAATTGCCGGTGCGACGGGAGANGCATTAACCTTCGCAAAGCTCTTCAAACAAACACCGCTAAAAATAGTGATAAAATCTTAGACCAAAAGTAAGCCGGTCAGAATCAAAATCAGAAATAATCTCAAAGGAGTCTGAGAACTCTTCCAATCCATAATAAGCATCTATATGCAACATATTATCTCCCGCCATCGGCATTTCAAATCCTGCCTGAACCAAATATGTCTCGTCACTCCAGTCAGATTCTCCGGACTCCAGTTTCACATACTTCCACTCAATACCCATACCGTAGCAGAAACCGTGCCCGCGCAGGAGACTTATCCGGGGAGAAAGGATATAAGAGATGTCATCACCGGACGGATAATAATCAAGAACAGCATCAACAATCCACATATAGTTGGGCTCATACCTGAAACCTACAACATAACTCAGATAACTGTCATCAAACTCAGCGTTTTCAATCTCATCCATTTCTACATGGTCATTATAACGGACTCCCGCACCAATACTGTTCCTGGGACCCTGCCGTTGAGTACGGGCAAAACAAACTTTTACCGGAGCTAAAGCCAACGCTATTAGCAATACCGGCATCAAGTATTTTCGCGCCATTCTCATTCTCCTTGTATTTTATAAAGGTAACCGGATCAAAAGCACTACCTATTGTATATCCTGCCCTTTACTATTTCAAGAGATTTCCGGTCAGTATGTTATAAACATACAATCCCTTCTACCTATTGCATGAATGCATATTTTTTACTCTTTACTATCCCACTCATTCATCCGCCAGCCAAAAGTGCGGAGGCATATTTTTCTCTGAGTAGGTTTTAATTTCATTAGATAAACCCTTACATATCTATTAATTTTCGATAATTAAAAATAATATCTCACCCTGAATTCAGCTCTGTAATCATTTTGTTTTTCTCCATACTCGCTGTTACTTTCACCGATCAGAAAGCTGGTTTTCAACCGGAGTTCCAGATTTGTAATGCCTGTATAAAGAAACTCGGGTGAAAGAGAAAAACTTTTATCATTGACATTAAAAATTCCTGTTAAGGAAGGAGTAAAATAAAGAATATTAAAGGGTTCTTTTTGGCTGACGCGTGCATAAAGGTAATCTTTCATCGGATTAATCCTTCCATAGTTCCCTTCTGTAAGATTTAACGCCTTTTGTAGATCAGTGTCATTTCCAGAAGAAGTATATGTTTCATATGCCGTATTGATAAAAGGAAAATAATCTTCCATCTCCCCATCGGTAAATCCTGTGTCGTTATGGTAGTATTCCGCGATAAATGTTGTATCCGATTCAGTAAGATATCTGACACCAAAGAGGCAGCTCTGTGCGTCGTACTCATTAACAAAAGTATTCCCTGCGTTGTTAATAATTTTTTTCTCAAAGTTATTGATGAAGGNGAACTCTCCATGNATCTCAAAGTTCGAAGTGATATTTTTTGAGAAATCAAAACCAAATCTTGTAGTTTTACTGCCACCAGCAAGTACCATAAAATCGATATCAGTATCATATAGCAAAAGATATAGTTTCCCGGCAAAATTCACATGATCCGTCTCTCCNAAATCATCATTTACATCGTCATAAACCGGNATCAAAACAGGAGTAAAAGAGATAGTCTTTAACGCCCCAGAATAACTTTTAATATAGTCAGCCGACAAACTGATGAAACCCTCAAGGGCTAGATCAGGGTCATCAGGATTCTTCGTCCTGTCCACAAACGCAGCTGGTGTCCATGCGTATCCCTTACCCCATTTCAGCGTCTTCTTCCCGGCATTAATGGTAAAAGACGAAGAAGGTTTAAGCGAAAGATACCCTTCAAAAACACTCGTTGTATCCGACCATCCGAGATAAGACTGTTGTATATCGGCGTTTATCTTCGTATAAAACTTCGCAATTCCCTTTTCGTAACTCCCGTCAAGTTGAATTGCAGCATTATATTCTTCCGCTGTTTNTCCTTCATCTTTATTGTATAATTTCAATTTATAGAGAGCCGCATCCCTGTCAAATCCAAGAAGTGCAGGACGAGCTTCTAGGTAACCGCCAAANCTATACGGTTTTTTCTCTATTTCATCCAAATCAAAAGAATATTCGGATTCGGCAAGAATTAACTGCGGAAAAAGTAAAGTCATAAAAATNAGCAGGATCAATAATCTCATTATCTTAATGAATCCATATTAGGCATATACGTTAAAGTAAACACCTCATCATCAAATTCCTTCTCTTTAATCTCTGCAAAAATCATAACCGACNTATAATCTTTATAAAGAGGNCTGTCCGTTTCAACAACAGAAGGTCTAACTATACCGTTCCCAAAGTCTTTAATCTCTTTGAAATAAAGAGTCTTAATNAACATTGAGTCCTCTGTAAGACTCTCAATCTTTGAAGGCAGCATATTATCCTTATTAACCCATATCTTCAGCTTGTCATAAGCAACAGTATTTGTTTTAGCCTTGAGATGAAGAAGATAGTTATCACCGTTTTCTTTAACCTGTTCTACATCATATTCTGAAGTGTAATCAAGGCGCAATATGTCTGCGTTATTGAAGACTCCCCCGACAACTGACTGAAAACTTGTTATGCGAATCGGCTTTCCTACATTGGGAATATAAAGCCACATGTTTTCATCAAGCCTTAAGGTGCTTCTTCCCTTTTCGCTTGCCGGTGAAATAAACATAGCTGCCACCTTGTCTTTTCCCTTTTTTACGGTAAAAAGCACAAACTCTTTCTTGCTTCCATTAGGCTCGATATTGATCAATTTTTTGTAAGATTCGTAAGATTCCGGATTAAGGTTCCTGTCAACCTGCTCCAGCAGTTCATTGCCGTCAACTGCATAAGCTGGAACTGCTAATATAAGTGACATGAATACAAATAAAATTTTAATCATATACTTCCTCCTATACATGCCTTAAGGCTTTAATTGGTTCCATACGTGAAGCCTTAAAAGCAGGTTGAAGGCTTGCCAGTATAGACACTATTATTACTATTGTTGATATGGTAAAAATGTCCGAAAGATTNACTGTTGGCTCAAGAACAAGTCCTGTCTGCCTTCCAAAATCAAAGGTAATCTTGGAAATATTAAGAATATAAACAATCGACATGCCAATAACATTCCCGATCAGCACCCCCAGGACTCCTAAAAAAAATCCCTCAATAAGAAACATGGAAAGGATTTTCTTAGGCAACGTACCTATTGCAGCAATAGTGCCGATTTCCCTTACTCTCTCATAAACGGCCATTATCATAACATTCATGATACTAATCAACACTATGGCGGTAAGCATCAGTTTAATTGAGAATGTCATAATATCTATCATCCTGGCAATGTTGTAGAAAGGGGAGAGTTTTTTCCATGTATGCACCTCAAATGTTGGTTTGCCCGCTTTGTTCAGCTCCTTCAAGATTATATTGCTAAGCTTGTTGTGGGCGACGTCAAGATCAGCAAAATTATTAAGCCTCAGGGCGATTTCACTTATTTGAACCTCGTCCATCCTGAGTACCTCAAGTGCATCATCAATGTGAACATATCCGTCCCTGCCTCCGGGACCGATCGCACTCTCCAGAATACCGCCAACCTTGAATTGTTTCCCGTTGACCGAGCCGTCCTTGTTGGTGGCTATAACAACGATCATGTCACCTATTTTAACTTTCATTCCTTTTGCAAGCAGTTCGGGAACAAGGATTTCACCCTTTAATATACTCTTTTTTCCCTCCATTATTCTTTCCGAAAAGAGTGGAACGGTTTTTATCTCGTCTTCCGGATAGACTCCGTTAAGTCTTATGCTCGTTGTCTCAACAAAATTACTGAACATTCCTCCGAATTTTATCCTCATCGAATATGCTTCTATCTCAGGAACATTACTTATTGCTTTTTTCACTTTTTTTACGGCCTGCGTCCCCATATTCATTGTTAGAGGAAGCGTGTCTATTGATGCCACATAACCCTTCTGGTGGATCTGTATATGACCGAGAAAAGAATCAGTGATCTGACTGACCATCATGTGTTTAAATGAGCCTGAAAGAGCTATAAATACAAGTACAAAAACAACGCCTATGGTAATCAGTGAGGCTGTTAGGAAAGTCCTTCTTTTATATCTTATTAGATTTCTTGTAGCAATCCTGAATAAGTTAAACATGACGGTCACCTCCTTTACCGCTTTTTCCGGCAAGTTCACCGTCTTCCAATGTATAGATAATTTCGGCTTCTCCAACAACTTTCTGATCATGGGTTGAAAAAATAAAACTCGTTTTTGATTCATCCTTCATTTTTTTCATAATATTGATCACCATGTAGGCAGTTTTGTGATCAAGATTCGCCGTTGGTTCATCCGCTAAAACAAGTTTAGGATTCGTAACCAATGCCCTGGCAACAGCCACTCGCTGTTTCTGTCCACCTGAAATCTGGTCCGGATATTTATCTTTCTGCTCAATCATCCCAACTGAATCAAGTAGCGATAAAACACGGCTCCGTCTTTCACCCGGAGGTGTATTCTGAACCATAAGAAGCGGATACTCCACATTCTCATATACAGTAAGTACGGGAAGGAGATTAAAATCTTGAAATATAAACCCAATATTTTTGCCTCGAAAATCAGCAGCGGATTTCCCCCTAAGCTGAGAAACATCTATTCCAGACACCCTTAACATTCCTGATGTAGACGTATCAAGGCATCCGATAAGATTCAGCAGTGTCGTTTTTCCACTGCCAGAAGGACCTACAAAAGAGATAAAGGACGCCGGTTCTATTTCAAAACTTAATCCTTTGAGCGCATCAATCGTTATTTCGCCGCTTATGTATTGTTTTGATAAATTTTCTGCTATTATTAAACTCATATTATCTCCTGTGTTAAAAGTGTGTTTGACTCACAATCATTTAGACTCACCGAGGATCTAATGTTACCAACACTTCTGCTATTTTCTCCCAGTTTGCGCCTGAGAGAGTTTACGGTTTGCAAAAACCGCGATAATTCTCTATAGCCCGTCTATTGAACGGACACTTGCTTTTGGTTCTTTGCAAATTAATTTTACCATTTTTAGGTTACAACGGCAACCATGTCTCATGTTTTCGTAACCCGCTGAAACCGAACACCTGTTAAATTAACAGTTCGAGACTTCAGACATGCCCTGAGACCTACCAAAGGACACCTCTCAAAGTCGCAAATATATCTTCCCTGTTTTCCGCATCCAAGGATATAATTGTAGCTGGAATTCAGAGATACTATTATATCAAATATTTGCACGGGGAGGTATACGCCTGGGTATTGAAATCTGGGAAGTGGGAGAGATTATCCTGCTTGAGATTAGTGACAATGCCGCTTGCCGCAAGAAAGACCCGGCTACGGGATTTGACCTTATGGAACCCTAAGAATCCGTTACCTGCAAGATTTGTGATCTCTGAAAGATGCCGGCAGCTTTGGCTCGGATTTGCCTGAGTAATCGTGAACGATTTTGTTCCCCGGTTCTTTTTTCGGACTTCTTTCAAGTAATATTTCTACATCTTATCCAGTTCTTCAGTCGCTTCATCAACAATACCATCCATCAGCTCTTTTACGGATATAATCTTTTCCACTCTTGAAACATTGCTCCCGGCAAATACAACCGCCTCATCCAAATTGCCGATTACAGCATTAAATAAGGCTTTAGCTATGCAATAAGGGGCAGTTTTAGGATCACAGGTTTTAATACACTGATAATTACATTTAACTGGCACTCTGTCGCCATGCATTACTCTATTAATAAACTCAGTCATTATTGCTCTTCCCGGCATGCCAACAGGACTTTTTATGATAACAACGTCCTCTTTTCCAGCAGAAAGGTATGCTTTCTTAAATTCACTTGCTGCAGGGCACTCAAAGGTAGCAACAAATCGAGTCCCTATTTGCACGCCCTTCGCTCCCAACCCAAGAAATTTAGCAACATCTTTTCCGTTAAATATCCCTCCTGCTGCTATAACCGGTATGTTTATGTGCAANTCTCTTTCGTATTCTTTAACTACTTTCAAAACATCTACTACTAAATTCTCAAGTATATCCTCTTTATGCGATTCCAAATCTTCAGGTTTAAACCCCAAATGTCCTCCGGCTAGCGGCCCTTCCACGACAATTGCGTCTGGTAAACGATTGTAGCGTTTTCTCCAAACCCTGAGTATAATATCGGCTGCCCTTGCTGACGAAACGATTGGTACCAGCTTTGTTGAGGTACCGTTGGTAAATTCCGGCAATTTCAAAGGTAATCCTGCTCCCGAAACGATGAAATCAGCTTTCTCTCTCACAGCAGTTCGTGCTAAGTCCTCATAATTGCTCAAAGCTACCATTATGTTTATACCTACAATNCCCTGGGTCAATTCCTTAGCCTGGCGTATTTCTTTTTCAAGCCCTTCCCTTGAGGCTTTAACAAAATTCGCTTCATTCTCTTCTGTTCCATAGCCAAGACCTACGCTAGCTATGGTTCCTGCCCCCCCATAATTTGCAACTGCACTGGCTAAAGAAGCCGTAGATACTTTAACTCCCATAGCACCTTGAATAATCGGTATTTTTATCTGTGAATCGCCGATGATAAGTGGCTCTAATTTATTAGACACAATAACTACCCTCTCGCAGGCCTATCTTCTATCTTTTCCTTCACAAAAATATTTAGGCATATTTACTCTCTCTCCGTGTATTTTGTCCTGGTATTTTGACCCTGGTTGTGACCCGGGGTTGCTTCCACTGGTGCATGTTTTCTAACCTGCAATCTGCGTATGATACCAGCCCTGATGATGTTTGTCAATCCGCATCGCCTGTTACGAATTGACTCACATTAAATGTTACCGAAGCAAGATTAAGAAAGGTACGTTGACTCAAAAATAACATTACCGGAAAATGTAGCCCTTTGAAAGGGGGTTACATATATGAGTCCCAAGACTAAAATGGAATATCTTGAGTCAATATATCTTCGCTATAAAAGAGCTAAGCGAAAAGACAAAGATATTGACCGAACGGTAATGCAGAGAATATAATACAGTAAGACTTCAGAGCATACTTGGCTATAGGCCATCTGTCCAGAGACCATAGAGGTCACATTGCCTAAAACTTTAACTCTGAATGTGGCACACTAACTGAAGGCAGGTCAGCTAACGCCTTTTTTATTTTGAGGGGGAGTAACGTGTTTTCAGAAAATGCGGTTTTAAAATAGCAGAGGAATTGTTGTCGAAAAGGAAAACTAAAAGAATATGTCAAATCAAAAAAGAAGAAAAGATGTAAGGAACCTCGCGATTATAGCGCATGTTGACCATGGGAAAACTACCCTTGTAGATGCCCTTCTCAAATATACAGGCGCCTATGAGTTTAAAGAAGGTGAAGTTGCCGTAATGGATTCAAATCCTCTCGAGAAAGAAAGAGGTATTACCATTCTGTCTAAAAACGTTTCTATCCAATATAAAGGGATACAATTCAATCTTGTCGATACACCCGGGCATGCTGATTTTGGCAGTGAGGTCGAACGTATTCTTAAGATGGTTGATGGCGTGCTTCTTCTTGTTGACGCTTTCGAAGGGCCCATGCCGCAGACTAAATTTGTTTTGAAGAAGTCACTTGAGTTACATTTGAAACCAATACTTGTGATAAATAAACTTGATCGTCCCCATGTCCGCCCGGATGAAGTGGCGGATATGACATTCGATCTTTTTTGTGAACTGAACGCTTCTGATGAACAGCTTGATTTTCCGATTATTTACGCTTCGGGAAAAGATGGTTACGCAACTCTTGATCTTGACGAGCCGAGTGATTCTATGAAACCTCTTTTAGAGACTATCCTGCATAGGGTATTGCCGCCGATAGCTGACCCTGCTCTGCCTTTTCAGATGCTGGTTACAATGCTTGATTATGACTCTTATGTCGGGCGAATCGCCATAGGGCGGGTTTTTCATGGGTCTGTCCGTATTGGGGATCCCGTGGCGCTTGTGAAACGTGATGGAACTGTTGCCAGAGGCAAGGCAACTAAGATTATGAAGTATCGCGGGCTGAACCGGATTGAGGTCAATGAGGCTGTAGCAGGAGATATTATATCGATCGCTGGGATAGAGGATGTAGATGTTGGAGAAACACTTGCGTGTGTTGCTGAGCCAAAAGGATTGCCTGCTATTAAGATAGATGAACCTACAATCTCTATGAACTTTTCTCATAATACAAGCCCTCTTTCAGGCAAGGATGGAGGCAGATTTTTAACATCACGACATATGCGGGAGCGTCTTGAGCATGAGGCTATGATTAATGTTGGCGTCAANGTCGAGAAGGTTGTGGAAACTGAGCGGTTAAAGGTTTCGGGTCGCGGCGAACTGCATCTCGCTATTCTTATTGAAACAATGCGTCGTGAAGGGTATGAGATGGAAGTCTCCAAACCGCAGGTTATTTTAAAAAAAATGGGTGGTCAAACGCTCGAGCCTGTTGAAGAGGTGATAATCGAGGTGGAAGATGAGTATCAGGGTGTTGTTATGCAGGCGCTTGGAGCTCGTAANGCTCAAGTGCGCGACCTAAAGACAACATCTTCGGGTGCTAACCGTATGGAATTTGTTATTGCCTCAAGGGCATTAATTGGGTTTAGAAGCGAGTTTCTTATGATGACCCGGGGTAGTGGTATCATGTACCAAAATTTCCTTGAATATCAGACCTATAAAGGAGATTTGCCTACCCGTCAGGGTGGTGTTCTCATTTCACATGGATGCGGTGATGCGGTGGCGTATGCGCTTTATAATTTACAGGCACGTGGCGAGATTTTTGTTAAACCGGGAGAAAAGCTATATGAGGGGATGATCGTTGGCGTAAACAACAAAGGGAACGATCTTGTTGTGAACGCCTTACGCGGAAAGAAATTAACTAATATGCGTGCTGCAGGAAGTGATGACGCAATCGCACTTATACCTCCGCGGCAAATGACTCTTGAGTTCGCTCTTGAGTTTATTGAGGATGATGAAATGGTTGAGATAACTCCCAAGCATATAAGGCTCCGGAAATTGCATTTAACAGAAGTAGGCCGCAAGCGGGTGAGCCGTAGTGCACAATCAAAATAATATTAAAGATTTAAAAGGAGGGGAGTGAAATGAAAAAAGNAGTCTTATTGATTTTTCTTTTGTCGTTTATTTGTG
>JGI24724J26744_10002563_pt1 | contig 12024 bp, 10 predicted proteins | sample Cruoilmetagenom7_FD_26744 | JGI IMG/M metagenome (IMG submission 26744)
AAGCGGGGGTTCGGCCACAAGCGCCTGATCAAGAAGATCAAGCAAGGCGTCGTGGCCGGTCAGGCCCTTTGCGGCCTCGGCAAGAAGTGGCGGCAGGTCGATATCGCCAAAAAGCGCTGCAACCTCATCACCCTGGTCCAGCCCGTTACGCACGGCGGCAAGATCACGCGGCCCGCCGCGATCAAGCCCAAGCCGCGACAACGCGCGGTCAAGATCGGGCACCTTGCGCAGCGCATTACGCAAATCGGCAGCAATTCGAGACTGTTCCACCGCAAAATCAACCGCTGCCAACCTATTCTGCACGACATCCAGTACCCGACTGGGGCTTGAAAGGCGTCGTTCCAGCAACCGTCCGCCCCCCCTGCCGTTACAGTGCGATCAATCGTGGCCAGAAGCGAGCCAGCCCTGCCCCCGCCAAGCGCCTGGGTCAGTTCCAGATTGCGGCGGGTTGCGGCATCGATCTGCATCGTGCGTTCGTGTTGCTCGCGCACTGGCGTTCGCAACAGTGGCAGGTTGCCCTTTTGCGTGATCTCAAGCCATTCCACGATGGCGCCCATCGCGGCCACCTCTGGGCGGGTAAACTGGCCAAAAGCCTCTAGCGTGGTGACGCCAAACAGCGCACAAAGCCGCTTTTCACCGCCGGTACTATCAAAAGCCGAACGCCCCAGCGGGGTAAGCGACGCGCCGGATTCAGTGACTGTTTCGCTTAAAACACTCTCATCGGAGTCGGCAATCACGACCTCTCGCGGGGCGAGCCGGGCCAGTTCGGGGCCAAGCCGTGCTGCCGTCAAGGGCATCACATGAAACGCCCCGGTCGAAATATCGACCCAGGCGAGCGCACATTCGCCGCGCACCTCGGCAAAGGCGGCAAGGTAATTGTGGCGCCGCGCCTCAAGCAGGCTTTCCTCGGTCAGGGTGCCGGGGGTGACAAGGCGCACGACGGCGCGATGTACCACCGATTTCGATCCGCGTTTCTTGGCTTCGGCGGGGTCTTCCATCTGTTCGCAGACGGCAACGCGAAATCCCTTGCGGATCAGCGTCAGAAGATAGCCCTCGGCGGAATGTACCGGCACGCCGCACATCGCGATATCTTCGCCCAGATGCTTGCCGCGTTTGGTCAGGGCAATATCAAGCGCCTCGGCTGCCGCCGCCGCATCATCGAAAAACAATTCGTAAAAGTCGCCCATCCGATAAAACAAAAGCGCCTGCGGGTACTGCGCCTTGATCTCAAGATACTGCGCCATCATCGGCGTGACTGTCGATAGTTGTGCTGTCACGGGGGCCCCCTTTTGCTTGGCGTGACCTTACAAATCCCCGTGCGCCCGCGAAAGCCAAAACCGCGTTTCAGTTGAGGACATTGCATTCCCCCGCTATGCAGGGTGAAGTTTATCCAATGAACAGGCCCCGACATGGCAAAAAACAAACTGACCCGCGAAGAGGCCCTTGCCTTTCACCTTGAACCCACCCCCGGCAAGTTCGAGATTGCGGCCACCGTGCCGATGACCACTCAGCGCGATCTTAGCCTCGCCTATTCGCCCGGTGTGGCGGTGCCTTGCGAAGAAATCGCAGAGCATCCCGCGCTTGCCTATGACTATACCAACAAGGGCAATCTTGTTGCGGTGATTTCGAACGGGACGGCGGTTCTTGGGCTTGGCAATCTTGGTGCGCTCGCCTCCAAGCCGGTGATGGAGGGCAAGGCGGTTCTGTTCAAGCGGTTTGCCGATGTGAATTCGATTGATATCGAGCTTGATACCGAGGACCCCGAGGCCTTTGTCAACGCGGTGAAATTGATGGGCCCGACCTTTGGCGGCATCAACCTGGAAGATATCAAGGCGCCGGAATGTTTCATTATTGAGCAGCAACTCAAAGAAGTGATGGATATACCGGTCTTTCATGACGATCAGCACGGCACGGCAGTGATCTGTGCCGCAGGGCTTATCAACGCGCTTTATCTGTCGAACAAGAAGATCGAGGATGTCCGGATCGTGTTGAACGGTGCGGGCGCGGCCGGCATTGCCTGTCTTGAGCTGTTGAAATCCATGGGCGCCAAGCATGACAATTGCATCATGTGCGACACCAAGGGCGTGATTTATCAGGGTCGTACCGAGGGCATGAACCAGTGGAAATCGGCCCATGCCGCCAGCACGTCGTTGCGAAGCCTGGAAGAGGCGATGGCAGGGGCGGATGTGTTTCTTGGCGTCTCTGCCAAGGGGGCGGTGACCCAGGATATGGTTGCCTCGATGGCCGACAATCCAGTGATTTTCGCCATGGCCAACCCCGATCCAGAGATCACCCCGGAAGAGGCCCACGCCGTGCGCCCCGATGCGATTGTTGCCACGGGCCGCTCTGATTATCCCAATCAGGTGAATAACGTCCTCGGCTTTCCCTATCTGTTTCGCGGCGCGCTTGATGTGCACGCCCGCGCGATCAACGATCAGATGAAGATTGCCTGTGCCGAGGCCCTGGCGCGGCTCGCGCGCGAAGATGTGCCCGATGAGGTTGCGATGGCCTATGGCCAAAAGCTATCATTCGGGCGTGATTATATCATCCCGACGCCGTTCGACCCGCGTCTTATCTATACGATTCCGCCTGCGGTTGCGCGGGCCGGGATGGAGACCGGGGCGGCGCGTCGCCCGATCATCGATATGGATGCCTATGAGGTGTCGTTGAAATCGCGGATGGATCCGACCGCCAGCATCCTGCGTGGCATCAATGCCCGCGCCCGCAATGCCCAGGCGCGCATGATCTTCGCCGAAGGCGATGACCCCCGCGTGTTGCGCGCCGCCGTGCAATATCAGCGGTCTGGCCTTGGCAAGGCCCTNGTGGTTGGNCGCGACAACGATGTGAAAGAAAAGCTGGAGGCCCTTGGCCTTGGCGATGCNGTTCGGGAACTTGAGATTGTGAATGCTGCCAAGACAGGGCGGCTTGAGGAGTATAAAGAGTTTCTTTACAATAGGTTACAGCGTAAAGGCTTTGATAGGCATGACATTCACCGCCTTGCCGCACGTGATCGACATGTGTTCTCGGCCTTGATGCTTGCGCATGGGCATGGCGATGGTCTTGTGACCGGGGCAACGCGAAAATCGGCGCATGTGCTTGAGTTGATAAACCACGTTTTTGATGCCGACGCGCATCATGGGGCTGCTGGTGTGACAGCGCTTTTGCACAAGGGGCGGATCGTTCTGATCGCCGATACGCTTGTGCATGAATGGCCCGACGAAGAGGATCTTGCCAATATCGCCACGCGCGCCGCCGGTGTTGCCCGCGATCTTGGGCTTGAGCCACGCGTTGCCTTTGTTAGTTTTTCGACATTCGGCTATCCGCGTTCCGAGCGGGCCGAGAAAATGCACCGCGCGCCGAAGGTGCTCGAGACGCGCGGCGTGGATTTCGAGTTTGAAGGAGAGATGACCGTTGATGTGGCCCTTAACGTCACCGCGCAAGAGAGCTATCCGTTTCAGCGGTTGACCGGGCCTGCGAATATTCTTGTGGTGCCGGCGCGTCATTCGGCGTCGATTTCTGTCAAGCTGATGCAGGAAATGGGCGGGGCCACGGTGATCGGTCCGATCCTGTCGGGCGTCGATCAGCCGATCCAGATTTGCTCGTCGAACTTTACGTCCAACGATATCCTGAACATGGCAGTTCTGGCGGCCTGCAAGGTGGGCTAGGTTTTGCGCCTTTGGCAGGTGTTGGAATCCGAGTATTTGGGGAAAGGTGAAACAGGGGATGAGCATGATCTTCAACCTTGGCTCTATCAACGCCGATCACATCTATCGCTTGCCTCACCTGCCAACGCCCGGCGAAACCCTTGCCACGGATAGCTATCACTGCACGCTTGGCGGGAAGGGTGCCAATCAATCGGTGGCCGCCGCGCGGGCCGGGGGACGGGTTTGTCATATTGGGGCTGTTGGCCCTGATGGCGGTTGGATGGTTGATCTGCTTGTGGAATATGGCGTCGAAGTTGGGCATGTTGCGCGGTCGGCTGTGCCTTCGGGTCATGCGATGGTTTGCGTGGACAATGCCGGTGAGAATGCAATTGTCATCTATCCTGGGGCCAATCGCGCGCTTGATCTTTCGGATGTGACATCGGCGCTCGGTGTGGCGTCGGCGGGTGATTGGCTCTTGATGCAGAATGAAACGAATCTCCAGATGGAAACCGCGCGTCTGGCCCAGGCTGGCGGATTGAATCTTGCCTATTCCGCCGCGCCTTTTGACGCTGATGCGGTGCGGGCGGTTCTGCCCTTTGTCACGATTTTGATTTTGAATGACGTCGAGGCGCGTCAGCTTGAACAGGCGATGGGCGTCATCGAGGTGCCTCAGTTGTTGATTACCCGTGGCGCCGAGGGCGCCGAATGGCGTGACACTGTGTCGGGCGAGGTTATCCTGTGCCCTGCCGTTCCGGTTACGCCGGTGGACACCACCGGCGCGGGCGACACTTTCGCGGGGTATATGGTGGCGTCGCTTGCGCAAGGCCTCGCGCCAAGCGCTGCGCTTAGGCGGGCCTCGGCGGCGGCGGCTCTTCAGGTGCAAAAGCCGGGCACCGCAGAGGCGATTCCGACAAGCTCCGAAACTGCGGCCTTTCTTGGCTAAGACGATCCCGCAAAGGGCGCGTCATTGCCCCAAAGCGCGCGCACCCGGGCGTCGCGGCCGCAGGCGTCGCGATAAAGTTTATAGGCCTTTGCCTTGGTGCGTGGCCCGAACCGGGTAATGACGAGGGCGTTGCTTTTGTAGTAATCCTGATGGCCGCTATCGGCCGCATAGAATGTTTGAAGCGGAAGAATCGGCGTGACAATTTTTTGAGACAATGCATTTGCCGCTGCTGCCTTTGCGGCTTCGGCAAGTTGTTGTTCGGCTGGATCAGAGACGAAAATTGCCGTGCGATAGCTTGCGCCACGATCACAGAACTGCCCACCCGCATCGGTCGGATCGACGGAACGGAAAAATAGATCCAACAGGGAGGCGCGCGTGACTTTATCCGGGTCGAAAGTGATTTTGACGGCCTCAAAATGCCCGGTATTGCCTTGCGTGACCTCTTTGTAGCTTGGATTCTCCAGTGTCCCGCCGGTAAAGCCCGATTCCGCGCCGATGACGCCAGACACTTTTTCAAAATCGGCCTCAACACACCAGAAACATCCGCCTGCAACGACCAGATCCTGAGGTTCCGCCGCATGTGCACGGTCGCCGTGAACACAAAGGCCGACCGCGATCAGCATTGCGAGCACGGCTGCTTTGATCTCTCGTTTTTGTAGTATCATAGCCTTGCCCTCCTTGAGTGAGGCTATCCTGCACCAAATCGGCGATCACACCAAGGTACGAGCCTGTGAAGTCACGCGCAGTTGAGCGATATTTCGCCCTTGGCACGGTTTGGGCGGCTCACTAAACTTGCCGAAAATGGGGGAAATCATGAGCAAACACCAGACCACACATCATGCCGAGGAAGATGCGCGCAATGAGCAGATCAACATCTGGCTGAACGGCCGGATCGTGCCCAAGGCCGAGGCCTTGGTCAGCGTTTATGACAGCGGTTTCATGCTTGGTGATGGCGTGTGGGAGGGGCTTCGGCTTTATGATGGGACATGGGCCTTTGCGGACGAGCATCTGGATCGGCTTTTCGAGGCCGCAAAGGCGATTGATCTTGATATCGGCATGACCCGAACAGAGGTGTTTCAGGCCATAACGGACACCCAATTGGCCAACGATATGACCACCGATGCGCATGCCCGCCTCATGGTGACGCGCGGGGTGAAAACCCGGCCATTTCAGCACCCGTCGCTAAGCCGACAAGGGCCGACCGTGACCATCATCATGGAGCATTCCAGACCAAAGATCGCGCGCCCGATCCGCCTTGCAACAGTGCCGCATATTCGCGGATTGCCGATGACGCAGGATCCGAAACTGAATTCGCATTCCAAGCTGAATTGCATCCTCGCCTGTATAGCGGCGGAAAAAGCGGGGGCCGACGAGGCGCTCATGCTGGATCTGCATGGCTTCGTGAACACGACCAACGCCTGTAACTTTTTCATCGTCCGCAAGGGCGCGGTTTGGACAAGCACTGGCGATTACTGCATGAATGGCATCACCCGGCAAAAGGTGATTGATCTGTGCCGGACCAATGACATACCGGTTTACGAGCGAAACTATTCGCTGGTTGATACATATGGTGCGGATGAGGCGTTTTTGACTGGCACCTTTGGGGCACAAACCCCCGTGGGCGAGATCGACGGCCGGGTGATCGGGGATGGCGCGCAAGGGCCGATGACAAGCCGCGTTCAAACGCTTTACAAGGCTCTTATACAGCGCGAAACCGGTTAAACCTGCAAGAGCAGAAACGCTTTTTCCAACGCCGGGCAAACACCCTTTAAACCGCCTTTCACCTCTGAATCTTCCAAAAGCGAGATGTCGTAACGCGCACTGTAGTGACCCCGTACTTCGGCCTCGGTCAGGGAAAACGGTGGGCCGTTCATCACCGATTGGTCGTACTCAAAAGTGACAAGCAGTTGAGGCGCGCGTTGCGCGATCGTCGCGATATGATCGGTATAGCGCCCGCGCATGTCGTCAGGTAAGGCAACCAGAGCGGCGCGGTCAAATACCGCGTCAACCGGCCCAAGAATCTCGGGTGTCAGATCGAAAATATCACCGACAAGGATATCAATCCCTGTCGCGGCATATCGCTTTAACAGACCCGCCTGCGTTACCTTGGGTACAAGGGGCAGTTCGTCAAAAAGCTGTTGCACCGCGATTTCGCTAAGTTCTGCGCCGGCAACGCGATATCCCTTTGATAAAAGCCAGGCAATATCGCGGGTCTTGCCACAGAGCGGCAGGAAAGTCCGCGCGCCCGGCGCAATGGACAGGGCCTCTAAATGGGCCGCCAACATCCGGTTCACCTCGCCTTCGTGAAACCCGATCTGCGCATTTTCCCACCGGGTGTGCCAGAAATCTGCCTCCATGCCCTGCCCTTACCTCTGTTGTTGCATCCGCGATTCGACGATTCTAGACTCATGGTGGTAGCAAAGGGCGCGGGCAGGCAATCATGAAATTTCATCGAACTGTCATGTGGTGCGGTATCGCCCCGTCCGGGCGCCGCTAAAGATGCGGATCGCAATGTGGTCCGGGCCGCGCAATCTTAGTACGGCGATGATGTATAGCTTTGGCGCCCGCGCCGATTGCGCCGTGGTGGACGAGCCGTTTTATGCCAGTTATCTTGCCCAAACCGGGCTTGATCACCCGATGCGAGACGAGATTATCACGTCGCAGCCGACCGATCCGGCCAAAGTGATCGAAACCCTTTTGGGGCCGATCCCTGGCGGCAAAGCGCATTTTTATCAAAAGCACATGTCGCAGCATATGATCGAAGGCGTGCCGCGCGATTGGGTGTACCGGGTGGCGAATGTTTTCCTGATCCGCCATCCGGCGCGGGTTGCGGCAAGCTTTTCAACGAAATACGACAATCCGACATTGGCCGATATCGGTTTTGTCCAGCAGGCAGAGCTTTACGATCAGCTTGTCGCGGCAGGCGCCCGCCCGGTTGTGATTGAGTCCGCTGATATCCGGCGTGACCCCGAAGTTATGTTGAAACGGCTTTGCGCCGCCATTGGGCTTGGCTGGGATCCGGCGATGCTAGGCTGGCCATCGGGCGGGCATCCGGATGACGGGGTTTGGGCCGCACATTGGTATGGGGCGGTGCATCAATCGACCGGGTTTGCTCCGGCTGAGGGGGCAATGCCCGATCTGGATGGCCCGCGCGCGGCATTGGCAGAGGCGGCGATGCCCGCCTATGAACACCTGCGCGCGGTGGCGCTTAGCCTTTGATACGACGATTGCGCGCCGCCAGAAGTTTAAGACGCAGCGCGTTGAGCTGNATGAAACCAGCCGCGTCTTTTTGATCATACGCGCCAGCATCGTCTTCAAACGTCACATGCGCCTCGGAATAAAGGCTGTGATCTGACCAGCGGCCCACGGTGGTTGCCGCGCCTTTGTAAAGCTTGAGGCGCACGGTGCCGGTCACATGTTCCTGGCTTTTGTCGATAGCGGCCTGAAGCATCTCGCGCTCGGGGCTGAACCAGAAGCCGTTGTAAATAAGCTCGGCATAGCGCGGCATCAGCGAATCCTTGAGGTGGCCTGCGCCGCTATCAAGGGTGATCTGTTCGATNCCACGATGCGCCTCTAACAGGACGGTGCCGCCGGGGGTTTCATAAATCCCNCGCGATTTCATCCCGACAAAGCGGTTTTCCACGAAATCAAGCCGCCCGATNCCGTGTTTNCCGCCATATTCATTCAACCTTGTCAGGATCGTGGCCGGGCTCATCGCCTCGCCATTGATCGCCACGGCGTCGCCCTTTTCAAACGATACTTCGATGAATTCGGGGGTGTCGGGGGCGTCTTCGGGGCTAACCGTGCGCTGAAAGACATAGTCGGGCGCGGCCTCTGCCGGGTCTTCCAAAACCTTGCCCTCGGATGAGGTGTGCAACAGGTTCGCATCAACCGAGAACGGCGCCTCGCCGCGTTTGTCCTTGGCGATCGGAATCTGGTTTTGCTCGGCAAAGGCCAAAAGCTTGGTCCGGCTGCTCAGATCCCATTCCCGCCAGGGCGCGATCACTTTGATGTCGGGATTAAGGGCATAGGCCGCCAATTCGAACCGCACCTGATCGTTGCCCTTGCCGGTCGCGCCATGGGATACGGCATCGGCGCCGGTTTCGGCGGCGATCTCAACCAGGCGTTTGGAGATCAGCGGGCGGGCGATCGAGGTGCCCAAAAGGTAAAGCCCTTCGTAAAGAGCATTGGCGCGGAACATCGGAAAGACGAAATCGCGCACGAATTCTTCGCGCACATCCTCGATATAGATGTTCTCGGGCTTGATCCCCATCAGCTCGGCTTTTTTGCGAGCGGGGTCAAGTTCTTCGCCCTGCCCCAGATCGGCGGTAAAGGTCACGACTTCACAGCCATACTCGGTTTGAAGCCACTTCAAAATAATCGAGGTATCAAGGCCGCCGGAATAGGCCAGAACAACTTTCTTGGGCGCAGACATTCACTTTCCCCTTGCGTCAAATCTGGCTGGCGGAGTAGCGGCTTTTTCCCCAATGGGCAAGTGGAGCCGGTTGAGCCCGCTTTACGGTCATTTTGTCGAGGGGCGCGATCTCTGACCCTTGTCAGAGCGGGATGATTGCGGCACTCAGGCGGGCATGACTGATTTCAGAACAATGGCCCAAGCCGCCGAAACCGCGATGCGCGAGGTTTTCGAACCGACGCCGCTTCAGCGCAATGATCACCTGTCCGAGCGTTACGGTGCCGAGATCCTTCTCAAGCGGGAAGATCTTTCGCCGGTGCGGTCCTACAAACTTCGCGGCGCGTTCAATGCGATGCGCAAGGTGTTGACGCGCAACCCCGAAACCATGCTGTTTGTCTGTGCCAGCGCGGGCAATCACGCGCAGGGGGTGGCGTTCATGTGTCGCCATTTCGGGGTCAAAGGCGTGATCTTCATGCCGGTCACGACGCCACAGCAAAAAATCGGCAAGACCGAGAAGTTTGGCGGCGATGCGGTGGCGATCCGGCTTACCGGCGATTATTTCGATGACACGCTGCATGCCGCGCAGGCCTATTGCGCGCAAACCGGCGGGCATTTTCTGTCGCCGTTTGACGATGAGGATGTAATCGAGGGTCAGGCCTCGGTCGCGGTCGAAATCGAGGCGCAGCTTGGCGGCCTGCCCGATCATCTGATCATGCCGGTCGGTGGTGGTGGCCTGTCGGCGGGGATCCGAAGCTATGTCGGTGATCGCTCATGCCTGACCTTGGTGGAACCAATGGGCGGCGCCTGTCTCGGGGCGGCGCTTGCGACGGGCAAACCGGTGCGGCTCAATCACGTCGACAACTTTGCCGATGGGGCGGCTGTGGCCCAGATCGGGGCGAAAACCTTTGCCCGGCTGAGCGATTTTGATGCCACACATGCCCGTGTCATTGACGAGGATCGGTTGTGCACCACGATGCTTGAAATGCTGAATATCGAGGGGATCGTTCTTGAGCCGGCGGGTGCCTTGTCGGTGGATGTTCTCAAGGATATCGGTGATGCGATCCGGGGCAAAACGGTTGTCTGCGTTACCTCTGGCGGTAACTTCGATTTCGAGCGCCTGCCCGAAGTCAAAGAGCGTGCCCAGCGATTTTCAGGGGTCAAGAAATACTTCATTCTGCGGATGCCGCAACGCCCCGGTGCATTGCGTGATTTCCTGGAAATCCTTGGCCCGGATGACGACATTGCGCGGTTTGAATACCTCAAGAAATCGGCGCGTAACTTTGGGTCTGTCCTGATCGGGATTGAAACCAAGAACCCCGACAACTTCACGCATTTCTTGCAAAAGCTTGCGGCGGCCGGGTTTGATTACCGCGATATCACCAAGGATGAGGTTCTGGCCGAATTCCTGATCTAGGCGGCGATGACCCGGTCAAGGCCTGACAGGAAGGCGGATTTCGACGCATCATAGCAGCTTAGAACCTCAGCGAGGTCGACGGTGTCCTGCTGTCCGGTCGCAGAGGCCATTTCACCCGCGTGGCAAAGGTCTGAAAACGCGGTAAACCCAAGGTTAAGCGCACTGCCCTTGAGAAAATGAAGCTGGCCTTCAAGGTCACTGCGATCCGAAAGGGCGCGCAGCTTGTCGATTTCGCCGTCCACCTCTTCAAGAAACAGCTCGACCACCTCGCCAAATGCCTCTGCTCCGATTTCGTCACGTAAGTCCTGAACACGGTTCCAGTCGATCATTTCCCAGCCTCCTTTCGCTTTGGCCCAAGGCTGCCGGTAACCTGCTGACAAAGAGTTAAAACCGGCGGGCAAGCGTTGAAAATTTTAGCATTCACATCCCGTTAAGCGGCCTTCGGTTAGGCGTTGTTCAGTTAAACCAAAGGTGGCGGTTGTGCGGTCTCGGATGCAGGAANTATCAGATACGNATGCGGGCGGCGGTGTGATCCGACGGGTGCTTGTGGTGGATGATAGCCGCCTNCAACGNCGTATTCTGAGCGCCTCGCTTCAACGTTGGGGGTTTGAGGTGCAAGAGGCCGAATCAGGTGGTGATGCGCTTGTACTGTGCCGTGATAATCCCCCCGATCTTGTGATGAGCGATTGGATGATGCCGGGCATGAGTGGTCTGGAGTTCTGTCAAGAATTCAGGCGGATGTCGCGCGATAACTATGGGTACTTCATCTTGCTCACCTCAAAAAGCGATAAGGATGAGGTCGCGCTTGGGCTTGATGCGGGGGCCGATGATTTTCTGTCCAAACCCGTCAATGCCGCCGAATTGCGCGCCCGGATTTCCGCCGGTGCCCGTATTTTGCGGATGGAGCGGGAACTCACCGAGAAAAACCGCCTTATCAAGTCGACGCTGGATGAATTGCAGACGCTTTATGATTTGCTGGATAGTGATCTGATCGAGGCCAAAAAGCTTCAACAATCCCTGGTGAGCGAGCGGTATCGCGATTTTGGCCCCGCAGAGGTATCCCTGATGCTGCATTCGGCGGGGCATGTGGGCGGCGATCTGGTGGGCATGTTCCCGATCAGCGATCAGCGTATCGGCCTCTATGGCATAGATGTTTCCGGTCACGGAATAAGCTCTGCCTTGATGACCGCGCGGCTGGCGGGATATCTGTCGTCCTCTGTGCCGGAACAGAACCTCGCGCTGCGCAAGACCGCCGATGGTCGTTTTGTCGCACGCCCGCCATCCGAGGTGATTGCCAATCTCAATCGTCTGATCATGAGCGAGATGGAAACCGAGCATTACTTTACCCTGCTTCTGGCGGATGTCGATCTTGGCAGTGGAAAGGTGATCATGTCCCAGGCCGGTCATCCCTACCCGGCCCTTCAGCGGGCCAACGGGCAGGTTGAATTCGTTGGACGCGGCGGTCTTCCTGTGGGTCTGATTGACGGGGCCGAGTATCAACAGTTCGAGATAACCATGGCGCCGGGCGATCGCTTGCTTATCCATTCCGACGGGATAATCGAATGTGCGGGCACATCCGGGGCGCTTTTGGATGACGCGGGCCTTGCAA
>JGI24724J26744_10002567_pt1 | contig 12009 bp, 9 predicted proteins | sample Cruoilmetagenom7_FD_26744 | JGI IMG/M metagenome (IMG submission 26744)
AGCATGCCCGACTTTTAGCCCCATATCCCATAACATATAAAGAATATATTCAGTGATTTTTGCACAAGTTTCTTTGTCTGCTTTGGGCGGACACAGAAACAACAAGTCCAGATCAGAGTAAGGCGCCATCTCGCCGCGGCCATATCCACCAACGGCACATAAAGACATTTGCGTTTGCACGCCGTCAAACAAATTTTGCGCGGCATGTTCGAACAAAGCGACAAGGATTTTGTCGTGCGCCGCGCTCACGGCAGTGGCCGTATCAAGGGCGGTGGTTTTCCTCGCTTCAAATTTATCAAGAATTGTTTTCGTGCTGGCGGCGAGATGGTTTTTTAACAAGGCGAGTGTTTTTGGTTTGTCATCACCAAGTGCACTGAGCTTTGTTAGTAATGACATGCTAGTTTCTCTCTGAGATGGTTTTAAGTTCATACAAAAGATCCAGAGCTTCGCGCGGTGACAACTCGTCTACATCCAGACTTGCCACAGCCTTATCGACGGCGGACGGCTTGGCTTTTGCCCCAGAACCGTAGGAGGGTTTAGGAGCAGAAAACAACGGCAACCCACCGAGCGCATCTGTGCTATCTGCATCCGCTTCCAATTTGGTCAATACATCCTTGGCACGGTCCACCGCGGCTGCAGGCAATCCTGCCAGTTTAGCCACTTGCACGCCGTAAGATTTATCGGCCGCACCATCTGCTACATCGTGTAAAAACACCAGATCAATTTCTCCGTTTTCCTTGGTCCACTCCTTTGCCCGTAGGCACGCATTCCCTGCGTGGGGGAGCTTCTCCATAAGGTCGGTTAACTCATGATAGTGTGTCGCAAATAAGGCTCTGGATTTATTTANCTCATACAAATGCTCTGCCGCCGCCCAAGCGATGGATAGGCCATCAAAAGTTGCCGTCCCGCGCCCAATTTCATCCAAAATGACGAATGTTCGCTCACCAGCTTGGTTCAAAATGGCCGCAGTCTCAATCATTTCGAGCATAAATGTCGAACGTCCGCGNGATAGATCATCGGTCGCACCGACCCTTGAAAACAAGGCATCAGCAACGCCGATAACCGCCTTGGTCGCGGGCACAAAACTGCCAGATTGCGCCAACACAAACATCAAAGCATTTTGCCGCAGATAGGTTGATTTACCCGCCATGTTCGGGCCCGTGATCAGGGTCAAGCGCCGTGCTTGTTTGCCAGACGCATCCAAGTGACAGGCGTTAGCGGTAAAACCTTGGGCGCCGTCTCGCTTCAACGCCGCTTCGACCACGGGGTGACGACCGTTTTCAATGTGAAACTCTAAGCTATCATTGATAGTCGGGCGGACGGCTTTGGCGTCTTCGGCCCACTGAGAAAGCGCGCTCATCACGTCAAGGCTCGCCAATGCANCTGCTGCCATACGAATAAGCTCTGCTTGTTCATGTATACGGGCGCGCAAGCCTTCGAATATTTCTATCTCTAAGGCTAAGGCCTTGTCTGCTGCTTGGGCAATCTGCGCGTCTAAATCTACGAGTTCCGTNGTGGTAAAACGCACACCGCTGACCAAAGTTTGGCGGTGGATAAAACCNTCTTTACGCGGCCCAGTTAACATTGTGTCGCCGTGGCGCGGTGTTACCTCAATGAAATACCCGAGCACATTGTTGTGCTTGATTTTAAGAGCCGTTACGCCCGTTTTTTTAGCNTAGTCTGCCTGCAGTCCAGCAATGATACGGCGCGAATCGTCGCGGAGTTTCAACAATTTATCCAGCTCAGGGCGCCAGCCTTGGTTGACGAAATTACCGTCCCGTGCCGCCATNGGGGCTTCNGGNTTAATNGCCTTACCTATATCGCGGATCAGCTTGGCCAGTTCGGGCTTGTCGATCAGGCTAAATGCGGACAAGGCATCCATAAGGTTTTGCGGTAAACTTAAACTTGGTTTTTTGGCAAAATCAGCATTAATTTGCTCACCCTGTAACAACCCTGCGGCAACCGCCATGAGGTCGCGCGGGCCACNGCGTCCAAGCACCAAGCGCGAGGCGGACCGCGCCGGATCGCCTGCGCTTTTCAAATGTGTGCGAACGGTGGTGCGCAAATCTCTGTTTTCGACAAAAAACGATACGGCATCAAGTCGTGCGTTGATCTCGTTCGGCTCCACTAAGGGACGCGCTAAACGTGTCGCCAACGCGCGCGCACCGGGGCCACTTACCGTGCGGTCAATGACCGAGAGCAAAGAACCTTTGCGCCCGCCCGTTTGGGTGCGTTCAATCTCAAGACTGGCACGTGTGGCGGGATCAATGGCCATAAAACCAGATGTGCGGCGTTGCTTGGGTGGGCTAAGTTCCGTCTGTCCGCCCGCTTGGGTCAATTCCAGATAATCCAGAAGCACACCCGCCGCAATTAATTCAGCTTTGGAATAAGCCCCAAACCCGTCGAGCGCGCCAACCCCGTAGCGTTCTTTCAGCCTGCGTTCGCCCGCTCGCGCGTCAAATTTTGCATTGGCCACAGGGGTAAGACTGGCGCGGCTTACATCGAGCGCCTGCTTATAGTCCGGCGACTGATAAAGGGTTTCCGACAGCACGACTTCGCGCGGTGCAAGAGCTGAGAGCTCTGCTTCCAATCGCTCCGGATCTAGCTCACAAACTTCAAAACTACCAACGGATACATCCGCCCACGCCAGTGCCATCGCGCCTGCGTGTGTCGTTGCAATAGACAGAATAAAATTTGACGCGCGTGCGTCCAGTAAAGTATCTTCGGTCAAAGTACCGGGGGTCACCACGCGGACGATTTCGCGCCGTACTACGGATTTATAACCGCGTTTTTTGGCTTCCTTGGGGTCTTCGGTCTGCTCACAAACTGCAACCCTAAAGCCTTTTTTGATCAAGCGTTGCAAATAAGTTTCGGATGCATGCACAGGCACACCGCACATGGGGATATCCTTGCCCTCATGTTTGCCGCGTTTGGTCAGCGCAATGTCGAGCGCCGCTGCCGCATTCACCGCATCATCAAAAAACATCTCGTAAAAATCGCCCATGCGGTAAAATAGAATAACCTCTTCGCCAGCCTGTTGCTTAATACCAAGAAACTGCTCCATCATTGGGGTGGTTTTTGGGGAGGCAGCCTTTTGGGGCATCGGTTTCGCATGTTGCGTAATATTTGCGGGCTTGTTCATGGAACTACACTCGCAAGGCTTAGCCCATCTTGCAAGAGAAAGTGGTTGGTGTTTTGTAAATCTATCGCCTATGGTCGCAAGAAAACAGGGAATTGATGAATATGACTTCACCAGCCAAGAAATCCACAAGCCAAACATTGAGACAAGCATTTAAAGGCCGGCAAGAATTCGCCATGCTCCTACTCGGGTTTGCTTCAGGATTACCTTATGTGGTCGTAGGCGGTGTACTCAATGCTTGGCTAACAACGGCAGGTGTAAAACCTACCGCTATTGGATTGTTATCTTGGGTCATCCTTGCTTACACTTTCAAATATATGTGGGCAGCCGCCCTGCAAAGTCACCGAACACCGTTTAAATTAAAAATTGGACCAAGACGGTTTTGGATGCTTTTATTTTTAATGCTAAATGTGGTGGGGCTCGTCGTTCTATCATTCTCCAAGCCACCTGATGGTTTGGCATTTATTGGGCTCGTCGGCATCATCATTGCCGTGTTTTCCGCTAGTTTTGATATTGTGCAAGCTGCGTGGAAAATTGAAAGTGCGAAAAGCGAACGGCAACTTGACGTGTTTTGTGCAATCGAACAGCTAGGTTACCGGATGTCATCTTTTGTCGTAGGGGCTGGTGCATTGATATTTGCCGACTACTTTGGTTGGCAACCTACATTTATAGCAACTGCGGCTGTTTTGGGTTTATGTGTTTTTGGCATTCTGCTAGCGCAACCATCGCCGATTGCTGATAATTTTGTTGGTGGGCACCACCATGAATTTTCTTTACGTTCGCAGCACAAACGGTTGGGTGTGTTGCTCGTGCTNGTTTCTTGGGGGCTGGCGTTTTACATTCTAGGCTCATTCATGTTTGGCGCATTAGCAGACCCTGCTTCTCACAGTCCGCGGGCGTTTTTACGAGAAATGGATAAAGCGCCGGCCGTTGTATTTTTGACCGTAATAATGCTGGGTCTGGTTGCTGCTGTNCTCTTGCGGTTACAAACAAATGACAAACAAGTTGTTAGCACTACACAATCTGGTTTGAGTGATATTTTATTCAATGCTATTTTGATTCCGATGATGGATTTAATTTCCAGACTCCGTTGGGCAACTTTACTGATTTTATTCCTCGTACTTTCCTACCGATTTACTGATTTGATTTGGGGCGGGTTTGCATATCCCTTTTACATGGGAACTAATTATGGGGCGCTAGGTCATAGCTTGACAGAAGTCGGGTTGGCATCAAAAACCATTGGTGTCTTCGCTACTATATTGGGGATCGGGCTTGGTGGACTTGCCATGCTTAAATTTGGACGCATGTCTGTTATGTTGGTTGGAGCTATATTTGCCGCCTTGACCAATTTATTATTTGCTGATTTGGCTCTCGGCGCACGCTACATGGATGTTTTCCTAAGCTTTACACAGCTTGACCACATATTTGTCTCCTTCAATGTTGGCTTACCATTAGCGCGATTAATCACGGCAATATTTGCCGAAAATGTGGCTGTTGGTGTAGCGAGCGCCGCTTCGGTTGCCTTTTTGTCATCCATTGTCAGTAAGAAATATGCGGCAACACAATACGCACTTCTGGCATCCTTAACATTCCTGATCGGCATATTAGGGCGACCAGCAATTGGGCAAATAATAGAGACAGAAGGGTTTGCTAGAGCCTTTATAGTCTGTGCGTGGCTCGGGGCAATCGCAGTCGTGTTAACGGCGCTTGAATGGTATAGGCAAGTACGAGTTAAACGAATGGAAATAGATGAGGTTAGCTAGCTAGTTTTCTTTCTTCTTCCGGCTTTGTCCAGTTGGTCACCATTTCTGATAATTCTTCAGCACTAACCGGTTTGGTCATGAAATCGTTCATACCGGAATCAAAACAGGCATTGCGGTCATCATCAAAGGCATTGGCGGTCAGAGCAATAATTGGTCTGTCGAAGCCAAAGGCACGAATTTTACGTGTAGATTCGAGCCCGTCCATATTAGGCATGCGCATATCCATGAAAATCAAATCATATTTTTTCTTGCCAACAGCTTCAAGCGCGAGAGCACCATCTTCAACCGTGTCGACTATGGCACCCTCAGCCTCAAGCAAAGTTCGGGTCAGCAAAGCATTGATCGCATTGTCTTCGGCCAGTAAAATTTGAAGACCCTCGCTAGACTTTGCTAATTCTTCTTCAGTACTATTTTCCATTACTTCCCCGTCCGCCGCATCAGGGCCGCCAACGGCTTTGGCAATCACATCGTCGCGCCAGTTAGAACCAAGCACATTGGCGCTATCCTCAATAGGCAAAGCTCTCCGCTCCATCATGCGTGTGTCTTCATGAAACTCTGGAGTTAAATTAAGAACGGGTGCTGGAGCTTGTGCCTGCACTTGTACCTGTACCTCTTGGCTTATCTGATCTGCAACAGGAGGCGCTACTACGGAACTTTGTGGTACAGCTGGTACAGATTGATTATCCTCATAAGCATATTCATCTGCACGTTTGCCAAGTGTTTCTTCAAATTCAGACATAATATCCGGCGCGGCAGGGGCCATGTTAGCGGTTGGAGCAGTCGGGGCGACTGCAACGGCCGGCATGGATGGTTGTTCTAATGGTGCTGGTTGTACTTGTTGGGTTGGCTCTACAGGTGCGACAACGGCTTGTGCAGGCGCTTGAACTGGTTCAGGCACAGGTGCCATTTGTGGTGTAGGTACAGAAACAAAAATCGTGACATTGCGGGCAATCGCGAGAGCATTTCCGTCTGCCATCGTGCTTTCAACCCAATCAAAAACGCTTTCGTTCGGCGCAGCACCAATACGTGTTTCAAACCTTTGCGCGCCCGCACTGACAGGGGCGGGCCATCCCGTGAGTGGTTTTCCGCACCAATCTTGAACTTGGCCGCCGTATAAGTGCAAAAAAGCTGCGTTTACAAACAAAACCAAACCTGATCTGTCACGCTTAAGAAGCGGGTCAGGCCAAGGCCATAAATTTGATGCTAACACTTCGTCTGCAGACATGCTCAATTCCCTAAAAACCCCACAAGATAGCCTACGGGGCATAATTAGAGGCAATTTAGACACAATTTCCTAAAAAGAGTCTTACTAAAATGACGTTTTCCGGCGAATGCTTAAATTATTAATGTTCTAGCTTAGATAGATCACGCCTAATGCCTGGCCAAGCAGGCAACATCGTCAGCCCTCTGGCCACATAATAGATCAAAAAAGCGCACCAAACACCAGCCCCGCCGTATTTTGGCTCTAAAATATAATGCGCCGCCAAATAGATAGCCACAGCGAACACCCCTGCGTTACGCATGGCGGCGGTACGGGTAATGCCGATATATATCCCGTCCAATTGCCATGCGGCAAATCCGAGAACGGGCGCAAGCGCACAATAGGGCAGATAAAGCCGTGCACTTGCCCGCACTGCGGCATCGGTCGTCAATTGACCAATAATAAACGGCCCAAAGAAAAATGCTGTCATCCCGCACAGCACGGCAAAAACAAAAGAAAACTCAGTTGTCAATCGCACGGCTCTGTCGAAACGTTTGATATCACGCGCCCCATATGCCGCGCCAACACGGGCCTCAGCCACATGAGCGAAGCTATCCAGCACCAAAGCAATCATGGTGATGAACTGCAACAGAACCGTGTGTCCCGCAAGAAAGGTCGTGCCTTGTTCTGTTGCTGCGCGCGAGAAAAATGTAAAGCCAAGGGTAAGGGCGACAGTTCGAATGAAGATATTACTGTTCGCAGTGCCGAGTTTCTTCAAGGCGGGCATGTCAAGCAATGTGCCAAGCTGTGCCGCAATTTTGTCAAAGCCGCCCCGTGATTTTATTTCAAGGGCTGCCAGTATCAACCCGGCTATCAACCCGCCCCACTCGGCGATAGCAGACGCGATTCCCACCCCGTGCAATCCCCAGCCAAATTTGACGACAAATAGCAATGACAAAGGCGCGTTGATGAGGTTTAGCACAATTTGCATATATAGAGCGCGGGCGGGACGGGCTAATCCGATAAACCATCCCATAAGAGCAATGGATGACAAAGTGGCCGGCAACCCCCAAAGCCTTGCATGAAGATAGCTACGCGCGCCGCTATCAACGGCGGCTTCCGCAGGAAAAAATTGCATGAGCCCATCTATTAAAAAACCTTGGCACAAAAATATCAGAAGCCCGATAGCAAAACCCATAGGTACGGCGCGAAACAAATGTGCTTGCACGGCACGCTGGTCATTGGCGCCGTCAGCTTGAGCAGAAAGACCGCCTGTACTCATGCGCAAAAAGCCAAAACCCCAATAGAAAATGCCAAAAATAACTGCACCAAGTCCGATGCCTGCCAAGGCTTCACGGCCAACAAAATTACCGATTACCCATGTATCGACAAACCCGACAATAGGGGCAGCTGCATTGGCAAGCATGATCGGAAACGCCCCGTAAAGCACGGCTTTACGGGTCAAAATTTTACGGGACATGCTGTTAGCCGACATCACTTTTTATCAGACTTTACATCAGAAGTTGCGCCAGAATTTGCATCTGGATTCGACGCCAACAGAAAGTGCCCGTGCAGAATGGAAATCGGCTCGTCGTATCTGTCTTGCCAAGCGCGCACGCGTACATTGGCAACGCGTGATCCTTGCTTTGCAACTACGGCGCGGGCAAAAGTATCTTTGGGATTGCCACGACGTAGATAATCCAGATTAATGCCGATAGGTTTCGGCAAAGGCTTAGGTTCGCCCATCAACCAGAGTTGCACAATTGCAGTGGTTTCCAGGAATGCACCGACCGCTCCACCGTGCAAAGCTTTCAGCATTGGATTGCCAATAATGTGCGGCGAATACGGCAAAATTAACGTCAACTCATCACCCATCAATAAAGGACGAATGCCCAGTTCTTTGGCGTATGGTAATTGGCTCAAAGCTTCTGCGATGCCCTGTTCTGTTAAGTGTGTATCGCTCATTTTTTTGCCTCCGTTGCAGGCGGTAGATCAGCGATGGCTTTTGTCCGTACCAGAGGGCTGACGGTGCTTTTCATACTGCGCGCCGTGGTCATAAAGCTGGCCTGAGATGTTGCCACAGGATCGTTCACATCACCGTCGTGAGCAATAGCGCGGACAAAAGCAATATGGCGGGTTGTTTTATAGGCATGAGCTTCAGCGATGAGGGTTTTACCTGGCTCGCTGGCGCGCATATAATCAATACGTAAATCAAGGGTTGCAACAGGCATGGCGGCCTCAAACGACGAAACTGCTGCCAGGCCAGAAGCCTGATCCAGCAAAGCCGTCAACACGCCGCCGTGAAGTATGCCCGTGTCGACATTGCCAACCAGTTTCTTGTTATAAGGCAAGCTTAAGGTCGCCCGCCCAAGGTCAATAGCGACAAATTTTATGCCTAAAAATTTAGCATGGGGCGTACCTTCGACAAACATAGGCGCCAAATCCCACAACCGTTTTAATCTTTCTGATTTCTTGTCTTCGCTCATAGTGCACATCCTGATTTGCACACACCATAAACCGCGCAATAATAAATGCTACAAGCATATTTTGATATTTTTGCTAAATAAATGGGCTAGACGGTTAGGCCGCGATATTACTTTGCACTGCACCGCAGACTTGGTTGCGGCCTGCTTGTTTAGCGGAATAGAGAGCTCCGTCAGCGCGTTTAAACACGTCGCGAAACTGTTCACCTTGCCTTGCTTCAGAGACTCCCGCACTAACAGCAATACTAAAGGCCTGATCACCAACGGTAATTGGTGTGCCGCCAATTAAAGAGCGTATCCGGTCAGCTGCAATCACGGCGGCTTCTTGATCCGTATCAGGCATGGCGATTAGGAATTCTTCACCGCCGTAACGGCTGACCACGTCTATGGAGCGCATATTTGAAGCAAGCCGTGCCGCGACTTCTTTGAGCACAATATCACCCACATCATGGCCAAGGATGTCATTAACCCGTTTAAAATGGTCAACATCAAAGATCACCAAAGAGAACATCTGCCCAGTTTCATTAAGTTGGTCAAATAATGGTGCCACTGAACGGTCAAAATGACGGCGATTACCAAGACCCGTCATTGGGTCCGTGACCACCATCTCCATGCTCTCGCTGAAATTTTCCTTCAAACTATCTGCGTAAAATTTGCGCTTGAGTTGCGTGTTGACGCGTGCTTGTAGCTCTTGTGCTTCTATGGGGCGCATCAATGTATCATTGATGCCAATATCATAAGCACGAACCAGAGTTGCTTCCGCTTCGGGATCACCAATAGCAAGTATAGGCGTGTCACGTGTAACGGCATCGGACCGTAGACGCGCACAAAACCGTAGGCCGTCGAATTTTGTGGATACCAAGCTCACAATAACCAAATCAATTTTATTGTTGATAAGGTCAACGGCTTTTTTGGGGTCTGTTTCCAGAACAATTTCGTGTGTGCCACGTAAAGGTTCAGCCGTTTTCTCCAATTTGCGTTCATGATCATCAACGATCAACACACGACCTTTACGGTTATCCAAAACTTCCAGCATAGGGCGGGAATTTTCCATGGAATGACCCGTATGGCTGAGCAATTGATCCGTAACCATTTTAAGGCGCAACAGGGATTTAACCCGTGCCAAAAGATTAAAATCATCAATTGGCTTGGTTATAAAATCATCGGCGCCCGCTTCAAGACCGCGTATTCTGTCTTTGGTTTCTTCAAGGGCGGTGACCATCACAACTGGGATATGCCAAGTAGTCGGATTACTTTTCAACCGCTTGCAAACTTCGAATCCGTTCAGACCCGGCATCATGGCATCTAATAATATCAGGTCAAACTTTTCGTTCTCGGCAAGTTTCAAGGCCTGTTTACCACTCATCGCGGTAACAACGTCATAATACTGTGCGGACAATTTCACTTCGAGTAAGTGAAGATTGGGCGCCAGATCATCTACAATTAAAATTCGCGCACTCATGCGTGCTCTCCACTAACCTAAAAACTTCCTTATGGTCGCCAGAAAACTGGAAACAGTAATAGGTTTGGAGATATAGGCCTCACAGCCCCCCGCTCTGATACGTTTCTCATCACCCTTCATGGCAAAGGCCGTTACGGCCACAACAGGAATATCAGCGGTATCCTTGTCGTCCTTAATCCATTTGGTCACTTCCAATCCGGAAACTTCCGGCAGTTGGATGTCCATCAAAATTAAATCCGGTTTGTGCTTTTTGGCCATCTTTATGGCCTTAAGACCTTCACGAGTTTGACAAGTGTCATAACCATGAGCATCAAGCAAATCAGTGAACAATTTCATGTTCAGCTCGTTATCCTCGACGATGAGTATTTTTTTGGGCATTGTTTGCAACATATCAACCATTTCACCATTCGACGCTTATGCGCCTGTTCTGACTACCCCACCCTTAGCGCAATATAATTAATTAACAGTGTTCACGGCGGTAATCATTTGTTAAAAGAACGTACCAAGAACTTAACAGAGTTAGATAAACAAAACGGACTTATGGATGTTACAGATAATAAGTGGCCAAAAGAAGGCATGTGCCGGGATTGTGGCACGGTTGTGCACAGCAATGCAGTCGCTTGCTCGGTCTGCGGTTCTCACAAACTCTTGCATCATCCAGAACTGTTTGGTTTGTCCATCGCACACGTAGACTGCGATGCATTTTTCGCCTCAGTCGAAAAGCGAGATAATCCCGACCTCTTGGACAAACCAGTTATTATCGGCGGCGGACGGCGCGGGGTTGTCGCGGCGGCTTGCTATAATGCAAGGGTCTACGGCGTACGTTCAGCCATGCCCATGTTCCAAGCCCTTAAAGCCTGCCCTCATGCCGTGGTGATAAAATCTTCTATGGCAAATTATTCTTACGAGGGCGGACGCATCAAAAACATCATGCGCGAACTTACCCCCATGGTACAATCGCTCTCCATCGACGAAGCATTCTTAGACTTAACAGGAACCGAGCGTTTACACGGATGCTCACCAGCCGCCAGCCTGATTAAACTACAAAAACGAGTTCTAGAAGACGTTGGCGTAACGGTGAGCGTGGGACTTTCCTATAACAAGTTCCTCGCTAAAACCGCATCAGATCTGGACAAACCCCATGGTTTTGCCGTCATCGGACGAGCTGAAGCCTTAGATTTTCTAGCCCAAAAACCTGTTGAATTCATCTTTGGTGTCGGTCCCGCATTTGCGCGCAGTTTAAAAAAAGCGGGCATCATTACCATTGCTGATGTGCGGAAACGTTCAGATAGAATTATGATGAAACAGTTCGGTGAAGCGGGTTTAAGGCTCGCTAAACTCGCCCGCGCTGAAGATTTTCGCCCCGTCAAACCGGGCAGTATCCGCAAAAGCATTTCTACAGAAATTACCTTTAACGAAGATATAGGTAGCGAAAAAGAGCTCACGGATAAACTTTGGCAAGTCAGTGTAAAAACGGCTGACCGCGCCAAAGCCAAAAACATGGCTGGACGTGTGATAACACTGAAATTAAAAACTAGGGATTTCAAATCATTGACCAGACGCCGCACCCTGCCCGAGCCAGCTCAATTGGCCGATACGATTTTCCAAACATGCTTACCGCTCTTGCAGGCAGAAATTAACGGCAAGAAGTAGAGGTCAAAAATTCCGCTTGATTGGTGCAGGTCTTTCAGATTTATGCGAGCCTACAGGAGATAGCGGCGACCTTCTCGATCCTAAGGCAGCCTTACGTCGCCGCGCAGAACGCGCCAGCGACATCGCCCGCGAAAAATTTGGCAAAGACGCCGTAATAACAGGGCGAGGTTTGAAGAAAAAACCACAACAATAAGTACTGAATTTGTGTTATACTAGTAACGGTTATTCCGACATTGTTGCTCACCACGGCGGCGTTCTTCGCGGATGGCATCTATACAATTATCGTTTTTACGTTGGCGCGGTGGTGA
>JGI24724J26744_10002575_pt1 | contig 11997 bp, 13 predicted proteins | sample Cruoilmetagenom7_FD_26744 | JGI IMG/M metagenome (IMG submission 26744)
TCATTTAGATCTTTGGCAGTCCTGCGAGCGATTGTTTCACCAACTCTGCCGGATATTCATAATCGACGAGCTTGCCGTCGAAGTACGCATCATAAGCCGACAAATCGAAATTGCCATGTCCAGAATTGTTGAAAAATATAGTTTCCTCCTTTCCTTCTTTTTTACACCTTAAAGCCTCATCTATCGTTGCCTTTATTGCGTGTGCTGCCTCTGGTGCGACGACGATCCCCTCAGTCTTCGAAAATGTGATCGCGGCATCGAAGACCTCGTTCTGATGGTATGCGACTGCATCCATCANGCCGTCGTGCGTGAGATTGCACAGTGTAGGGGCATCTCCGTGATATCTTAGACCACCCGCGTGGATCGGGGCAGGAACGAAGTCGTGCCCCAGCGTAAACATCTTCATCATAGGTGTTAAGCCGGCTTGATCTCCAAAATCATAAGCATACAATCCCTTTGTCAATGTTGGGCATGCCATTGGCTCGCACGATATGATCCTCACATCTGGTTTCTCTCCCCTTAGCTTATCGCCGGCGAACGGAAAACACGCTCCTGAAAAGTTTGATCCACCGCCGACGCATCCGAAGATAACATCCGGATAATCATCCACCAGCTCAAACTGCTTCTCCGCCTCCAGACCCACGACCGTCTGGTGCATACAGACGTGATTTAGCACGGAACCGAGTGCATAATTTGTATTGTCGTGGGTTGCTGCGTCCTCGACCGCCTCTGAGATGGATATTCCAAGGCTTCCCGTCGTCTTCGGGTCTTTCTTCAGAACAGCCCTCCCGGAATTTGTTCTTTCTGTTGGACTCGATAGGCATTCTGCGCCCCATGCCTGCATTATGCTCTTGCGATACGGCTTCTGTTCGTAACTCGCGCGAACCATGTATACCGTGCAATCGAGGTCAAAGAGCCTTGTTCCAAACGCAAGGGCAGATCCCCATTGACCGGCTCCAGTCTCGGTTGATATCCTCTCAATCCCTTCCTTCTTATTATAATATGCCTGTGGAACCGCGGTGTTTGGTTTATGGCTACCCGGAGGAGATACACCCTCCCATTTATAGTATATCTTCGCAGGTGTCTTAAGATATTCCTCAAGGCGATGCGCCCTGTATAATGGCGTTGGCCTCCACAGTCGGTAGATATCTCTGACCTCCTCAGGTATCGGGATCCATCGCTCTCTACTCATCTCCTGTTTTATAAGTTCCATCGGAAATATCGCCTTAAGATCGTCTGGCGTCGCCGGTTTCATCGTAGCAGAGCTTATTACCGGATCCAACGGCGTATGCAGATCAGCTTGTATATTATACCATTCTTTAGGTATCTCTTCCTCCTCCAATATGATCTTTGTCTTCATTCTGATCCNCCNTTNCTTTTCCTCTGATCGAGGATTTTACACATATTAAAAGATTTCTCTCTTTTTGAGGGTTTGAAGAACGTTTTCAAGGACATCTCCACCATTTTTAAGAATCATTGTGTTGGGGGTGCCAGCATTTTGGATACCTTCCAACCTTTCTCTGATCTCCTCGTCTATTAAGAGCCTGAAAAGTTCATTTTTATCCCTAAAACCGTCTTCCTCAATCTTAGACCTAAGAGGAGAATAGATGATTATATCGTAACTCTGATCATTCACTCTTATCTTTTCAAGGAACCGTTTTCCAACTCTCTCCCCCTCAACCCCAGATAATTCCAGGTAAGCAAAGTTGTCTATGGTGGTTCTATCCGTTATCATCACGTATCTCCCACTGTTTTTCTCATCCAATCTCTCCAATNTTCTCTTCATCGCTCTCTCTTTCTTGATCTGCTCTTCGATTATGATCTTTTGAATGGNNAATCGTTTTAAAGAATTCTTTCTGCTCTTTCTTGCAAGCTCTTCAATTATATAAACATTGAAGCCTTTCTCATCGAGAAAATCTTTCAATCTCCTGACAAATGTTGTTTTTCCCGTAGAATGTGTTCCTACGACTCCNATCTTCGTAACGCTCATACGTGAGACAATAAGTTTTTATGGAAAAAATACCTTTTGATGAACAGAACCAGAGGTTTCTCATGAATAAGAAGAAACTCGAAATTTTATTGGAGAAAATCGAAGGATTTAACGGCGCCAAGGCGTATTTGGAACAGTATGCGACGCCTGCACCGGTAGCAGCAGAACTTTTACACTATGCCAATTTGAACGGGGATTTAAATGGTACTGTGTGTGATCTGGGCTGCGGAGCAGGTATTCTTGCCATAGGAGCAAAAATTTTAGGGGCAGAAGAAGTGTATGCCATTGATCTCGATGTAGATGCGTTGAATGTCGCGAAGAAAAACGCAAAGACATATAAAGTGGAGATAAAGTTCATCTGTGCGGNCGTGAAGGATCTGAATCTTAAAAGCGTCGATACTGTATTGATGAACCCACCGTTTGGATCACACAAAGACCGAATATTCTTAGATAAATCCTTCGAGATGGCAAACGTAATATATTCCATGCACAACGGGGTCACAGAAGAATTTATAAGGAATTACGTGGTAGATAGATGCAAAGATTTTGAGGTGAAGAGGATAAAATTTNCGATCAAGAGAACNTTNNCCTTCCATAAAAAGGACGTTAGGGAGATAGGGGTAAATTTATATAGGTTTCAAGTTTAGGACCGCTAAAATGGGAGAAAAAGAAGAGGGTAAAATCGTCCTGCCGGGCGATTTTATATGCGCAACGGAAGAATACGTAGCCGGGGAACATACCTATAAAGATGCTGCAGGTATATATTCCTCGATCTTTGGTATGGTTCAATTTGATGATAAGGCACACAAGATAGACGTTGAACCCATGGTTCAGACTCCTCCGGAGATCAAGCCAGGGACGATAGTTCTTGGGGATATTATCGTTCTCAAGAGTTCTTTCGCCGTAGTAGGTATAGATAGAGTGAAGGGCTATGAGAATAGACAGGTAAAGATGGAGGGGACCATTCACATATCAAATATACAAGACGCCTACATAAGCGGGATAGATAAGGGGTTTTCGGTTGGAGATATCGTGAAGGCAAAGGTTGTAAGTAGCGATCCCATACGCCTCACAACCGTAGATGAAAATCTGGGGGTCCTAAAAGCTTTTTGCCCTGTATGTGGTATTCCAATGGAGAAGAAGGGAAAGATGCTCGAATGTCCAAAATGCAAGAATAGGAGTCCCAGGAAGGTATCTTCTGACTACAGAACTGGGGTGTTCTAATGGAGTTAAAGGTATTTGAGAAGAGAGATGACGAGTTGAAGATGGAGATAAGGGGGGAGGATGACACCCTGCTAAACGTGTTAGAACACACACTCTTGGAGGATGGAAGAGTTTTGAATATTGAATATAACATTCAATTTCCCTATATGAGTGATCCCATGCTTTATTTGAGAACAGATGGAACAGAACCTATAGGGGTCTTACTCGATGCTTGTGAGAGACTATTGGAAGAATGCGAAGAGTTCAAATCAAAATTTGAGGCGGCATCAGAGAAGACAAAATAAATGAAGTTCAAAGAAAATATAAGGGTTTTGGGTATAGATGATGCGTTTCTCGATGAGGAANATTCTATAATTATCGGTGCCATCTTCAGGGGAAAATCTGTCTTGGAGGGTGTCATCTCTTCTAAAATTCANGTGGACGGTCTNNATTCCACCGAGAAGATAATTGAGATGCTCTTTGGATCAGGATATGAGAGGCAGATAAGGGTGATGATGCTCGATGGAATAACGTTCGGTGGCTTCAATGTGGTCGATATAAAAGAACTATTCGGAAGAACCGAAATTCCAGTCATGGCATTCACCAGGAAGATGCCGAATTTCACGAAGATATATGAGGCGCTNNGAAACCTGGATCAGAGAGAGAAGAGGATAAAGATTATTAAAAATGGTGGGGCGATAAGTGAATTTAAATTTGATGAGCACAAAATATTCTATCAAAAAGTTGGGATCGAAAAGGAAGAAGTAGAAGAGATAATAAAAGAATTCACTATCAATTCCCTGATCCCTGAACCTGTGAGAGTTGCTCATTTGATCTCTTCAGGAATCGCGAGGGGAAGATCTACCAACAGGGCTTAACGGGAGATACAAAAAAAATTTAAGGTCGGACGTTAAATGAGAAGGACTGCCATAGATCTAATCTGCGAGAACGTGCCCGGCGTTTTGAGAGACGTCTCTACTGTGATAGCCGATCATGGTGCGAACATCGTCTATACACAGCAGTTCATATCCGAATTGGGGGTTTGCAAAGGAAGGGCATTAATACATTTTGAGGTCGAAGGGGAAGATATAGAATCTCTTATTAATTCGTTGAGAGATATTCCAACCGTCTTCGACGTGAGCATGCATCATACGTTTGAAGATATATGGGGAAAGCGGGTGATCGTAATAGGTGGGGGGGCACAGGTATCACAGGTGGCGTTAGGGGCGATAAGCGAGGCGGATAGACATAATATTAGAGGAGAGAAGATAAGCGTCGATACGATACCTTTGACAGGAGAAGATACAATAGCAGACGCTGTTGAAGCCGTATCGAGGACGCACCGCGCGTCGATACTGGTTCTTGCCGGGAGTTTGATGGGGGGTATGATATCAAAAGAGGTAAAAAGGTTGAGAGAAGATGGAATACCAGTAATATCACTTAATATGGCTGGAAGCGTTCCNGACGAGTCGGATTTGGTTGTTTCAGATCCTATACAGGCGGGAACATTTGCAGTGATGCACATCGCGGATGACGCGAGGTTTGACATGAATAGAATCCGGGGAAGAAGATTCTAAAGATGAATAAGGGTAAATGAAATATGGATGAAATATTAGAAATTTTAGAAGATAACGCGAGGGTTTCTTACAGAGAAATTGCCGATATGATCGATTTGGATGAAGAAGAGGTCAAAAAAAAGATCGATGAGTATTTGGAGAGGGGAGTGATCAAAAAGTTTAAGACGGTGATAGACTGGGAGGGGGCAGGAGAAGAGAAGGTTTATGCGGTCGTGGACGTAAAGATAAGTCCCGAGAGGGGGAAGGGATATGATCTCATCGCCAAAAAGATATCCAACTTTCCACAGGTAAAGGAGGTTTATCTTCTCTCTGGTGAATACGATCTTTCTGTGCTTGTAAAAGGAGAGAATATGAAAGAGATAGCTTTCTTTATATCCGATAAATTGGCGACGATCGATCGTGTCTATCACACGACGACGCATTTCATCCTCAAAAAATATAAAGAACACGGGGAGATTTTATTCGAGAAAGAGAGAAATCACAGACAGGTCGTATCACCATGATCTCAAGGAACGTCGAGAAGATTCCGCCATCTGGGATAAGAAAATTTTTTGAACTCGTCATCGGCGCGGACGATGTTATATCGTTGGGCGTAGGAGAACCGGATTTCGTTACACCATGGGAGATAAGGGAATCCGCGATCTATTCGTTGGAGAGAGGATATACCTCATATACATCAAACTATGGATTGTTGGGGCTCAGAGAAGCTATTTCCGATCAGGTGTATGAGAAAGATGGGACTTTTTACGATCCAGAGAGAGAGATTCTGATAACGTGTGGCGTCAGCGAGGCTTATGATCTCGCGATAAGGACGATCACAGATCCTGGAGATGAGATAATAGTCGTGGAGCCGTGTTATGTCTCCTATCAGCCTTGCGTAACACTCTCAGGGGGAGAACCCATATCACTTCCAACATCGATGGAAGACGGATTCGTCCCAACTTCAGAGGAGATAGAGCAGAGAATCACGGATAAGACAAAGGCGATCGTCATCAGCTATCCAAATAATCCCACGGGAGCCACGATGAATAAAAAAAGAATGGAAGAGATCGCGGACATCGTTTCGGAGTATGATTTGATCTTGATATCAGATGAGGTATATGGAGACCTCACCTATAATGAGAAACACGTCTCTTTCTCCTCCTTAAATGGAATGAAGGATAGAACAATCCTTTTAAATGGTTTCTCAAAGGCATACGCGATGACTGGATGGAGGATAGGTTATCTCGCGGCTAATGAAGAGATCGTGGATGGCGCGGTGAAGATTCACCAGTATTCGATGATATGTGCCCCAATAATTTCGCAGATGGCTGCCATAGAAGCAATCGTGAGTGGAGAGAAGGGAAAGATGGAGATGATCAGAGAATACAACAGAAGGAGAAGGATGGTGGTCAAGAGGCTGAACGAGATGGGACTTGACATTTTTGAGCCAAAAGGGGCTTTTTATGCCTTTCCATCAATAAAAGAATATTCAGGATCAGAAGAGTTCTCAGAACGATTACTACGGGAGAAGAGAGTTGCAGTAGTCCCCGGGAATGCTTTTGGGGAATGCGGGGAGGGATTTGTAAGAATCTCGTATGCTGCTTCGAGGGAGACTATAATAGAGGCTATGGATAGGATTGGGGCGTTTTTGGAGAGTCTGAAAAGATGAGCATGGAATACGATTCGGATAGCATTTTAGTTTTAGATGGGATAGAAGCTGTAAGAAAAAGGCCTGGGATGTATATAGGAGACGTCTCCCATAAAGGTCTACACCAGCTCTTCTTTGAGGTTGTAGAGAATAGTATAGATGAAGTTCTGGCGGGTTACTGCCAAAATATTTGGATAACCCTAAAAGAAGATTCTGTAACGATAAAAGACGATGGAAGAGGGATNCCCGTTAATAGGAAGGAGGAATTCGGGCAGTCNGCGCTTGAGGTTGTNATGACGANNCTCCACGCCGGNGGAAAGTTCAACGATAATGNATATGCAATTGCAGGNGGTCTCCACGGGGTAGGTCTCTCCTGCGTNAATGCTCTCTCCGAATGGCTCTTGGCTAAGATAAAGAGGAATAATAAGATATACGAGATGAGATTTGAGTTTGGAAGATCGGTAACTCCTCTAAAAGANTTGGGAGAGACGGATGAGTCTGGAACGGAGATAAGTTTCAAACCTGATTCCTCTATTATGGAAGAGACAAAATTTGATCCGTCTTATATAAAGAGAAGGCTCAGACAGCTTGCATTTCTAAATAATGGTGTTAAAATTTATTTTAATGAGATAAACGGAAAAGAAGAGGTATTTCACTATACGGATGGTTTAACGGCTTATTTATCATACCTGAACGAGAATAAAAAGCCCCTCCATGATCCTATCTCAATAAGGAAGGAAGAGGCGCTTGAGGGACAAAGATTTGCGATCAGTGTTGAGATCGGGATACAATATACAGATTCTTATGCGGAGACGTTATATTCTTTTGCGAATAATGTTTATACGTCTGAAGGGGGAACGCATCTAACGGGATTCAGATACGGGCTGACAAGAGCTGTAAACTACTATGCAAAGACGAAGAAGGATAATAAGTACACCTTCTCCGGTGAAGACGTACGGGAGGGTGGAACAGCAATCGTAAATGTTAGGCTTCCAAATCCGGTATTTGAGGGGCAGACGAAGAACAAATTGATGAATTCTGATGTGAAGAATATCGTCGAGCAGACGACTTATGAGGGAATGGAAAGATTTTTGGAAGAGAACCCGCAGGTGGCGGATAGGATAATCAGAAAGATAGAGAGTGCAAGGAAGGCGAGAGACGCGGCCCAGAAGAGTAGAGAGCTTGTGAGAAAGAAAAATACGTTTGGGAGCGTTCTTCCGGGTAAGCTTGCAGACTGCAGTGGAAGGGGTGTAAAGAAGGAGGAACGAGAGATCTTCATAGTGGAAGGAGACTCCGCCGGAGGAAGTGCAAAACAGGCGAGAGATAGAAAGTTTCAAGCGATACTGCCACTTAGAGGAAAGATAATTAACGTAGAGAAGAACAGGATAGATAAAATTTTAAAGAACGAGGAGATACAATCCCTCATATCGGCATCGGGCTGTGGTATCGGAGAAGATCTAGATATGAGTAAGTTGAGATATGGAAAGATAATAATAACCACGGATGCCGATGTGGACGGCGCCCATATAAGGACCCTTCTCTTAACCTTCTTCTTTCGATATATGTCTCCCTTAATCGAGGGAGGGAAGATCTATTCTGCCATGCCTCCTCTGTATAAAATATCAAAGGGAAAGAAGGAGCATTATGCCTATACAGATGAGGAGCTAAGGAGAGTAGTAGATAATTGGGGAGGAAATGTCAGCGTGCAGCGGTACAAGGGTCTCGGAGAGATGAATCCAGAACAGCTTTGGGATACCACGATGGACCCAAAATCGAGAACGCTCATAAGAATAACGATGGAAGATGCGGAGGAAGCCGACAGGGTATTTACGATGCTCATGGGTGAGAATGTAGGTCCCAGAAGGAATTTCATACAGGAGAACGCGGATAAGGTTAATCTGGACGTTTGAAAATGTTCCATTTTCAAACTCGCAAATCAAGATTTGCGAGTTTGAAGACTTCAGCACTTATTTAGGATTTCCAGTGCCTTATCGATACATTCCAACCCCATCTTTATCTTTGTGAGATCTCTTTCCCGTTTTAAATCTTCCAATATTTCCCCTATCTTTTTTCTCAATTCTCTCTTTATCTCATTCTCATCGGGGGATCTCTCACGGCTCTTTAAATCTTGTGAAGCCGCAGAAATTTTCGTTTTTCTCTCTTCTTTCGCGTCTACTTCTGCGAAGCTTGTCCCACAGACCGGACAGATGATCTCTTCCCCAAATTTAAATAGTGGGCTATTACACGTGGGGCAGTGCCTCGAAAGCATCTTCCCACCCCTAAGGAGCATCTCGGATATTTTATCGATATTCTCGTCTCTCATCTCTGTTCACATACTTTGAAAATTAACCAGAAATCTTTTCTAACAGTTATCTTTATTTAATCTTTCCTCGAAGAATATTTTGAATTTCTTTGGGGATGATTTGATGACCAAGAAAGATGAGTTGATAAAACAATGTGTGGAGCAATTGGAGAGGATGGCAAGAGACAATTCTGTGCCAAAAAATATTAGAAGAATGGCTAGCGAAGTTAGATCAGAGATTTTAGATTCGTCTAAGGATCTTAGCATGAGATCCGCCACGGCTATCTCGATGCTTGAAGAGATAGGCAGTGACCCAAACATGCCTCTACAGACGAGGACTCGAATATGGGAGATCTTAAGTCAGCTCGAAACGGTATCGGTAGATTAAATGCAAATATCTGATAAACAGAAATATGATAAGGTAATCGAGCTTTCAAGGAGAAGGGGTTTTCTCTGGAGATCTTTTGAGATATACGGTGGCACTTCCGGTTTTTGGGATTATGGTCCACTTGGAGCCGCTTTGAAGAGAAAGATCGAGGAGGAATGGAGAAAAATTTATGTGATTGGAGAGGGATTTTTTGAGATAGAGACACCCACGATAGGAATAAAAGAAGTCTTCGTCGCTTCTGGTCATGTAAATAATTTTGTTGATGTCACCGTGGAATGCACCAAATGTGGGGCGGAGTACAGAGCTGACCATCTCATCAGAGACGCAACAAAACCAAAGGTTTTTGAGCACGGTGAAAATGGAACATTTTCACACGTCCTTGAGACGAATGTGGAAGGATTGGACGTAAAAGAGTTGGACAAAATCATAAGAGAAGATGATATAAAGTGTCCGTCTTGTGGTGGAGGGCTCGGTAAATGTTATCAGTCAAACCTCATGTTCAAGACGTCTATAGGAGCAGGTGAAAAGAAAGTTGGCTACTTGAGACCCGAGACCGCCCAGGGAATCTTCGTCGATTTTCCCCATTTACTAAGGTTCTATCGGGAAAAACTTCCATTCGGCATCGTTCAGATAGGTAAGGCATACAGAAACGAGATTTCGCCGAGACAGGGGGTGATCCGGCTTAGAGAGTTCACGCTCGCCGAGGCGGAGATATTCATAGATTATATGGATGATACTCACCCAATTTTTGAAAGAGTTGAAGGCGAAAAGGTCGTCCTATATCCAAGAGAGGATCAAAAAGATGGTAAAAACGAGCCAAAGGAGAGGGGTATAGAAGAGGCACTAAATAAGAAGATGATTGAGAACGAATTTCTCGCCTATAATATTGCTCTTGCACATAAGTTTCTGACAAAGATAGGCATTCCAAAGGAAAAGATAAGGTTCAGGCAGCATAAAGAAGAAGAGATGGCTCACTATGCCTCAGATTGTTGGGATGCAGAGATAGAGACGGAGCAGTTTGGTTGGATCGAGGTGATTGGAATAGCAGACAGGGAGGATTACGACCTGAAAGCTCATTCCACGGCGAGTGGGCAAGATTTAACCCTATTTAAATCCTTTGAAAATCCGATAAAGACCAAAAAAAAGTTGATAAAGCCAAAGATGGGTAAGATAGGGCCAGTGTTTAAGGAAAAGACGCCTTCCATCCTGAAAAAGTTAAAAGAAGGAAAAAATGAGATAAAAGATGGAAAAATATCTTTGGAGATAGACGGAGAAGAGATAACGATTGGAGAAGAGATGTATTCTTTAGAGGAGGTGGAAGAAGAAGTCTATGGAGAAAAGATAATTCCACATGTGATAGAACCCTCTTATGGGATAGATAGGATACTTTATGCCCTGCTTGAACATTCGTACAGAGAAGAGTCCTTAAATTTAGACACAGATCTGAATTTGAGTGATGAAAAAGAGAATGAAAAAAGGATCGTTCTCGGTTTTAATGCGTTCTTGGCACCCATAGACGTGGCGGTTCTTCCATTATTAACTAAAGAAGGACTTATCAAAAAGAGCAGGGATGTCGTCGAGACCTTAAAAAGAGAGAATTTATTAGTGGACTATGATGATTCTGGAAGTATCGGAAGGAGGTACAGGAGACAGGATGAGGTGGGAACGCCTTTCTGTGTCACGATCGATTTTGAGACATTAGAAGACGACACCGTGACGATCAGAGAGAGGGATACGATGAAACAGATAAGGGTTAAGAAGAAGTATTTACCAAATGTTTTTAGAAGATTGAGAGAAGGAGAGGAATTTAAGAAGATGAACTAAAGATTTTTTTAACTCGTTATACAGCCATAATAAAATCCCATAAATAATAGGAAAGAAAAAAGGTGTTTATCCCCTCCTTCTTATCACCAGATAGGCAACTGATAACAGACCGGCTACGGTTATAACAGCTCCAAAGCCAGGTGTTTCTTCTTCAGGCACGGCTTCTGGCAGTGCGTCCTCTGAATGATAGGGGTTTGGCCCAGTTACCGTTGGATTTTCTGGATACGCACTCCATTCTGTGAATGATCCTTCGTAGATCCTGACGTCAGGATACCCTAAGTACCATTTTAACAGGGTAAATTCGGCTGTTGCCTCTCGGCTGGTACCACATGAGCAGATGATGGTTTTATCTGGCGTAACACCATCTTCTTTTAGAATATCTTTTATCTCTTCGTTAGATTTGAGAAGACATGTATTATTTTCATCCATGAGGCTTACCCATGGGAGATTAACCGCTCCGGGAATGTGCCCTGGCTTGATCCATATAGCTTGTCCCTCGTACGCTTTAGCAGGCCGCGCATCGAGTAGGACGACCCCCTTATCATCCTTTATCTCCTTTAACTCTTCCATGCTTATGGCGTATTCCGAGACTCTGCAATTAACCTCGAAATCTGACTCTTCAACTTCTGGGAAGACCCTTGTAAGCTCCCGTCCTTCCTCCTGCCACTTGTTGAAGCCTCCGTCAAGCACATATATATTATCCTGGCCAAATCGTGCAAGAGAATACGTCATCATCGTCTGTTCAAGACCATCTCCAGAATTATCAAATCCTCCTTTCCCTGTATATACCACAACAGGCACGTCTGCTTTGAGGCCCACACGTTGCAAGACAGGCTCAATTGCTTCCGAAGGAACATGCACGCAAGGCCTACCATTCAGCGGAACACGAAGCAACCCCTCATTCATGTAAACCGCACCAGGAATGTGCGCCTTTATATAATCAGGGAAACCTGGCTGAACATCGAGGATCATGAGATCTTCGTCGTAAAGATGCTCTTCCAACCATTCCGTTGAGACCCACTTCACTATTCCGTCACCTGCGGGATAGGGATAATCTATTTCTCCCATTTCTGACGCCTTTAC
>JGI24724J26744_10002578_pt1 | contig 11995 bp, 15 predicted proteins | sample Cruoilmetagenom7_FD_26744 | JGI IMG/M metagenome (IMG submission 26744)
CTTTTGCTAACGACTCGCAACAAAGGGTTTGGCGTTGAAAGCGTGGAGCGGTGCCGCTAGGCGAAATCAGAACGAATTCGTCTGATTTCATTTTAGGAGCATCCATGCGCCTCTCCAGCATGGCCGATTATGCCGTTGTCACGATGAACGCGGCTGCAGCCCATTGCGGCTTTGCGCGTGTTTCGGCGGCAGAATTGGCGGCGGAAACCAGCCTGCCAGCGCCGACGGTGCAAAAACTGGTCAGTAAATTGACGGCAGCAGGCTTGCTGCGTTCAGTGCGCGGGGCAGGCGGCGGGCTGCAATTGGCGCGTCCGGCGGCGGCAATCACGCTGGCGGATATTGTCGAGGCGGTCGAAGGCCCGATTGCGCTCACATCATGTGCCCCGCATGGCAAACATGATTGCGGGCTGGAAGATACTTGTAATATCCGCCCTCATTGGGCGGTGGTTAATGAAGTGATGCGCAGCGCGCTGGCGGGAATTCCGCTTACGCAGCTTGGGCGCGGCATGGTCAAAGGTAAATAGTATGAATGATCAGGCCACCATCCGCGATGATGAAGTGCAGGACAAGGCTGCGCGCGATGCAGCCAAAAAGCTGGAGACATACGAATTCGGCTTTTCCTCTGATATTGAACAGAGTTTTGCGCCCAAGGGGCTGAATGAAGATACGGTCCGGTTCATTTCTGCAAAGAAGAATGAGCCGGAATGGATGCTTGACTGGCGACTGAAAGCATTCCGTCTGTGGCAGACGATGGAAACGCCAGATTGGGCCAAGCTTAACATTCCCCCGATCGATTATCAGGATGCCTATTATTACGCTGAACCAAAGGCGAAAGAAACGCTGGGCAGTTTGGACGAGGTCGATCCTGAAATCCTGCGCGTTTATGAAAAACTGGGCATTCCAATCGAGGAGCAGAAGGTTCTCGCCGGGGTTGAAGGCGCGCGCAAAATTGCCGTGGATGCGGTGTTTGATAGTGTCAGCGTGGCGACGACTTTTCGCGAAGAATTGCTTCGGGCGGGGGTTATATTCCTGTCGATTTCAGAGGCGATCCGCGAATATCCCGATCTGGTGAAGAAATGGCTTGGCAAAATCGTGCCCCAGCACGACAATTATTTTGCCGCGCTGAATTGCGCTGTCTTTTCGGATGGGACCTTTGTTTATATTCCGAAAGGTGTGCGATGCCCGATGGAACTGAGCACTTATTTCCGTATCAATGCGGAAAATACAGGCCAGTTTGAACGCACTTTGATCATTGCTGAAGAAGGCAGCTATGTCTCCTATCTCGAAGGCTGCACCGCGCCCATGCGCGATGAAAACCAGCTCCACGCCGCAGTGGTGGAACTGGTCGCGATGGATGATGCAGAGATCAAATATTCGACCGTCCAAAATTGGTATCCCGGTGATGCGCAAGGCAAGGGCGGGATTTATAATTTCGTGACCAAGCGCGGGCTGTGTCAGGGTGCCCGATCGAAAATTTCATGGACTCAGGTGGAAACCGGCAGTGCGGTGACGTGGAAATATCCATCCTGCGTTCTCAACGGCAAAGACAGCGTGGGCGAATTTTACTCCGTCGCGCTGACCAATAATTACCAGCAGGCTGATACTGGCACCAAGATGATCCATAATGGCAAAGGCAGCCGTTCCACCATCATTTCCAAAGGCATCAGTGCAGGCCACAGCAACAATACCTATCGCGGCCTTGTCCGGGTGGGCGCGAATGCCGATAATGTCCGCAATTTCACACAATGCGACAGTCTGTTGCTGGGCGATAAAAGCGGGGCGCATACCGTGCCCTATATCGAGGTGAAAAACCCCACCGCCCAGATCGAGCATGAGGCAACCACCAGCAAGATCAGCGATGATCAATTGTTTTACGCGATGCAGCGCGGGCTGGGGCAGGAAGAGGCCGTGGCGCTGATTGTAAATGGCTTTGCCAAAGAAGTGATGAAGCAGCTGCCGATGGAATTTGCNGTTGAGGCGCANAAGCTGCTGGCGATTTCGTTAGAGGGGAGCGTGGGNTGATGGAAACATTGCTTNTAGCTGNCCGGACCCCAAATGCCGGGGCCCGATGGGCCAAAACCATTGNTGGCGCCGCTGCACGGCCGCGCGCCATCAAACAAACCGTTCCTTTGTCCGGGCATTGCGCCCGCCAGTCTGATTTGNTCCAGCCCGATCTCATNTGGTCTGATCCAATCCGGGCCAACCTGGNCCAGCCGTTTTTTATAGTATCTTTGTTGGCTGTGATGGGCCTTGGAATTTTGGTGATCGCGCAATGAAAAAAACCCTCTCCATTCGCACCGGTCCAAAGGACACAGCCGGGGCTGACCCGCGTGACACTTGGGGCGTTACGGGCAAGCGGCTCGACCGGTTGCATGAAATGGCGCGTGACCGGCGGCGCAATGCAAGTGATGCGGAAAAACTGCTGTGGGCCCGCTTGTCCGGCCAGAAACTGGGCGGATACAAGTTCAAGCGGCAATTCATCGTCGGTTCCTCGATTGTCGACTTTGCCTGCCCTGCGATGTGGGTGGTGGTTGAAATTGATGATGAGGATATCGGTTCGCAAGTAGAGGCGCTGAGCGACCGTAAGCTGGCCGAAGTTGGTGTGCGTGTCCTTCGTTTTACCAATGAACAAGTCGTGCAGGATATTGATGCAACATGCGCAGCCATCCTTGAAATGCTGGAAACCCCATTTGAAAAACCCCGCCGCCAAACAGCGCCCGCCGCTGACCCATACGCCGCTGACCCATACACCGCTGATCCAAACGATGCGGAATATTGAGAGATATAATGCTGCAAATTGATAATCTCACAGCCGAAATTGATGGCAAGACCATTCTTAATGGCCTGACGCTTACTGTTAATGCAGGTGAAATTCATGCGATCATGGGGCCTAACGGTGCAGGCAAATCAACGCTGGCCTATGTGCTGGGCGGGCGGCCCGGTTATAAGGTAACCGGCGGTTCGGTGACCTTCCAAGGCAAGGATCTGCTGGATCTTGAGGCGCATGAACGTGCCGCGCTTGGCCTGTTTCTTGGTTTTCAATATCCGGTTGAAATTCCCGGCGTGTCCAATGTTCAATTCCTGCGCGAGGCGCTGAATTCCCAGCGCAANGCGCGCGGCGAGGACCCGCTGTCGGGGGCTGATTTTCTCAAACTCGCGCGCGAAAAAGCGGGCCTGCTTAAACTTGATATGGACATGCTCAAGCGGCAGGTAAATGTCGGTTTTTCCGGNGGCGAGAAGAAGCGCGCAGAGATGGTTCAGATGGGCATCTTGCAGCCAGCCTTTGCCGTGCTGGATGAAACCGATAGCGGGCTGGATATTGATGCGCTGCGGATCGTTGGTGACGGGATTAACCGCATCATGCGCCGCCCCGANAAAGCCGTGTTGCTGATTACACATTACCAGCGTCTGCTCGACGTGGTGAAACCTGATTTTGTCCATGTTCTGGCCAAGGGCCGGATCGTGAAGAGCGGCGGGCCTGAACTGGCGCTGGAGCTGGAAGAAGAAGGTTATGAGGCGGTGGCAGCTTGATGGCCGATCTGGCGGTTCTTCCAACCAATCGGGATGAAGATTGGCGCTATTCAGACAGCGCCTATCTGGCCGGCGCTGATGTACAAGCGATCAATCATTGGCGCACGCTGGATGTGCCAGCGGGCGAAACGCGATCGGAAACGGCCGCCCATCTATCGGGCGCGGTGGTTGACCGGTTGCGGGTTCATGTTGGCGCGGGCGGGCGTTTTAATGCGTTTATCACGCTTGGCGGCGGCCATTTCCAGCGGGCCGAATTGGAAATAACGCTGGAGGCCGGCGCCCATTTCGAATTTGGCGCGGTAACCGTGGGCGGGGATGACAAGGTGCAGGAAATTGTCACCCGCGTGATCCATGCCCAGCCAAATGCCACCTCTAACCAAGTGGTTCGTAGTGTCCATTGGGGCCATGCGACGGGTAATTTCCTTGGCCGGATAGAAGTTGCCCGCGATGCCCAAAAAACCGATGCGGCACAGAATTTTCGTGCATTGCTGCTCGAAAAAGGGGCCAGCGCGAATACCAAGCCGGAACTTGAAATTTATGCCGATGATGTAAAATGCGCGCATGGCGCTGCAATCGGCGCATTGGACGAGGAAGCGGCATTTTACATGGCCGCACGCGGCCTTCCGCCTAAAATTGCAAAACGTTTATTGGTGCAGGCATTTATGGGCGATGCCTTTGCCGCGATGGCCGATGATGGCGCGCGCGAAACAATGCTGGAGCAGGCATTGCATCAATTGGGGGATGCAGTGTGAGCGATCTGGCAAAATTGAGCCGGAAGGCGGATTTTCCCGGCCTTGTCACTGATGATGGCGGGCCGTGGCATTATCTGGACACCGCAGCGACCGCGCAAAAGCCCCAGCAGGTGATTGATGCGATGACCCGCGCCTTGGGCCGCGATTATGCGACCGTGCACCGCGGTGTTTATGCACGGTCTGCCCATATGACGCAGGCTTACGAAGCGGCAAGGCAGCGCATTGCATCCTTCATCGGCGCCAAGAATGCGGCTGAGTTGGTGTTNGTTCGCGGGGCGACCGAGGGTATAAATCTGGTTGCGCATTCTTGGGGCATGGCCAATTTGCAGCCCGGNGACCGGATTATGCTGTCGGTATTGGAACATCATTCCAACATTGTGCCGTGGCAGATGGTGGCCCAGCAGACCGGGGCGGTGATCGATGTTTGCCCGCTGGACCAAGACGGGCAGATTGATCTGGCGGCGCTGGAACAAATGCTTACCACAGATCATAAAATGGTGGCGCTGGCGCATGTTTCCAATGTGCTGGGTTCGATCCTNAATGCAAAACATGCTGCAAAGCTGGCACATGGCGTGGGCGCCAAGATATTGCTTGATGGCTGTCAGGCTGCGCCGCGCATGGCGCTGGATATGGCNCAGATNGGCTGTGATTTTTACGTCTTTTCCGGCCATAAAATTTATGGCCCGACCGGCGTTGGTGTGTTGTGGGCGCGCGCGGAATTGCTGGATGCGATGCCGCCGTGGCAGGGCGGCGGCGCGATGATCGACCGNGTGACNTTTGAAAAAACCACCTATGCCCCGCCGCCTCAGCGCTTCGAGGCGGGNACNCCGATGATTACAGAGGTGATCGCGCTGGCCGCGGCGGTGGATTATGTCGATGCGCTGGGGCNAGAAAACCTGTTTGTGCATGAACGCGCCTTGGCCGCGAAGCTGCGCGAAGAATTGCGTCAGATGAATTCGATCCAGCTGTTCGGGCCGGATCAATCGGCCGGAATTGTCTCTTTTGCGATGGAGGGGGTTCACCCACACGATCTTGGCACCATATTGGATGAAGACAATGTCGCGATCCGTGCNGGGCATCATTGCGCGCAGCCGCTGATGCAGCATATGGGCGTTTCGGCAACCGCACGGGCCAGTTTTGGCCTGTATAGTGATGAAGATGATATTGCCGCGCTGCTGCGCGGGATCGAACGAACCAAAAGGATATTCGGCTAGTGAGCGTGGATATGAACCAGCCCGGCAAGATTGCGGTTACACAAGTTGACGCTGTGGCCACGCCGCCGCGCGCGCGGGTCGAAGATGCGCAGGGTGCCTCTGAAATGCCCGCTGCTGAAGCGGCCAATTCTGAAACGCCTAATTCTGAAACGCCTAATTCTGAAACGATGGACGAAAAGCTGGAGCGTAAACGCGACTATCTTGAAGGGTTCCTGTCGAAAAAGCCGCAGAATGTTGCCTCGGATCAGCCAGGCGGCGATTTATACGAGGCGGTGGTTGCGGCGCTGAAGGAAATTTACGATCCTGAAATTCCGGTGAATATCTATGATCTTGGTCTGATCTATGCGGTTGAAATTTCGCCTGATGCTGATGTTGCGATCAGCATGACTTTGACCACGCCGCATTGCCCAGTGGCCGAATCGATGCCGGGCGAAGTAGAATTGCGTGCTGCATCGGTTCCAGGTGTCCGTGATGCCCAAGTTAATCTGATTTGGGACCCGCCTTGGGATCCGGGCAAGATGACCGACGAGGCCCGGCTTGAATTGGGGATGCTGTGATGGGGGAAATCAAAGAGACATCCCGCGCATTGCCTGCAGCAGTAACGCTTGCGCCGCGTGCGCAGGCGCGGATTGCTGATCTGATGGCCAATGCCCCTGAAGGCGCGATCGGGGTGAAATTGTCGACCCCGCGGCGTGGATGTTCTGGCCTTGCCTATTCGGTTGATTATGTGACCGAGGAAGTGAAGTTCGATGAGAAGATCGAAACGCCGGGCGGCATCTTCTATATTGACGGGGCCAGCGTGCTCTATCTGGTCGGGTCAACTATGGATTGGGTGGAAGATGATTTCACCGCTGGTTTCACCTTTGAAAACCCCAATGCAAAGGGTGCCTGCGGCTGCGGTGAAAGTTTTACGGTCTAGATTTTGGCCAAATGCATTAGCGTTTAAGCAATGCCGCGATGCAGGCGGCGCGGTCTACATCCAGCCCATCGCTAGCGCGGCGTGCATCGACATAGGTGGCGCTGGGCTGTGCCCCTTTGCGCAGCGGGTATAGATAGACATCCAGCACGCAGGCTTCGCCGTGGAACTGCAATTTGCGCGTATCGCCTTCGATCACGTCGAGGCGGGCGGTGCCAAACTGGCGTTGCAGCCCTGCTGCGCTGGCCCCGATCACCCCTTGTACACCCGGGATATTCATCACCCGCGGCGCCTGAAATGCGCCGGATTGCGGCGGCGGTGCGGGCCGTGTTGGCGGGACTGATACNGGCCTTGATATTGGGCGCTGGGCGTTTGGGTTGGGCGCGGCGCCCTGNGTGCCTGAAACACAGGCACCCAGCAGGGGCAGCAAGACAAGAATCAGCTTACGCGGCATTGGCTGGCCCTTTCTGCCCGTGGATGAGATGGGCGGCAGTGGCCGCGCCTATTACCGGCGCGAGTAGATTGATGAATGGCACCATCAGCAATGTGGCAACCACCGCGCCCAATGCAAAACGCCCCGCCCCGCCCAGCGGCGCAGGTTCGCCAGCATCTCTTTGATGGCGCAGCCACACAATATCCTGTAATTCCCGCCCAAGCAGCCAGCTATTGACCGCCCAAAACAGGATCGGGGCGCCGATGCCGGTCGCCAGCAAGATAATGGCAAAGGGAGCGGCCAATAAATTGGCCATGATCACCCGCCCGGCCCCGCGCAATGAATGGCCCAGTTCTTCGCGCCAGCCGATTGAGCGCGTGCCAGATATCACTTGCGGGTAATGCTTTACCTCGACCGCATGAACCACCTCGTCAGCAAAAAATTGCAAGACAAACAGCGCGGCCAGCCGGAATAACAGCCATGCCCCCACAATCATTAGCAAGCTTGCTGCAACCACGCCCANCCCGGCTGCGTATGGCCATTGCATCTGCGCGAACATCCGGTCAGCCAGATACCACCCGCCTGCACCCAGCAGTGCAAAAATCGCCACTGTCACCAATGCTGATTTGGCCAACACGCGCAGAATGGCCGGATCAAACAATTGCTGCAGGGCGCGGGATAGGGCGATTATCAGACTTATCATTTGCCCAGCCTGTGGCGCGGCTGCACGGCACAAGTCAATCCGCCAGTTTGCCGTAAACGGCAGGCAGGCCTTGGCGCGCGGCGTATCAACGGCTAGGCGCGCCCTTCTGATTGATCATATTTCCAAGGAATTTCATGTCTGACACCCGCACAGCGCCGCGCTATGATGTCATCGCTATTGGTAATGCGATCGTCGATGTAATGGCCCCATGCGNNGATGCGCTGATCGCAGAGCTTGGGCTGCACCGCGGCGGGATGACACTGATNGACACTGATGGTGCNCGCCATTTGTATGAAGCAATGGGCCCGGCCAAGGAAATATCGGGCGGATCGGCTGCAAATACATTGGCGGGGCTGGCGGCGCTGGGCGCAAAATGCGCCTTTATCGGGCAGGTTGCAGATGATCAGCTGGGCGAAGTGTTCAGCCATGATATCCGGTCAGCCGGGATTGATTTTGGCACTGCTGCGCGCGCGGGCGACCCGCCTACGGCCCGCTGCCTGATATTCGTCACCCCGGATGGGGAGCGCACGATGAACACGTTCCTTGGCGCCAGCCAGTTCCTGCCTGCTGCTGCGCTGGATGAAGCGGCCATTGCAGATGCCGCGGTGCTTTATCTTGAAGGGTATTTGTGGGACCCTGAAGAGCCGCGCAGNGCCATGCGCCACGCCATCGCGGTGGCGCGCGCCGCCGAACGAAANGTTGCCTTCACTGCATCGGAAAGCTTCGTGATTGACCGGCACGGGGATGATTTCAGGGCGATGATCAAGGATGGGTTGATCGATATTTTATTCGTGAATGAAAGCGAACTGGCCACATTGACGGGCGAAGCAGATTTTGATGCCGGTCTTGCCGCGCTGGCCCCTGATGTGCCGGTATTGGTTGCGACCCGCAGTGCCAAGGGCGCTGTTGCATTGATGGGCGGACAGCGCGGCGAAGTGGCCGCGCAGCCGGTCGCTAAGGTGGTTGATACCACAGGCGCGGGCGATCTGTTCGCGGCGGGTTTTCTGGCCGGGCATGTTCGCGGCGAATCTCTGGATGATTGTCTGACCATGGGGGCCATTGCGGCCGCTGAAGTCATTTCGCATTTCGGCGCGCGNCCAGAAGCGGATTTGCAGGNGCTGATGGCAGAAAAGCTGGGCTAATTTGCAGCGCACGGCATTTTGGATGTAACGTTTGCATCCAGTCTAAAGCCATGCCCTCCGCCAGAGGCTGACCCTGCCTAGGGCGGGGTTGGCNGCCGATCTTGCGTGATGTTCAATCAGGCATCCTTCAGGGCCTGCTCGCTCAGAATTGGCAGTTTATCCGCGTTCCCGCGCCACTTCGCGCCAACCAATGTCGCGGCGGCAGAAACCATCGGGGAAATTGATTGCGTCGACCGCGCGGTAGGCTGCCGCCTGTGCCTGGGTTACATTTGCGCCGGTGGCAGTAACGCTGAGCACCCGGCCGCCATTTGCGACAAGGCGTCCACCTTCATCAAGCCGGGTGCCTGCGTGGAAGATCTTTGCCCCGCTGGCCCCATCTGCCTCACCAGCTGCATCTACCGTGTCAGCCCCGGCGNCGCCCTCACCAAGATCAATCAAACCGCCCTTTTCTGGCGCGTCGGGATACCCCTTTGCTGCAACCACAACGGTTAATGCNGTTTCATTTTTGAACCNGGCTGGCTGTAATGCGGCCAATTTGTTATCTGCACAAGCAAGCATCAATTCGCCCAGATCGCTGTCCAGCCGGGTCATCAGCACTTGGCATTCCGGATCGCCAAAGCGGCAATTATATTCAATTAGCTTGGGGCCCTGATCAGTCAGCATAAGCCCTGCAAACAGCACGCCGGAATAAGGCATCCCTTCATCGGCGAGCGTGCGCACAGTGGGCGCGATGATTTTTTCCAATACTTCGCCGCGCATCATNGCATCCAGCACNGGCGCCGGGCTGTATGCGCCCATCCCGCCGGTGTTGGGGCCGGTATCACCTTCGCCAACGCGCTTGTGATCCTGTGCAGAACCAAAGGAGAGTATTGTCGCGCCATCGGTTAGGGCAAAGAAACTTGCCTCTTCGCCCTGCATGAATTCTTCGATTACCACTTCTGCGCCGGCGGCGCCAAAGCGCCCGCCAAACATATCCTCCAGCGCGATCACTGCNTCTTCGCGTGTTTCAGGGATGATCACGCCTTTGCCCGCAGCAAGCCCGTCTGCCTTGAGCACATAGGGGGGCTGAAACTGGTCTAATGCTGCAACAGCCTGATCAAATGAAGTCGTGCGGATATATCCGGCAGTGGGAATGCCGGCCCTTTGGCACAGATCTTTGGTGAAACCCTTGCTGCCTTCTAATTGCGCGGCCGCTTTCGATGGGCCGAATACCGAAATGCCTTCGCCGCGCAAACTGTCGGCNAAACCGTCAACCAGNGGCGCTTCGGGCCCAACCACCACCANCCCGATTCGCTGCTGGTCGCAAAATTGGATTACAGCGGCATGATCTGTGCAATCAAGGGCAACACAATCGGCATGTTCAGCAATTCCGGGGTTGCCGGGCGCTGCATAAAACCTATCGTGCGTGCCCGATAGCAAACGCGATTGCGCCAGCTTCCAGCTAAGCGCATGTTCGCGTCCGCCCGATCCCAGCAACAGGATATTCATGCCCGGCCCTCTCGAAAATAGTGAAGTTAATGGCGGGCTGGTAGCGCGTGTCCGCGCGGGCGACAATTGCGAACCCCTGACCATCACCGAAATTTCTACGCAGCTGAAACGAACGGTGGAGGATCGTTTTGGGTTTGTGCGCCTGCGCGGCGAATTGTCAGGCGTGAAACGGGCTGCATCCGGGCACCTATATTGCGCGTTAAAAGACGAAAAGGCAGTGATCGACGGGGTGATGTGGCGCGGCAATGCACAGCGCCTGTCGTTTGAACCTGAAGACGGGATCGAAGTCATCGCGAGCGGTAAGCTGACCACTTATCCGGGCCGTTCCAAATATCAGATAGTGATTGATAAGCTGGAAGTGGCGGGCGAAGGCGCGTTGCTGGCCCTGTTGGAAAAAACCCGCCAGAGGCTGGCAGCAGAAGGGTTGTTTGCGGCGGGGCGCAAACAGGCCCTGCCATTTGCTCCGCGCGTGATCGGNGTGGTNACATCGCCCACCGGCGCGGTGATTCGCGATATTTTGCACCGCCTGTCNGACCGTTTCCCCAGCCATGTGCTGGTCTGGCCGGTTCTGGTTCAGGGGCGCGGTTCAGCAGAACAGATCGCTGCGGCAGTGCGCGGTTTTTCTGCGATTAAGCCCGCAGGGCCTGTCCCGCGGCCCGATCTGGTGATTGTCGCGCGCGGGGGCGGGTCAATCGAAGATTTGTGGGGCTTTAATGAAGAAGCGGTCGTGCGCGCGATTGCGGATTGCCCGATCCCGGTCATTTCTGCCGTTGGACATGAAACCGATACAACGCTGGCCGATCATGCCGCTGATGTCCGCGCGCCAACGCCCACTGCCGCAGCTGAAATGGCGGTGCCCGTAAGGGCTGATCTGATGGCGGCGGTAGAAGATTTGGCGCTGCGCCAAAAACGCGCCGCGCCGCGCCCCGTTATGTTAGGGCGCGAACGGTTGAGCGCGCGGGTTCAGCGCCTGCCCCGCCCCCAGTCATTGTTGCAACCACAGGCCCAGCGCCTTGATGATCTGTCTGAACGTTTGCGGCGCGGCCTGGCCGACCGGGCTGCGCATGCGCGCACATTGTTGATGGCGGATAAGGTGCGATTATCCGCGCCGCTGCTGCGTTCGCGTCTGGATCAGGCGCGCCATCGATTGGCATCGGCGCGGCTAGGGCCGGCCCTTGTGAAAAACCGCACAGCGCGGGAGGCTGAACGCTTCAGCGCCTTGGAACGAGTGTATCTCTCGCTCAATCCCAAGGCTCCGCTGCAGCGCGGGTTTGTAATGGTCACAGGGGAACGCGGTGAATTGCTGCGCAACCGCGAAACCGCGGCGCATCAGGCGCGGCTGGCCATCGAATTTTCCGATGGGATGCTGGATGTTGTTCCTCTTGGTGCAGAAAATGGTTCGCGCTCAGAAGGTAAACGGGCCGCTGGGCAACGAAAATCGCGGCCCATCTCATCTCGGGCCTCATCTCAGACCCCATCTCAGAATCGACAAGAAGATTTGTTTGACTGAAGCAGACTTGCTAGGGGGCTAATATGTTGATGTCTTCAGGCGATAGCGCCGCTAAACTGATTTTTGGCCCCAATGGCTTTCGCGTCATGCGTGCCGGCCAATTTGTTCTATGCGCTGTCACTGGTGAGGTGATCCAGCTTGAAGAGCTCCGCTATTGGAGCGTGGAATTACAGGAACCCTACGCCAGCGCGCAGATTGCCACCCGGCGCGCATTGGCAGCGGGTTGATGGCTGCTGGCAGATTAGGGTTATTGCCCGCTGCTGCTGCAATCTTGGCATTGTTGGCCAGCTGCAACGCGGCCCCATT